>JGI20166J26741_11590918_pt1 | contig 11765 bp, 6 predicted proteins | sample TergutCu122P5_FD_26741 | JGI IMG/M metagenome (IMG submission 26741) | reverse complement strand
GTGCCCGCCACCTGTCCCTATCCTGAGCCAACTCCATCCAGTCCCCACGACCCCCTCCCACTTCCTGAAGATCCATCTTAATATTATCCTCCCATCTGCGGCTGGGTCTCCCCAATGGTCTCTTTCCCTCAATTTCCCCACCAGAACCCTGTACACCCCGTTGTTTCACTTTAAAGTAATGTTAAGGTGAGAACATTTTTAACTATAAAACTATTGTGTTTCTTAAGTCCAAACTTGTATAATTCCGGTTAGTTTGTATCTTCTGTTTGTGCAATAGGAGACATAAACATTGTTATATTCGTAAGGACATGCGGTTTACAAAGCCGGCCTAAACTGGCGGTGTGGACAGCTAGCCAAAATCTTTATCCACCTTTGGCTCAGCTGGGTTTATTTTACGTGCATTTGTAGGGTGCAAAATGGGAGATCCACCATGCAGCTAGGCTGTCCAAGGGTTGTAAAGTCAGAGATACTGAAAAACAGGAAAATTCTCGATTCAGAACATGAATATTTTTTTTTCCTGATCCGTGGATACGCGAAATAACGTAAAGTATGGGCATATTTATTTGCCTAGTAACTCCAAACGCTTTGCACTTTGTTACTAATGAACGCCTCGAAACCAGGTTGAGTATGTAATGAAATCGGTACACGTCGCCATTGTGTTGCTTTGGTTGTGTTCTTGAGAAAGTGGGCATAAATAAAAAAGGCGTAAATCAAAAATGGTATTCTCATAAGGAACAATGGAATAGATGGGTTTCAGGGGCAGTCGTACCAATGACAGCCTGTTAAAATGCGGTATATATACTTATTATATGAGTACTGGGTAAAGGTAAAAGGTAAAGATCGCCCTATAAGAAAGCACGAAGGCCCAGAAGGGGAGTAGTGATATTAATATAGAAATAAACTATTTATATTAATTTTAGCTTGTACAAAATTAAATGGAACTGCAAAAAACTTGCGTCACGTGACACGGATGCTACATGTTCCATGTCGGCGCTGCCATAGATGACTGTATTCACTCTCACAGCCTTTACAACTCAGTCACTTTATTACCATCGTTATGGTTCTTGCTAGGGTAGGTTATGTCTTCTGTCATGCCAGTTTAATATGACAGGTGTGAAGGTACGATAATGGTTTGGTTACATGTTATATTATTCTTCATCGTCTCGTTTTCTTTTTTATTCCAGCATAGTGCGTAGTTACGCTTGTCACGGATGGTAGTGTTCCACAGTATCGCTATCTCTGATGTTTCGTCACGGATAATCACATTCACTTTCACAGGCTTCACTACACAGTAACCTTTTTACCCGCAGATTATACACACTACTGCCTTTAAGAATATTGATGCAATTATTCATCGTCGTGTCAGTTCTTTTTTCCTCGATTGGGTGTGCCATGGTGGCGTTTGTAAGATCTACAGAAAGCAACTTAAATAAATGCTAACAAGCCACGTGGTCTGAACTAAACAGCGAGCACACGGTGACTAACGTAGTTTGTAGTGCACACAGGACCTCCGAGTTTTTTTCTGCTTCGCGAGATTCATACCCTTCCGAGAGCATCCATGTGTACAGCCAGCCAAAGGGCGTTCAGCCGAAACTGAGACAGCGCAAATTAAGTAGCAGTGCAAATTGGCTAGGGGACATTAAAGGAAAAAGATGTACAAAAAGGGTTATGTGTACTTCGCAGACAACATATAAATGCTCTGTTTATACGTACGTATAGACATACATTTTTGCCCTCTCATTCCCGTCTCGTGTAATAGAACCAACTTCTCTGTATATATTGCCAGCACAGTAACAGTAACTGTCATAGCGGTTACCATCTTGGATCTACATGAACCCAAGCGTAATCTTCGGTGAGTGGACAGGTTGTTTAAGATAAGAGACCCGACGAGGAGCGACTTGTGTCTTTCGATATATCAAGTAATGACCCTAACCTAATATTCAGGATGAAAGCGACACGTAAAGCCAGCATGTATTATAATTACATTTACAATCCTACTTATAATTATTACTTCTGTTAAATAAATAGTATTATCTCGAACTATTGGTGATTGAATGGTTGTAAACCTTTCAGGATTAGAGCAACATTTAGCTGCTGCACAAGCACACGTTAGTGGGGAGAAGAACGTGACACCGTTTGCACTGGTCACTGTTTTTGATTCGTGCAACATGTTAGTACCACTGTATGAGACACTGCATGCAGACTTCTTTCTTGAGTAATGTATCTTTGTCTTTCAGTTTATTTCTTCTGTAAGCGGGCATTGCTCGGTATTTGAACGATGTCTTTCTTTCCGTTTTTGCGTCCCATGTAATAATTTTCAAACAACTTGCCAATTTTTACGAAAAGCGGTTGACATTGGTGGTAAAGAGATTTTTTTTTAAACTCTTTCTTAAACATAATCTGGTAGCATGAACGTCTGAGATGGTAGTAACCCAAGTGCTACTCAACATAGAACACTGAACATATGAAATGGGAGATATATGACTTTTGTGAAGATGGATTTTCTAACAAGAAGAGCGTGCATTGATCTGTTGGTTTGGTGTCAGTAATTAATATGCATTATTATGGTTGGTATGTGGCATGTAATGTAGCAGGAGAATGCAAGATAATTGGATTGAATTTATACGACAGGGAATATTTGGAGAAGCTGTTAGTGGCTCAGATGAACGAGATAAACTGCGTCTTTTATAGGGCTCAGAGTGTTTCCAGCACCAAGGCAGTGTTCTCTACCGTATGCCAGATGAATCTAATCCATGACCTTGATCTGATTTCAATAACAGTAGAACACTGAAGGGAGTTCATCATTGTAATATACACTGGTTGTTAAAAAAAATTGAGTTTCCTTTCTGGGTATAGTGAAATTATGGGACAATTTCAATATTCTTACCCCTTATCGTGATACATACGGCGAATGACCTTTTGTGCCCCGTAATTTAGCTGGTTTATTTGGTATTCAGTTTTATCCTTGCAGGGAATAATTTCTTCAAAAGTTGCACTGACACAAGCTAACGTGCCTGTCTATCATTAAATATACTCCCGTGCATGTAATAGCGGTACTACATGATGGTTTGTCACTGGAATGACTATTTGTTTGTTCGACAGCTGCGTGCAGAATGTAGATAACGTACTTTAATTGCCTTGTAAACGTGGAATTGAATAGATTGGTATAACGTAGTCTAAAACAACTACATTTTAAAAACCTAACTACATGTTTCGGCTCCTGCAAGCCATTTTCAGGTTTTGACTGAAAAGATCGAATATATAATTTACAACGATTTAAAATGACGAGATTTCGTTTACATTGAAATGTTAATAAAATACATTAAAGTATGAAAATATGATATAAACATCATAGTTGGAGTGGCAGGTTTTGTTTGGTCTGAGTGGCTTGTGGATAGCGTGAATGTATCTTGCTGATGATTTTAGGTGCGATCCGTAGCATTATGGAGTTCTATAGGATTATGTGCGGTATACTGTATCTTTTGTATTGTGGTGTGTATATTATGAAAAGTACAATATACCGCGGGGCCTGGGGTGGCGTAGTGGTTAAGGCGCTGCTCTACTAGTCGGACGGTCCTGGGATCTATTCCCGGTGGTGTCACTGGATTTTTCAGTGACATATTCCTTCCGACCGTACCATGGCCCTGGAATCGACTCAGCCTCTAGTGAAAATGAGTACCAGGAACATTCCTGGGGATAAAGGCGACCGGTACGTGAGGCTGACAACCTCACCGCCTTCACGTGCCGAATGTCATGAAATCTGGGAGCCTAAACCTCCTGGAACCCTCTGGGCCACACCGGGCCTGTTACGGGGCTCCTTTACCTTTACAATATACCGCACATAATCCTGTAGAACTAGATACTCTTACAGATCGCACCAAAACTCATTAGCAAGATACTTTCACGATATCCAGAAGCCACCAAGACTACACAAAATCTGCAACTCCAACTATGATATTCATGTTAGGTTTTTGAATGTTTATTTCACATTGTCTTATAGTAATGTATATTGTTAACATGTTAATGTAAACGAAATGTTATTTTAAGGCGTTGTAAATTATATATTCAGTCTTTTAAGTCAAAGCCTGAAGATGACTTCTATTATGTTCATGTAATAAAGTTGTGTTAGACTTCATTATACCACTGCGTTAATTATTAGATCAATACACAACAGGGATGTCTTGCCTGAAGGTAGCATAAGAAGTTAACTTTGTCTCTAATTAAGCTTCATGCCGCGCAGACGTAAATGGGTTGTAGATATCTTGTTCCGGATTATTAAACTCAGAACAAGTTACAGATGAATAGTTTGCTTCACTCTTCAGCCTTCTTACCCTTGTGAAAGAGACGCCGTTACATCTTGGTTAGGCTTGTGGATGGGCGCCAGAGCGGACCGGGCGCTGCAGAGAGGAGATAAATCTCCGAGCCAGGAGGGACTCAAACCCAATTCCAGAGATATGCAGCTTTTCTAGACTATGCACTACAGTAACTGAGCTATCTAATCTATCGATTGTGCTTGCCCTTATGTAATACAATTACTTGATTTGAAAGAATGAGGATAGATGTTGTTTAAGGGATATTAAATAAAGATCAGTGACAATTAGGAGAGTCACTGTCCGGGAAATAGTCTTTGCATTTGCCGCAACACACTGTTTATAGTCTCATACAATCTGTTACACGTTGCGGCACAACTTGTGTGCCATCTTCAGGTCACCATACAAAGTGAAACACAAAAGGCAATATAAGAAGTGTTCAGACAACTCTGCCGCTTGTCTTATGTCACGAGGTTGCGTGCAATATTGTAAAGTTCACCCTAGAACAGGTCGTGATGACCCAGAAGGGCAGTAGAAGTACAGTTCTACTCTTTCTTTAACCTCGGCACTAGATAGAGGATTGTGGTAAACGCCACGCTTCGGCCACTCTACCCCCGGGAATAATACCCGGTGTCCATTTTATGAGAAGCAATGTTGGCCCCCAGGTACAGTCTGGACGGGTGGGGAAAATCTCGTCCCCACTAGGATTCGCGTCGCTGTACCTACTACGCTATCCCGGCCCACCAAGAAGTACAATTTTAAACATAAATTTAGACAATTATGATATAGAAAGTTAACTAGTTTTTCTCTTAAATCTTTCGTATTCGGGCACTGTAAAGAGCTTAGTGAAATGAACGCGTGATAGTAGTACCTGAACTGTCACATGAAGTGAGCAGTGGGCCGGGTCCAATTCGGACGTGTTTCTTACGGTGAGTCATTCAGTTATGAGGAACTGTGCCAGGGCGCAGTGAAAGTTACTGGATTGTGTCCGCCTCCAGCCCAGTCTTTCTGACCCAAACCAGTCAGGTGAGAAAACTGGTTCACTGAAGACAACAGAACTCTCTTATGTATTTCCGGCTAACAAGAATTCCAACATTATGAGGCTGCTGCCCTGCCTTGTAAACCCCTGAATAGAGTAACACACTGAACACTACGTAATTAATGTTTTGAAATTTAGTTCCCAACTTATAGTGTGGTGCCTGGTAAGGAAATAGAGTTGTACATTCCCAAACCAATGGGGCAAGCTCTGGGCTCACTTGACCTCCTATTCGGGAGCCGAGGACCTTTCTCTGGGGACAGGGCGACCTGCCATCTGTCCATTCCAGCACTGCGACTGATCTTTCATTAACGGTCATCTTTAAATTAACGGAAGGAAATTAAATGCTCCAGACGTCTGCAGAGCCATGTTCAGCAATGTACTAACAATCTTGTGATTACAGTGCCTTGCCGTGTACCGGAATGAAGACATTACATTAAATTAAGTTGTAAGGGGATAGCTCAGTCGGTATAGCGATTCGCTACGGGCTGGAGGGTCCGGGGATCGAATCCCGGTTGGGGCGAGATTTTCCGCACCCGTCCAGACCGGCCAAGAGGACCACCCAGCCTTCTATACAATGGGTACCGGGTCTTTACCGGGGTAAAGCGGCCGGGGCGTGGCATTGACCACCCACCCCATCTAGCGCCGAGATTAAAGAAAGAGTACAACTATATCTCTACTGCCCCGCTGGGCCTTCGTGGCCTGTTATAGGGTGAAATTTACTTTTACCTTTACCTGAAAGGGGAAAAACAGGGAAATAAATTCCCTTGGACTGGCAACCATGCAGGTAAGAGCAAAATAAAGTGTTTAAGAAAAAGCCCGGATATAGGTATTCTTAATGTTGCGAGATACCGAGTGTGATAAGCAGACGCACGGACACCGATCCTCACGTTAATAATAATAATAATAATAATAATAATAATAATAATAAATAGAACTTCACTTATCCGGATTAATTGGGAAGGCGGGCCATCTGGATATGCAGAAAATGCGGGTAACTGGATTTTTCTTTGAAAATAGGCTACATTGACCGTTAGAAGTGGGGAAAAAAATTCTACAAACGACTATTTTAGGCTACGTGTTTATTCACGTAAAAATAAGACATTATTCGGGTGATGACCGTCAACTTTTACGGCTGACGAGGACTTTGGGAATTCTTGTTTAGTTTGGGGAGTTCCTTCGGCTGTTACTATACACAGTATGTCCCTGCGTTTGACCCCTTCGATCGCGCCCGTTTTGAAGTTCTAGAAGCCACAACACTGCACTGTACTTGTTCCGGTAACCGGTAATTTCAAGGCAAGTTTTGTAGACTTCTCGACAAATTTAACCGAAGGGCCAAGACGATCCGGATAATTGGCTATCCGGATAACCAGCGACCGGATAAGTGGAGTTCTACTGTAATAATAATAATATATTTTGTGTTCTCCTACTTAGGAACAACAAGGAAGCCTCACTCGAGTTTCGTGTTAATTGATAAGCAGACTTACTGATTTCTACGGAAATCAGGCATGTAGTTTTGGGGGACGCAATTGTTATTAAGCATAAATGAAAATTACCTCGCCAGTGAGGTTCATTTTTGTTCTGAAACCAAAACACGGGGCAAAGAGGTGCCTGCGATAAAGAATGATACCTGACCTGTCCGCTAGAAGGTGCCGACTGACCAACAGAGCTTACTTTACTGCTACTTTAGTTCTGACGCTACGTAGACTGTGAGAAAGGTATCGATGTTTCGGCGGAACTTGCTGCCTCGTTCTTCAGGTATAATAATATTATTAGAACACAGCGTTACATCCCGGTACAGATTCGCCGCCACGAGAACTCACATCTCATGTGATACGCCAGCTCTTTTGTCGAGTCTCCGGTCCTGTGTGCTACGCTAGCGATGTGAGTATGTTAGCCAAGTATGACTGAGAGAGAGAGAGAGAGAGAGAGAGAGAGGAATTCTATGTCTGGACGCTGTAGTTTGTTTTCATACAAAAAAAAATAAGAAAGAAAATTACATTCTTGCACATCTTTTCTTAAAAGTGGCTGTACTGCATTTGGGCCTGGTTGTCCCTTTCAACGATACCACTTGGGAGACCCAGGCGGAGATGGGAGGAAAATATTAAGATGGATTTTCAGGAAGTGGTATGTCGGGGTATGGACTGGATCGAGCTGGCTCAGGATAGGGATAGGTGGCGGGCACTTGTGACTGCGGTAATGAACATTCGGGTTCCATAAAATGCGGGGAATTTCCTGACTAGCTGAAAACCGGTTAGCTTCTCAAGAAGGACTCTGCTCCATGGAGTAAGTAAGTATATAAGTATGTATATATGTATGTCCCTTTCAACGAGCTTCCGACTGACTGTTGTCGTACGTACGGAACTAAATAAATACTTGACTTCATTAATGATCCGTCGCGTTATGCAGCAATTTTTTCCGCTGTTAACAGTACAATAACCCCACTTTCTTATCACTGTTCTTAGAAAATTCGGCCAACTTTCTCCTGCTGCCTCCAACTTATAATTTAGCAGAAGGCTGTATAGTGTGTACGTCGCATGTAGACGAGGCTTAATCAACAACACTACACGTGTCTGCACTGCAGATTTCACGGAAATCCCACCCCTGTTTCTACGGCTACAGGTCTGCCTACTATAACGTGTCGCCGTGGTTACAACTAATACTTTCCTGATAATTTTCCTGCAGAGTTCTCTGTCCAGCAGACGCCAATCAGGAGAACTTTTTCAGACCGACGGTTATTCCGTAGCAGGAATACAGGAACTGTAAAGGCGACAGCACCAGTTGAGCTGCTAACTGCGCTTGTAGATAAATCTCACGGCAAAAGGACGACACTTTGTACGGACTAGTGGTTTCGCTGTGCCTGTTGTCTAGCCGCCAAGGCGCCCTGATGCTGTCTTGAGCGCTTTAAGTCCCGTCGCAGCTCTTCATTTAAATATAAAGATGTTAGATCCTGGAGTGTTGGCCGAAGGGGAAGGGAGATAACAGACTTTCTTACAAATAGGAAAGGGATTGCACGTACTTTTGTACCAATTTGTCAGCATTATCTAATATAAATGTTGCACAGAAAAATAGTTTTCTTTCCAACAGAAAAGTAAAAATCCCTGGTTTCAATGCTCTGTTAACAAATGAAGTGTATAAAAAATGCAGGCTGCATGAAGGAGCAGATAATTAGCAGAGAAGAAATTAAATAATGAGATAAGTAAAAAAAAATCTAGGTTTTCGTAGTACTCCTATTGCCCGGTCGGAAATGACCTCAAATATTGCTGTACCGTTACTTAGTGCATCAGTAGGTAAGCACTGATTGAGATTATTGTAATTTACTGGACGTACGGGTACCGAGATATTCCCGGGATAAAGTGGCCGGTGCGTAGTGTTAAGCACCCACCCCATCTAGTGCCCAGGTTGAAGATAGAGTAGAGCTATACCTCTACTCTCCTTTGTGCCTTCATAGCAGGTAATAAGGAGGATTTTACCTTTACCTTTTCCTGGAGACGAGGAAACAGCTAGGAAGCGATCAATGCCAGTGATTCAGAAAATCACTTTCAAACGCTCAAAGGAGGGCCCTTGTAGCAGTGAAGTGCCTTCCCTTCCAGTTTAAAGAATACGCAAACATGGACGGATTGTCTGGTCATGGCCATGGCTTTGATAAAGGCCCGGCTAGAAAACATATCCCCTGCCTTCCCAAGTGATCTAGTAACTTACGTGTACAAGAAGACGAAAAGGGTCGAAATATCCAACATGGCACATGGGCTAGGGGAGCGACCCACTTTTTCGGCAGTTGGGCGCCAAACCAGTACAACCGGAGAGGAGACTACACCGTCACACAAAGCACCTAGATCAGTGGACATGCAATATGCCAACTATTTGCAGCCGTCATCCTCGGGTTTTTCGTTGGAACATGCAACATGAAGCCCAGCGGACCACTCTTCTTGCCACCGCTTAGGTGGGCTACTATATAAGTCCCCGCTGAAGACCCGGCAGCGACACCCGGAAACTCCAAGGCATGACACGTCACCGAAAGCGACCGGCAGCTCTGTTATGCCAAGTGTGAAAGGGCATGTGCCTCAAATCTAGCCGGGCGAGCTCGTTCAGATCATCCAAGAGGTTCGCGCAAAAACACACTACTTCTGTCGGAGTAGGTCATGCGCATACCTCTCTGCGTCGTGTCCTGGCCTCTGAATGACGTGCCAGCTGGCAGTAATAAACTGCTTTCCCAAGAGAAACAAGATGTAGCACCCCTACAGCAACAGTAAATCAAAATATCATATGTGTATTTGGGGACAAAATCACGTGTGGCTTCCTGAAATTGGTGCCAGCGGCGTCTTCTGGCGGACTCACGACTCGGCAGAAGGGGAAACTTCTGCTGATGCCCGAGATTGCCGACGGATCTGGATCCACAAATGGCGCTCTGCCGTTCATTGGCCGGATAAGCGTACGAACGTAAGGCACTTCCTCACTAAAAATGCTTTCTTCTCCAGGCACAGAACCTGGAGAAAACTATGCTTGAATCGGATGTCCGAGAGAAGTTGGAGCCTTTGGATAACCACATGCAGAAGGTACTGCGGCTCTCAAAACCACTTCGGAACCAGAATTCGAAAAGACATTCCCCTGACGCGCCATTTCATACTGTCAGTCATGCGGGCGCCCCAGCTGTCGAAGGTGCCTTCAGTCACTCGGCTCTGTGAACTGCATGTTAAGGTGGAGGCATGTCGCTACCAACGCTTTGGCCACACGTAGCGGAACTACGGCTACACACCTTTTGGATGCTAAAATCACAGGCAAGTTTGTGACCCAAAGGAACAACTCAAAAGCTGCATTTGCGTGGGCAAACACTACATTTTATCAAGGTTATACTAAGCAGAAAGATGACAAAGTTGTTGTTGTAAAGCGAGGGTATGGAGCGCGGCCGGAGGGACGGTGCTTCCGTGCGGTATGCTGAAGCCGATGTACCTGCATCTTGGCTCTGTCCTGAAGAGTGGAGTTTAGACTAGGGCTGGAACTGCGTTGTTCAACGGAATTATCTCGTCAAGGCACGCACTTCATAAAAAACAGCACCCCTTACTGGCCCTGTCAAACAGGCCTTCAACAGACAATTGCCTATCAAGAGCCGTACATCTGAAGATGTTGAGCCTACGGCTAGATTTCAGTGAACCATATTTAGGTACGCTGACTGTAACCTACTCCATTGGGTCTGTGACCCCTTGAGGGGATTGCGAATTTCTTCAAGAAACTTCCTATGTAGGTTTGTGTTGAGCTTAATTCTCTATTCTCCAATAGACCGCTTTTTCCCATACAGAGAGAAATCGTCCTTACCCCGTTCTCAAAAATGGGACCTTCTTCATAGCCGAGTGTGACAACATTGTGCGCGAGCAATAAAAGCGGAAAGCCTCGTATGTCGCCTACCGAAATGAAGATGCTATTCGCTGCAGGAAGCTCTTCCCTAGTCTGCAAGGCATCTGAGTTAGACATTCCTCAAATTGTGTAGTGTCTTACAATGATTCACAAACTATGTTTTCGACCGAAGGGATCGTCTGACGAAGGGAAGTGGCAAGGAAATTCTCTTCTTCAGAACTTAGGTAGTTGTTCCCTACCCGTCCCATGTCTAATGCACCCGGAGGATATTAAAATAGAAAATAAAAAAGAGAACAATAAAACCCGCAGCGTCTTACTTTGCACCCGCCCACTTGTGGTCGAGTCGGACAAGTCTAATTACCTCAGAGGAACGTTTTGCATCTTGATGCTAGACCAGCTCAATGCGAAGCACAGGGACTGAAACTTTGGATTCATCACAACAATTGGGTTGCTTCCACGTAAATCTGTCAACGAGAATTCCTTCAACTGTGATAGGGATTCTCCATGACGGTTCCTTGCCAACATGATTTCCTCGACATTATGGTAACTAAAGACCTCGCTTTACCTATTAATCTGTCTGTGTGTTGTTACAATGTCCGGATCAAGCGCCAGTCCTGATCGACACTTCCTGTAGAAGACCCTTTGGAAAACCTCTAAGCTTCTACAATTAAAAAGAGTGGTTTTGACTGCATTTTATTCTTGCTTCTAAAGAAGAACTGTGGGAGATCTGGCCGTCCCCAACGACACGGCACTCGACAAAAGCGCTGAGCCAGGGCCATAAATTACCACTTAGAAGTTTTCGCTTCTAAAGGATCTTCCGCATGACGACATTCTGCATGCTTTAGCATCCAGAGTTCAGCATGAAATATTCCCGAAGGATTTGCTGTGGAGTCAGTGGAAAGTAACTATGTATGGTGTTTGACTGATTCAGGCCCGTTGTTTCAGTTTGGTGACTTAGCGGTCGAACGAGTGGAAATATTTCGCGGTCCATGTTATTAGAATACTCAAAGTAAATTGCTTCCCTGGTAGTTAATGTTAAAATTCTTTTCTGCCCCTGCTGCACAATA
>JGI20166J26741_11590807_pt1 | contig 11766 bp, 6 predicted proteins | sample TergutCu122P5_FD_26741 | JGI IMG/M metagenome (IMG submission 26741) | reverse complement strand
CACACACACACACACAAACAAACAAACAAACAAACGCACGGACTTTCGATTACCCGAATCTGCCACCAGCTATTAGACTGGCGCCACACACTCGTTGAGAGTAAATTACAAATACTTGATGTACGGAAGACACAGAAGTTTGAGGATAAAGCAGGGACTGATTCGGATGACAGACAAACGGACGAAGATGGTATGGATCGTTACGCAAAGTACGTAATATGAAATTCAACAAAACAGTTTTAGATCATACATAAATAAAATCATATTTTATGAGATCTTAATCCGTCACATCATTAACAAAGATTCCTGGTTCTGGGTAACAAAAATGGAAATTTCTATAGGAAACAACACACACTGCCCGCTTTTGTAACGCCGAAAATAAACTGCAAGCTTTCTTTCCATGCGTGCTGATATATTCTACCTCAACAATGTTGATGAACAAATGGCGGCACTAACAATAAACTCAAGCCTGAAATTTGGTACTCATCAATGATTCTACAAGGTTAAGCCTGCAAACTGGTTTACTTCACAATGGAAACGACATGCTTACACTATCAATTCCTGCTGGCCATGTGAATACGCAACTCCTGTTCCGCTGCACATGACACAGGCCTCATATATATATATATATATATATGTTAGATAATTTGTAGAGATTCTACAGTCACGATCCTTCTACACAATATGTAGTTTCTTCTTGTGTAAATGAGGCTTATGCAAAATTAGTCACAGTATGGGATAGAACTGCCTTCGTTAGCAGCTTTTTTTCGGTCAAAACTTTCTAAAACGACCCAGGCGTAGATCCGCCGAAAATACGTTGTAGCTTCAAGAAGTTACCGGAATTCGCTGATATAATTTACAGAAAGTTAAAAATGTGAATAAAGGTTTGTTTTTCCTGTCAAATGTTGAATAACTTCCTGAACGTAGGTAAAGACGCTAGACGAGTATATTAGATTTTCTAAAGTTTGGTATAAAGAAGTGCCTTAATTCATCAAAAATCAACAATTTACGTGCTTATTCCTTGAAATCCCTACGCACTTACTAACATTTGTTGTTGTATTCGCATTCATTCGCTAAAAATCTACAATTCACATTCGTATAATTCTGAAAGCATAACAGTTCAGGTATTGTTGTCTAATACAACTTAAGAATCCTACAATGGGAAGATGATATAAATAAGTTTCAATAACTTACATAGAGGAATTTTCAACAGTGACTGTTCCTGACAGTACAAAGTTTAAATGTCTTTGTTTTCTGAAAATGTCTGATAAGGTAAAAACGAAAATATTTCCATATTGTAACAAAAATCTTACCTCCCTCTTTTCCACACTGAAGGACTGGAACCGAATATAAATCCATAAAAGGATCACACATAGACACCACATATTAGTAAATTCTCCTACACAAACCGAGAGCAATTACATCTTTACTTCCTATCATTAGTCCTACTTCCGTTACCCATACAGCTTCCCTAACTCCCTATCCTCGTACAACCTCAGGCTATGATCTTCTCGTAATGCAAGGTACAAAAGTTCGCACCTACAAGAAGCAAGGAGCAAAATTATAATTCTGTGTATTTTCATTGTTGTGTTTTTAGTTAGCAAATGGAAAACAAATTATTCTACCCAAAAGTTAGCCAGCATTCTCCGAATTTAATCTGCTATTAATTACTCCAAGCATAAAGTTCGTTATGTTACTGCTATATGCATACGTAGTATACATTAAATATGCCACATTTTCGACAGATTTATTTGCTAACTTCATGTAGTGATTTTCTTCTGCATTCTGTTTACAAGACGCGAACATACAGTTATTGTCTCAGCATTTACGTTAGGCCAACCCCCTTACTAGCGCCTAATACAGCTTCTGTGTTTTTCTTTATAGTAGGTCTAGGTATGTTTTCGCCCAGTAAATTACTCTCAGAATATACCAAAAGCTGAAATGTCGCAATCATCTGAAATCCCTCTTGGTCTTCTGCGACCTTCCAACCGGCATTTTCCACAAGCAAAGTTGAAACGCAATTAAGAAAAGTTAACGTAATTCCTTTTAAATTTTGTCATTTTATCAGACAAAGGTTTGCTCAACCAGACCTTACTACAGGTTTCATCCACACACACACGCACACATACACATATTTTAATTTAGTTAACCAGTTTCATAGGCATGCCAGTCGTAATTAGAAAATTGCACAAAACTTCCCTCCTGACTGAATATTAGCTTTCAAGTTGTCTATTACAACTGCCGTGATATGTGGGTACCTTTCGCCACGACACGGCAAGTCCTCTGATCGCAGATGGAAGAACGGCCTCCAAATATGGAGGACAGTTGCGAATACACTGAATAAACATTCGCGGACATCCGACAAGGGGTGATATTCCCGTTTTAGGGTTGGACGAGGTTCTAAAAAGAAACTCCTCATCATAAAAAATTGTCAACTCGATGAAACACTTTTCAAGGCCTCGGAATTGTATTGACCTTTTGGTACAACCTAAGCGATGGAAAAAGGACAAGTGATCCGGCATTTGAAATGCGGGGAGCCTGCATATGTCAGGGTCACTTACGACAGTGACCAGGGAATTAGTGATGTACAAATTAGATTTAGTGGGTGTAGAGGAGAGTGGGTGAGACAAAGGAGGGAGTGTAAGATCAGGGAATTATACTTTTCATTATGAAAAAGGAAATGAAAATCGTCAATTGGAAACAGTAATATTTTACACCAAAGAATAGTATCAACAGTGAAGACAGTAGAATTTGTTAGTTACAGGATATCATGTATAGTGTTGGGAGGTCTCTGGCGTAATATCAATATTCTGAATGCACATGCGTTTACTGAGGAGAAACGTGATGACTCAAAGGGCAGTTTTATGCAGAATTAGAGCAGGTTTTCGATCATTTTCTTAAGTGCCTTATAAACAATCTGGTAGGAGATTTTATTGCAAAATGGGGGAAATGATATTTGCAAATCGACAAATGGGAATGGGAGTCGACATCAGGATAGTAATGATAATGGTGTTTTAATACTAAACTTTGCCACATCAAAAACTCTAGATGTTCAGAGCACGATCTTCTCTTACCGAAACATCCATAAATACACCTGGAACTTTCTGGATGGGAAGACTCACAACCAGATTGATCATATATTGATAGACGGGAGACGGCATTCGAGTACACGAAATGTACGATCTGTGATCACTATCTGGTGGTTTCAGAAGTTGGAAAAGAAGTTTTATGCGGAAAGATTGAATCTCATGAAGCTAAGTCACCGGAAGGTTATGAAACAGATCAGATTAATTTCTCACACCGGTTTGCAGCTTTGGAGAACTTAACTGATAGCGAGGACATGAGTAGAGCTTGGGAAAACGTTAAAGACAGTAACAAATTCTCAGCTGAGGGCACTAATTTCTGTATGAACGGAAGCAGCAAAAACCATGATTTCATGAGGAATATTCACAGTTTTTGGATCAAAAGACGCAGGCTAAAACGTAGTGGCTACAGGGTCTAAATCAAAGTAATGTAGACATTTTGAACAATGTAAGCCATGCGGGTAGTAGACATTTCACGAACAAAAAGCGGGAATATCTGCAAGCTACAAAATCGAAACCAACAGTAAGAACAAGAATATCAGAGACTTGTACATGGACATCGGTGACTTTAAGAAGGGTTATCAGCCTAGAACAAATACAGTAAAGGATGGGAAGGGTGATCTGGTTGCAGACTCCAACAGTATTTTGCTTAGGTGGAAGAACCATTTCTCTCAGCTATTGAATGTACATGGCGTTAAAGTTGTTAGACATACAGAAATACATACACCACGGCCACTAGTGCCTGAAACCAGTGCTTTTGAGGTCGAGATGGATATTGAAGAGCTAATACACAAATCGCTAGGTACTTATCAAATTCCAGCAGAATTGATCAAAGCAGGAGGATCGATCTAAGATCCATAAAGTTACTAATTTTGTTTTGAATAAGGACGGATTGCCAGAATAGAGGAAGGAATCAAACATCGTCTCTGTTTATGAGAAGGGTGATAAAACATACTGTAGTAATTATCGAGGGATATCAATTTGTTAAGTACATACAAAATTTTTATCCACCATCCTGCTGTCAAAGTTAACTCCATATGCCGAGGAAATTATTCGAGACCATCGGTGTGAATTTCGACGCAAATTTTCAAATATTAATCATATATTCTGTATTCGTCAAATACCTGAGAATGTGTGAATACAATGTGGCAGTGAATCGGCTATTTATAGACTACAAGAATACCCTATGATTCAGTTAAGAGGGATACCTTGTAAAATATTCCCATTGGATTTGGTATCCCTACGAAAAACGTTAAGGTTAATAAAAGGGCGAATTAAATGCCTTTAAATGAAGCCTGCAGAAGAATCTGGGTAGGAGAACATTTATCTTACATGTTTCTTCTATTAAGAATAATGTTAAAAAAGGAGATGCTTTATCTACATTGCTTTTCATCTTTGCTTTAGAATATGCCATTAAGAGGATTCATGCAAACCTCGAGAAGTTGAAATTAAATGGTTCACATCGGTTTCTAGTTTATGCTGATGATGTCAATGCAGAAATTCTATAAAGAAAAATACAGAAGTTTTAGTACTTAGTTTTTATGAACACTGTTCATATCTCGAGGTCAGAATGCAGGACAAAATCACAACGTAAAGCAAGATAATAAATCCTTTGAAACAGCTAATATTTCGAATATTTGGCTACAAACCTCACGAATCAAAGTGCATTTATGAAGAAATTAAGAGCACTCTGAAGTCAAGGAATATTTTATTTCATTCGGTGTAGAATCTCTTGAACTTCAGTTTGTTATCCAAAAATATAAAGATTAACATATATACTCCTAGAATTATAATTTTGCCTGTTGTTTTGTATGGGTGTGAAACTTGATTGTTTACATTGAGGGAGAAAGTTATGATGAGGGTACGCGAGGAAAGAGTTCTGAGGAAGACATGTAAACATAAGAGGGGCGAGGTAACAGGGAAGTGGAGAAGACCTTATAAGGAAGTGCTTTATGATCTGCATTCACAAATTTCTCTTCGGGTGGTCAAGCCAAGAAGAATGAAAGTCGAATGGCTTGTAGCACTATGTGGGAGAAGACAGATGCATACAGGATCTTTGTGGAGAGACTTGAGTGTGGAGACCACTTGAAAGACCCAAGCCTAGGTTGGAAGATAACATTAAAATGGATCTTCACGCAGTAGAATGGGAGAACTGGACTGGATTCATGTGGCAGAGGATTTGGTAATGAACCTTCGTGTTTCATAGAATGCAGGGAATTGATTGACTAGCTGAAGGCATGTCACCTTCTCAAGAAGGACTCTGTTCCATGGACTTGGTTGGTAGGTTGTTTGGTTGGTTGGTTGGTTGGTTGTTTGTTTGGTTGTTTTGTTTGTTAGTTGGTTGGTTGGTTGGTTGGTTGGCTGGCTGGCTGGTTGGTTGGCTGGTTGGTTGGTTGGTTGGCTGGTCGGTGGGTTGGTTGGTTGGTTGGTTAGTCAACTGGTTGGTTGGTTATTTAGTAAGCTACCTAGCTAGTTACAAACAGCTGATGTACACGTGCTGCTCCACTGTATTCCTATCTTTTCCCCACACATTTGACAAATGAAGAATGTACGATCAGTGGTCTGTCAGGAACGTCAAAATTCACAGTGGTGTTACCCGATAATTTCATTTAAAAAAGGGTGGATAAAATTTGTTATGTAGTTGATAGGAGAGATATGCCTCGATAATTAGTACGGTCCGTTTTATCACCGTCCTTACAAATAGGTACTGTTGAGACAAATCCGCCTTATGCCATATAAACTTTGTAAGTTCATAATGAAGGCGATATCTACTACAAAAGACTTTAACGCAACGTTTATATGAAACACACAACAGCCTATTACACATTATTTTCATCGTGTTCTCAAAATCAACAAACTGGTCTACAGTTATTTTGGTTTTCATGCCCAAATTTTAAATCTCTCTTCTTCTAGATGAATGCTTTACAATCTCTTTCACCGCACCTCACAAATCTACGTAAAGATAACCACTTTCCGGTCTGGCCCTTGCCAACAATTAAAAATTTTCATGCGGTCTACAGCAAACACAAAACTGGAGAAACACATTCAACTCAAGGACAGCTGTATATTTACATTTAAATAAATAATGTGTGTATGTGTGTCTGTGTACATTTTCAGGTCTGTGGGTTACGTCTTCACGGTCCATAAAGTAGCAAAGTAATCCATTTCTTCCACAGCAATATGAACACTACAAGCGCATGACAATGCACACATAAAGTCACTCCCACTCCGTATTTTAATTTTGCCTTATCTGATTAATGACTGACTGCGCTATCATGCTTAATGCACAATTGTTGCTCAACCTAATATTTGACGTCAGTTTCTACAGCGCCCCACACAAAACTACCTGTCGGTGTGCTTTGTCCATAACGCTGAGTCGACCTCCCAACATTTCCTCAAAAGAAACCTATTTATAGGGCCTTTAACATTAATTCAACAAGTCCCTACGTCATCAAGGCATCTAACCGTTGAACTCACCTCGACGCCATTATTTTCCATCTATATTACTACCACGTTGAGAATTTAAAATAATTAATCTTATAATATAAATGAACAAAATTCGTCTCCGTTAAACATATATTTTAAATTCTACTATTTCTTCTGCATGTTTCGAACCCGAGGGTTCATCTTCAGGAAGAAGGTTGTACGTACAGGTATGGTACAATTTTTTGCATGCCAACGGTATGAACAGTCGGCTTATACCGTTGGCATGTAAGCAGATTATACCATATATGTACGTACAACCGTCTTCCTGAAGATTAATCCTCGGGTTCGAAACATGTAGAAGACATTGTAGAAGTTAAAATATTAGTTTCATAAAGGTGCATTTTTTGTTTATACCTTGCGATTATATTAAAATGCACGGTGCAAATAAAACATAAAATTAAAATAGCTGTTTAGAAGCAACCGTGGAAACAAACTCCATTTGGTACTACATTTATCAAATATGTTTTTATATTACACCCCTGTACATAAAGGCGTTCTGTTCGTTTATTGAACAGGCAACTTTGTCGTTCATACAAAGCTCATGAACTGAAGAGATATTAGTATTATTATTCCCTTCTGTTTCCTTAAGTACATAATTTCTGTGACATATAGGAACGTACCTACAAATTTTACCCGCATACAAAAAGTTTTAGAATCCTTTTCAATAATCCTAACATTACTATTACTTTCTTTACTTTTCTACGAAAGCAAATCACAGTATGGCAGCATTATACATTTCACTTTTGATTTACTGACAATTATATTCTTATAAAGTAGTTTTACGAGACATTTTCATACACTGACACATTCCTAATAAAAAGTATAGTAAATTCATTGTTTCAGTTTTGTAAACCTCGTGCACGCTTAAATATTTTTCCTGCTTTTTTTTTTTGGTCCAGATCTAATTTATCAAGCAGTTTGACACTACACAAGATTTGTTTTTCAACGTACTTTTTATTCAACTTGAATTATTCGATACTTCTGACAGTCAGTACATAACACAGCAGCAATAAGGAACAACTGCACCTGTCAGTTGGAACCAAGTTCGTGCGTGTCATTCACGCATGACGCCCCCCTTTTGCCTTAGTAAAAGTAGCGCCTTTTAAATAGAGAGGACCTGAACTGGACACAATAACCTGCAATACTCAAGGACACCATTATGAAAATATTGATGCAAGAATTAATATTAATATAAATATGATTTTATAGCCTTTTTCTGTAGATTCCTGGACTTTACTACAGATAAATTATTTTCGAGATAACACTGAGCGAGAGATAAACTGAAGACACAAAACACTTTTCGCGCAATTAAAGAATGTAAGTCTCATCAAAATATGAATGGCTCGAACGGTACATAAATAAAATTTAAATAAAATAACCCTCAAACAGAACTGACATACAGGCAATTATATCTGATCTGAAAGAAAGGCCGTATGTCAAATTTCATCACTCTCACAAGGAATTCTAAAGCATTACCTGTGTTTGTATTGTGTTGCACTGTTCGCTAGTTAGTATCGTTTGTGATAAAGCTAATGAACCTTTGAATCCTTAGAAGGATGGGAATCTCTTTACCAGATAAAATTATTAGCAACTGAAGAATGAATTTGCTGTGTGGAGTAAGTCCACTCCGGTACGTAATTTGAAAACCAGTTAGTTACTTACGTACAGCTAATTAAAGTTACTTTGTTCGTCAGTCAGAAATTTTAATGTGACACCATAAAAATTACACTGATAAGAACTTTGTTCAAGACCAATTTTTATAGTCAATTTTAACAGATTAAAATTCTGGAGGAGGAAATGGATCATTAGAATTAAAAACAACTTCCAACCACACAGTGGCTACCTGCAAACTTCCACCTGAATTGCAAATGCAGTTATGGGATTTAAGAACACTAAAGGCAGACTTCACTAACCTCAGCATAAAACCTGCACGCATTTATCTTTAATCCAAGTTGCCGTATGTCCTCAGATATATCGGGATACGATATTGTGTAGCAGTTCCCTTGCGTTCTTCTTTACCGTCAGCATGAGCACTTTCAAGCACTTGCGGCTAAACTTTACCGCCATTGTCTTCATGTTCAAACTTTCTATTGCGCCTAAAAGGACTACCAAGTTTCCGTCACTTTAGCAGATGGAAATTGTGCATTTTAGAAGCAATAACCAACACTCGAAGAAACAATCATACAACTGCAACCAATCTGTTTCAAATTTTGTGATTCTCTATTCCGTGCATTTTGACTGACTAAAATTGTTCAGTCATGACACAAGCAAATGCATGTTCGATATATACACCTTTTACCCTATACACGGAAACCACTACACATCAAAAAGGGACAATATCCGTAAAGAATGAAAAATATATTATATGTTTATATACAAAGAAACAGCTACAACATAGCAGCACACAAACTTTAAGCCATACTTAATAAAAACGGGGTAATAAATATTATTTTTTATTTTTTATATATTTTACTTTAAAAAATACTATTTTAAATAGGGTCTGTGAAAACTAAATGGTTTACGTCCGCTGCAAGAATATTGTAACATAATATAAATTACTTCTCTAATCTATTACATTTTAGTAAGTTTTAAATCTTGGTATAAAGCTCCCTGAGAATGGCGTAAATGACGCCGAAACATGTAGAAGTTCTATTTGTTGGTGTCAGAAATGAACAATTTAATTTTAATCTCTTTCAAAATTGGATACCGTGGTGAAATTCGTAGACCAGTTTACATGCAGTCAATGAATGAATGAATGGAAGTAAAGTATGGGGAATGTAAATCCAAGAAATATATAAAAACAAAATTTATGCTCTCTGAACGTGTCACCCTGCATTATTACGATTATGCTGTGACCACAATTCCGCACTCTTCCACGAATGCTGAGAAGTCCTCAGACGATTCTGGATGACGAAAAGAGTGTCACAGCGAATGTGTCAGTGGACTTCAGCACAGACATATCCACACTGTCTCACAACGACCCTTCTGATGCAGCTTCAAAATTAGCATCAAAGGAGGAATCAGAAGATTTTCCGGGCACATTTATGCAAGGTAATTTTCAATTATCTTCACGTTTCCCGAAATTTTATAGTGAAATAAATAAAGAGCGCACAAGGAAATTACTGAGGGTCATAATTTGATTTATGTAAAATTTAAACTTCTAGACCGACTACCCCCATTTTTACGTATTATTTTGGTCTTCCCAGAGATTAATAAAATTTTGTATAAGAATGTTAATAGCATCATATCATACCATCCAGTTCAAAATGTAACTATAAAAAAATTGGTGATGTCTAACAATATTCGGTGCTAGATGGTTGTGAGCACTTGGAAATCAGAATACAAAATATATATTTGTAACAATCCAGGTGTCCTGAAGAAACCTGGAAGAGACCGCCGACTCAGGAATGTAATTCCTACAGTTTCAGAGTACCTTGATTAAGAAAGAATGATTGATTCAAATGGGAGAATTGGTTATATTTTACATAAATCAGTAAAAAACAAATATTTCAAGTATACACACAGTACAGTACGTATAACAGTAAAATAATATGAGGTACCTAACAGTACACCCGCATGTGGTTTTGGTGACCATCATGAACGTTTATGCATATTCGTCCTGGTTTTCTTAACTACTGATTTATAAGAAAAGGGTATGGAAATGTCATTGCAAAACAGGAATGAAACTTCTCATTATCTTTAAAGCACGTGGTCAAAAATAAACTTCTCTCCACGCTGGATGCAACCAATTACAGGGCAGGAGCTCTGTATTGCACAAGTCTGAATATGACTAATGTTGTTTCAACAAATCGCAACTGGCTGTGGAAAGTGAAGCCTTACGATAACTTCACTTCGCGGCTTGCGGACGTGGTAATGATTAGAGCAGAATTAGTAGGAGTTCTGAAATGTGCGTCATTTATTTCAGGTTGGATTCTGCAAAACAAAATACTCTGGTCGAATATCGCGTATTTGTTATGTGGGTACGTGTGCGTATCCTGCCTAATAATCATTTAAATATGTTGAGCACCTTCACAAAGTTCAGCAAATAAATACCAGATCGCCGTTTATATCCCACTTCTAAGTACTCAAACATGTGTAAATGTGTGTAGATTAGAATACAGAAAATGTGGTCATATATTTCTAATAAGTAACATAATAATAAAATAATGTCTCGCGAAGTAAATGTTTTCAAAATGACACCGACAACCGATATAAGACGTTATATTTGGCAAGTCTGAAAATTAAATATGATGCTACAAGCCTTACTTGTTTTGCTTCCAAAACGAATATCAAGCGCATTTGCTACCCTTGGAAAAGCCATTTCTACTGACGCATAAAACCACCTCGGCTGCTAGATACCAACGGTGTACCGAATTCGCCATTTAGAATTTGGAGTTTGATGCTTGAAAAAAACAAAAAGAACAGTGAGTATTATTACACAGTTTCACAATTTTGCCATCACATACATCGGTCACTTCTTCACAATCATTTTGTTTCCACATTCTGTACGAATTTTTCTTGGTGCTCCAAACAGCTCTACTGGGCAAATATTAACTTGCAATATAATTACCCAGGCAAACAGGCATATATGCACAAGTATGAAATAAGTCGGTAGTGGATAGAAAAATTAATGTGAGATGAGTGAATGAGTGGGTAGATATGGTTAGCGCTGATAAGCAGAGAGGTACGTATTGTGTTTGGAAGACTAGAGGGGGATAAGACGTAGGATCACACGTTCAGCAGCGATTCGTATATGAATAGAAATAGAACTGATCTCTGCTGCTGCCTGGCATTCAAAAGCAGGAAGTTTGTGCTGGCGCCTCGCTGAGGATTGCGTGCGCTTTCCGAAATGGAGCCATATACTCCGGCGCCTCTTTCATTGTTGTGATTATTACAAGATGTAATATTATGATTTTAGTAGTTTAGTCATGGCACTGCGATGAATATACTTGCTACACTGCTTTCCTTCCAATGCCGTTTAGTTCTTCTCAATCAGCCTGTTTAAACACTTCACCTATCTAACATGGTACGCTGCGGAACTGACAAGCACTGGAACACTCGGAACTTTTTCTTTTTGCCGGTTTGCATTTTCGTTAAGTTGAAACAAACGAAGGTGAAAAGAACAGCGCAAGTAGTACGCACGTGGAATTTGAAAAATTCATGCGAAAATTTTAGTCGGAAAACATGAAGGTAAAAA
>JGI20166J26741_11590363_pt1 | contig 11768 bp, 11 predicted proteins | sample TergutCu122P5_FD_26741 | JGI IMG/M metagenome (IMG submission 26741) | reverse complement strand
AGCGCTGTGGAAGCGCACAAACCAACCAAGAATAGATTTGCAGATCAGGAAACGCAAGTGGGGATGGCTGGGCCATAAACTGCGAAAATCATCTGACGACATAGCCAGGCAAGCCCTAGAGTGGAATCCCCAGGGTAAACAAGGCAGAGGAAGACCAAAGAATACATGGCAAAGAATGGTGCTCAAGGAGGCCAAAGGAGTTAACAAGACCTGGGCGGAGATCAAAGCTGATGCCAAGAATAGAGTGAGATGGAAGATTCTTGTGGAAGCCCTATGTTCTGCAACGGAATGACGGGATGCTATTAATTAAATTCTTGTCTGCACATAAACAAACACCCTCACAAATTCATTTTATATATATTTAGGCAACAAGGAAACCTTCCTCATATTTAAGACGTGCTATATAACCTCTGTTTTATTTTCCACAAAATGCCATTTATTTTATAATTTTATCTTTTTGTTTTCTCCATACAACATGCACTGAAACTTAACAACACGGTCATTTAAAGGTTAATAATCTACAACATAAATATCACATCTTTAATGAGGATGTAACTCTACTTTGTGGCTCACCAATTATATTGGGTAGATCTGTTCACTTGAAATTCGCCTCACCTGACGTGGTGTGTACAGTACTTTAAAGTAATATGTCTATGATACCAACAGGTGTCAGTGTCATACACAGAATTACCAAGCACGAAAAATCACTATGTTTGAAGTTAAATACTTAATTTATTTCCACGCATAATCAAGTGGTTTGCTACGAAATGTTCGGTAACTCACAAAACCTATATTCATTGTCAGCTGCACATACGCATATGCATGCACATTTAACTGCCTTGGTGGCAATAACATTTTGTGCCTAATGTAGTGACTGATAGTGTCCCTTCACAAGAAAGCTGAATGCATCATACAATTTACTGCATTCCAGTTCATTTTAACTGTTCAATGCAATGGAAGAAATCTCCAAATGCCAACTCACCTTAGGATGTAAGCAGCAGTGCCAACAAAGTCACCTCCATCTGCTACCAAAATAGCATTATCAGGCAATACCTTCTCTACTTCATGCAGCACCTTCAGTGGATTCAAATACTTATCTGCTGGCTCTAGGGACATCTAAAAAGAAAAGAGTAAGAGAAAAGGAGTAACAATGGCACAGAATTTACAAGCTAGAGTCTGTTTTCATGGGACAAAGGATAGTTGTGTTCAGAGGTTCATTTGCTATGACTCACATTCTAGTGCCCTCATTAAACACATTACACCACAGCAATACTTCAAGTTGTTAACCCTTATCCTGCTAACATGTAGAATATGGTGAGCTCCTAAATGCCAGCAAATGGTAGATGGGATTTAACTCGGCGTTTAAAGTGTTAACTAAGCCAGAATGTGTTTGCTTCTGAATCATAATCCACTTCAGGCAAAGTGACTACTGAATTAAACCCCTTACTAGTAAATATTTTTCCTGGTAGAATATTAAAAACATATTACTTCTTAGACTTAATGCATTCTGATCCAGCAAAATGTCCTATGACCTGTAACCTGCATCAGTGCACTTTTTCCCCCCCGTTTCAGTACTTGTACCTCCATTAAGCGCAAATGTGGTCAAAACAACAATCAATATTCAAGTTTTTCTCTCTGCCAAAAACCTTTACCACACAACCATATCTCTGAAAAATGCTGTAGCATACTGGGCATGTGCCAAAGTGAAGCTATCTGTGACATCACAGTCACTCTGTATAGTGTCTGTGGTTATGTCAGCATTTATTTCACGTAATTATTTTAATAATTAATTTGCTATTACTGATTGTGTAACTGCATTTACTTGTGTCAAAGCAACCTCTTAATCACTAGGTAATTAAGAATTTAGAAACAGAAGTTTAATCTACTACTTTTGTCCAACGGTAAAGTGGGGGTTTAAATGGCTTGGATTACAAGAACCTTACATAAACAAATGGAAAGGTTCTTGATGTGATTTTGTGTAACCCCAATGGTGAAAACCCTTATTTATTGTAAGCCCCCCCCACCCAGGAAAGTGATTAAATTGAGGATTTGTTTTATAACTGCTTCTGCGAGATACAATATAAGAATCGATGACACCTTGACATCATGCTGCCAATAGCTAGTATCATACGCCACTGTGTCGGCTACATACATGATGTGAGGATTTAATATTGCAGGTCACTGTTTTTACGTTTCTTAGGTTGTGCCATGGGTCATCCATCACTAAATCTACAATTCTTCGGCTAAATGCCTGAGTATGGGGATTTAACAATGAAACTACCTCTTAAATGACACAATCATAAGAGTGTGATTGAACAAATACTGAAGGCTGATCCATTAGACATAAGGCAGTGTGTTACCACATGATTGAGCTCTTCTTTAGCTGTGTCCCTGTCTCGGAGCTGTTGCAGCCAATCAGGAGAACACTTATAATCCCCAAGGCAAAGGGACAGCTCTTGAAGGAAGGAGCCTACATCAGCACACACGGCCAATGCAGGTTTCCAGAACATATCAGAGTTCTGTGAGAACCAAGAGATACAGTAATAAGTTAAAACACTCTTTGCTACACCGTCATAATAATGAATTTAACATAAGAAATAAAATCACAAGTTTATATAACAGCTGTTACTGACTTTACAATCTGTTACCTCTCAATCAGTAAGTGGGTCTACAGTGAACCTCTATTGTGTCACATTTAATAGCAGAATAGATACAGTAAGTCACTACAGAGAATAGTTCATTAGTGTTAATAAGCAAATGATTTAACCCAATTAAGATGAATGTAATTAGTAAATAATTAAATAGACATGAAAAATGGCCTGAACCACAAAGAAGATGGATATTACTCGTACTATAAATGGAGATGGACAGAATGGCAGAATCAATAACTGATATACCTGAAGTCCAAAAATATTCTAGTTACATGTGATTTACCATATGTTCCTGTCACATACAAGTATTTAGTACTCACTATTTACTATCTATTTCTCAGTACCAGTTTACAAAGCCAACTGCCATCTTCAGGGAATAATATCATTAATCTAAATACCAAAAATTACTATTACAATGCAATGTTTGTTCAGTCCTCACACAAACTGGGTGCATACCGAATGTGGTGGGAAGGCTGTGTGATTCCTGTAAACCTGTTTGTCATTACCCTGTAAAGCTGATCCTTGTCCCGATTCACTGTTATCACTGGAACACCTCGTGGCAGAACACGCCCATAGGAGAGACGGAAGTCACAAACTGTGCCTGCCAGGATCACTAAATCGGCCTCTTTCAGGGCTTCCTTCCGCTGATGCCTCATCTGCAGATGACTGTCCTTCCCAAGCAGACCTCGGGACATACCTCCGAGGAAGCATGGTACACCAAGTGCCTCGACACTTCTGCGAATTGTTTGGATGGAAGTTGGTGGCAATGTTGCCTGGCTTCCAAGCAAAAACAATGGCCGCTTTGCTCGAGACAGCAATTCAGTAGTTTGTTGAACTTGTGATGTAAAACAAAACAAAAGCAGATACTAACATAATGCTAACACAGAACACTACAGTATATTCCTGCTTATAATGAAAAGAAGCACAAATAATGACAGAACACAGATGCTCTCCAAATGCATCAAAAATTACTTGAACCTCTAATGGCTTTTAATATATTCATTTTAAGGAGTACAACAGTCATTCAGCAAAAACCTGAAAGACAAACAACAAACAGTGAAATGTACAGTGATATGCTTCAGAATCAGCTTAAGCCAGCAACGTGAACAAAGCTCTGTCATTTGTAGACTTCCGGCATGTCTGCAACATGACAATGCATGACCTCAGACAACCTGTCATACCATGAAACAGATTCAGAATTTAAAATTGGAGGTGTTACCCCACCTGCACAGATTCACCACATTTTATACCCAGTGATTTTCACCTCTTTTTGGCTCCTAGAAGACACTCTATGTTGAAGTCACTTCAGATCAAATGAGGGGGTTAAGGAGGCAGTGCATGAACAGCTGGCATAGCAACCAAAAGACTTCTTCTGCTGAGGAATTTATGCCTTGGTAGTACAATGAAGGTGCGCATAACTTGGTGGTCAAATGCACTGAAGATCAATGTCATTGTATCATATCTATTTTTGTAATAAATCACTTTATATCATTTTTCCAGTTTTCATTTGAATTATACTTGTAATATGTGCAGTTTATTTTTTTTTTTGGAGTTGTTTAGACTTCTCCTCATGGCAGTTTAAATATTTCTCACAGCTGTAATGTAATCATACTCAATGTACTGCAGCACAATGTACAGTGCCAACTATTTCAGACATGCTCGCTATCTCCCCTTTCCTATTTGCAGGCACATTGTTTTGCAACAACCTCCGGATCAGTCACATATTGCAATTGGATCACATGGCTCCGTCTGGGACCAGTTGGTAATGTTTACTCCACTGACATTTTCAAAACCTTTAAAAAATTCATACACTCAGTAATTTTGGATTTGCTTACTTCTTCAATATAGAAACGAACAGCATTCGCCATTTTCTAAACCTGCAAGACATTTCCTCCAAGACTGAACAAGTGTTATTGGTGCAGTCGACCAAAAGAGGTACAGCATCCACCACTGTCACTGTTCTTCACAATGCTACCACGTTGTCATCTTTATCAGGAAAGGTTCTGAGATTATCAACCAATTTGTGTTGTTGCACTGACATAAAAACACACTGACCCATAGGTTGTACAGACCACTGGAAGGAAACACTTGGCATTCCAATGTCTGATGTCAGCCTGTAACACCACTTCAATTCTGAATAACAAATGATACAGTTCGGAGTGTAACAGCAAATGGATATTCACATCTCACTGGATATGATGCCATGCTAATTGATATACAGTCACTCTTTATTTGGAGAAGTCTCAGTGTTCAGGGTCAAAGCAGTCCAAGCAGAGTAGCTGTGATGGGAAAAATGGGTACATTAAACAGACATTCCCCACCTTATGTATAGTTAAGTTCCGGAGCGTATGGGTCAAGTCAAATTTCCTGAAGTTGTACCTCAGTACACATATCGCTGACAACATAAGTATATACAAAGAAGTCCAGCTGACGTCCCAACTCCAACACAGTGACACCTCACTGGCCACAACACGACCACCCCACTGCCTGTGTTACTGGCCAGCATTATTCATCCACCACTTTGTCATATTCTATTTGCACTCCCCCCCCCCAAGAAAAAATACAGTGCACATGTGTTACTTCAGTTTTTTTTTACTTCCTTTAAAACTGCAAGTCTGAAGTTGTGGGACTTGAAATTGTGTTAAGTTGGGGAGTATATGTACTGTATAGGTAATGCTGATAGGTGTAGCAAGCCAATGGGAGTGTTGGTGGTGTGCAGTGAGTGGGGTCATGGAATAGGTAGGCAGGATGCGAGATGACCAGCCATCAGGGGTACGGTACAGAAAGGAAGTCAAGGACCAGGGCCACACTAACATTAATGCCCTTCTCCAGGCCACATGAATAGATGTTCTCTCTTATCCTGGTCATCTCATTCTGCTTTTGTGGCTCCATTAATTAACTATATCAGACATCACATTCGCTTAACTTCCTATGTCTACCAACACCATAACATCCTAAAAACCCATCAACTCCCTTCCAGACTGTACTCAGACAGCTCTCCTCCCACACCCCCCAAATTTCCTGCCTCTCTATGGCACCATTTTGCAAGAGACTGTCTTCATCAACACTGCAGCAATAACATCAACCCTCGTAATGTCACATTATACAGCAGACTGTATTCTACAATATACAGCCTAGGAAATGTGTTTAACTGTTACAGTGTTAACTTACAGCCAGTTTGGAAGATAATGTATCACATCATGCATAAATTTTAAGGATTAACCCTTTAAACATGGACAGTTAACCCGGATTTTATGAAACATTTCGTACTATGCAGTCAACACGTCTTGGTTATAAAAACTAATCAGCTAATGCACTGTAGGGAAATAATTACTGCTTGTTCTGAGATCCACAAAGAACACATAGTCTAAATGCTCTCTGTGGGTAGGACGCAGAATTTCCTAATGATATGCCTGTGGTACACACTGTAAACACTAGACTTTAAAGGGTTAACGTCTATCATGAAACACCACTTGCACACAGAGTCACTCATCAAAACTAAAGTAACAATAAGATCCTTAAAAATAACAATGGAACATTAACATACAAAATAATGAAAATCTTTTAATATACATTCCAGTGGGTTTAAGCAGTTCAGAAGAAGGCAAGGTGCTAAACAGAGACTATAAATGAACCAGTGTTGAAAGATGCTTAGACATGCAAATCAGTATATCACATACTCTCTCTTTCCGTAGCCCGACGAATTATTGGAGGAAGTGGGGTTAAGTCTCGTGCTTCCCATGCGCCAGCAAATAAGTTATCCACATAGTTTTTCAAATACCTGCAAACAGTTAATCACCCACCATCAACAAAATTAAAATGAAGATTTCATGTACTGATTACTGAGGTAAGGTAAATGGATATTTGCTGTACTGGAAAAGAAAGAAAGAAGGAAAGAAAGAAGGAAAGAGAAAGAAAGAGGGTACAAAATAAATATGGTGCAGGTCATGCAGAATCTGCAGTGGTTAACACTGTGCATTAACTTATACTTTTCGTGAACAGGAAATTTTAAATCTGCCAGTATCATGTGGTTGGCAGCCATGTTCTAACTTGGAGGTAAATACCATCTGGAAATAACTGACTGTGTCTTGTGAAGCACTTTTGTTACTTTGACTGAACCGGCCAGCAACAGCCACCCTTTACCCAAGTGTTAACAGTCCATCATTATACAAGTCTAGAACTGCTGCATAAGATCAATCAAAGCAATTTAGCTGCATTATATTAGGGGCTAAAAATGCTGTTCCTGCACACGCACTCACTCACACACACACCACCATCAACATCATCATCATCATCCCTATATTGTACAATCAGCCTTAGATTCATCCTGATAAAAGCCCAAAATGATTCAAGGCTAGACTCTGTTATTTCACCTCCTGAAGTAGAGCATATCATACAGTGTCACACACACACAGTGTTATCATCTATCTGCACCATTTTCAATGTGTTGAAAAGACTACAGGTAAAGTATTCCTTGTATACACCATAAAAGGATATTTGGGAGAAGAAGCAGAGCTCCATTCATTCTCAACTACAGTGTTAGAGTACAGTGGGAAGTTAACTTCATGCCCATGCTGCTTTAACCCCAGAGAAAGAAACCCACCCATAGGATAGGAGCTTGGGTGTGCCCCACAGACTATCTGGACATTTTACATTCAAGCTGTTACATTTTACACATTTTTACATGTTCTATATTCACTAATTATAATGCAGAACACCACAATACACACACAGCAACACTGAGATGCGAGAACACATTTCTTGTACATTGTGAATTTTTTTCCACATGGATCTATTCAGATGAGGGGACTTTTTCTTCATGAAGGCGAATTTGTAAGCCTCAATACAGTCTTTTAATGGAACACTGCGAGTTCTGCAATAGGCAACATGACTATACAACTACTGAATGCAATGCCTACATTTGGTCATGCAGGCCTTCTCTACAATACCATGCAGAATGTAAAATATAATTCACATTCATGCAGTGATCATGTGGAGAATCCACTGTGATATCTAGGCCTATTTGTGCACAAGCATTTAAATATACATATAACAGCATACTACAGAACAAGCACACACACTATGACAGACAACTGAAAGCTGCACATTTCTCGTAGTATATAATTTTTTTACTTTCAAAACTGAATAACAGTACTTAACATTATTAGGATGGTAAGCAATATAACAATACACACTTCAACACATATTTCACAAAGTTAACTATTATGCGTGTGTTTTGCAGACAAATAAGTTGGGCTTTATACAGCTCTGTGACACTTTGGAAAAGTTTGAGAAAACGGGGCATAATACCTATGGTTTTAGCAGCTCCCTTCAGCAACTTTCAAATGCAGAATACACAAAACTACTGAAGGCAATGCAGTGTAAAATTCTTACCATGACACAAGCTGTGCTCTCAAACCACTACCCTTTCTTGAACCAAGAACTTCCTTCTTCACGAGTGCGTAGGGATAGAGTACATCAATAGGAAATTCCACAAATACAGGACCTAAATAAATGAAAACCTTTACTTGCATACATACATAACATAACATAAATATGAAAACAATTTTCATGTCTTAATTAATCCATATGCAATAATTCCAAAGAAGAAAACGTTTGCAGTTTTGTTCTTTCATAAGCCTTGCAAAAAGTATTACAAACAGAAGACCTACTGGTGATGTGATTACAAAAACATGAAATATTACAACAGCAGGGACCTAGTAGTAATGTGGTATGTGATGTGTTGACAATAGCTTTGAACTGTTAGTTCAAAACGTAGTCAAATTATGCCAGAAACTACTGCTGGAACAGACTGTATGTGAGGCATAAGAAAAGAGGACAGCTGCAGCACAACATGACAGACACACCACACTGAGAGATGTGTCATTACAACAAAATGGCCAATTTAAAAAACACTATGCCAATACAGGGGAAACTTGTCCCTGCTCCACTTATCCTGAACCATGGTGCTAGATGGGGTGAGCCGTTAGGCATGGAAAACCATGACCAATCCTCAACAGATCAACACATAAGCAAGTTACGTTTTTATGAAAATACAAGGAAAAGCAATTTTTTTGTTTTTATGGACACAACACTTTGACAGAACGTGTGCTTGTAACCCACCCATCTACTAATGTGGAAGACTCAGTCTGACAAATTGAGTGGTTGGACAAACTACCACTGCATGAGCAATAGAGGGGTGCTGATAAGTCCTTAGCCTGACCAGGAAGGAAACAAGTTACAGCAACAGAAGATTTTGATGTTCATATATCCTACTTATTTTCATAATTGGAGGAATATTAGTACTATTTATATACACAACAAGACTAGCATCAAATGAAGTATTCTCACCATCAAACAAAATACATCGGGAAGTAGATCGGGCTAAGGACTTATCAGCACTCCAGTACAAAAATAAGTTCAAAATGTAACTAAAGATTCAAGTCTTCTAAGATGCCATGTCACCTAATAAGTAGTGAATGGATAACATGCAGCAACATCCCCATGACTTTAATCCTTATCAGCACTGCTGTTAGAATTTAAAAAATCTCTGATATCTGCAGAACACTTACCGGGTGTACCAGATTGTGCCTCCTGTATTGCATACTTCAGAGAGGGAACAATATCCCGAACAGACGTGACGGATACACAATATTTACAGACCGAGCGGAACAGTGACATTTGATCTATATCCTGCAAGGCACCTCTACCCTTAAGCATACCAGCCGCAGCACCACCTAAAATAAACACACATACCAGATAAATTACAGGTTCATTATTATGCAGCCTTTCCATCCAAGCTGACTCAGTCTATAGTTTCACATTCCATTTCTGTGTCACACATGTTATGAAAAAAGAAGACTCAGTGATTATAAGCAATACACTAAAGGACATGAAAGAAGAAGAGAAGCTGTCATACCTTACACTGAGGATTTTAAAAAATCCATCATAACATTGTTAAGTTCAGTAACGATAATAAACCTCGATACTCAACCCAGACACTTTTCAGATATAAGTGAGAATGCTAAATGCAGCTTGGTTTGAGTCCTCTGCTTTGTATTAGTGTCTAGTCATAACAGCATAATTTTTAAGTTTCATATCAGTTCCTTGTTCTGTACATGGCACAAAACAATTTCACTTTGAAAAGAATATTGTATACAGTTGCTATGGTTTTTCCTTTACTAGCCATTCATTTTTTAAACTTGAATCTGAAATTTTGTTACAGAAATTGCAGAAGAAGCAGAATGGTTTCAGGTCTATTCAGAAGGAAGTGGGACATTCCAGTCCATTACACTTGCAGTTCAAACACTAACAAATGTAAACTGTTAAGAAGCCATGTGGTAACATACAGATTAACAACAAACAATTATGAAGCTGCCTGTTCTTTTGGAAATACAATCACTTTAAGAACCGCAGAAGTGAAATCAAAGACAGTTTATAATACATCAGACATATCTATTTAACCAACTGCCACTCTTTGCAATTTCAGATAATGATAGCATGTATGTAGTCTGACATTTTAATTACTACCAGCTAAAACTCAAATAATTCCTTGGTGACTTTCTGGAAGATGAGATTGATGTGTCACAGTAACAAGTTCCTGTCATGGATGGTAAATGACAAAAAAACAGTATTTCAAGCAATGTTCAGTTTCCTGGGAATTCACTAATTTATGCACAGACAAAATGAACACTTATCAAAATATCAATTTGTTTTGTTGTGCACCACCTACTGTCAAAACAGTGGTACTAGGAATTACTGGAATCTCTCGTCAGTTGTATATTACATGTCCACAAAAGCCCAAGACTAGTACATGTTTGAAGCCAGATAAAATGCAGACCTCATGATCACCCCATTTCTTCAGTTTACCTTAATATCATTCTCCCAGTTACGTCCAGGTCTTTCAACCAAAATTCTGTATGCATTTCTACACTACTGCATGCATACCACATATATGTCCACTCAAATGTCCTTCATTTGACCACCCTAATATATCTGGAAAATATTACAGAATATGAACCTGCTTGCAGTGCAATTTTCTACAGCCTTCTCCCTGTAGAACCACGTATTCGCCACAGCACTCTCTCTCAACATGTTCCAGCAATTTTGTTACATTTATTTGTGGGTAAACATGGACACATATTCATAAGAATGTCATAATAAATACATAATTTAACTAATAAATGTTTATTATATAACAACATATGCACAAATAAGTAGTGTAAATTTATATTAAATTACTTTGACATGTTTTGGTGTTAATACACCATCTTCAGGGAGTTTACAGTTGTGTTAGCTAAAGTTATGAATTATTAAAATAATAAAATACAATATTGTAATGGCTGCATATGTAATTCTTGTTTAGGTGTGTGTATGGTGCAGAGTAAACACACACACACCTAACCAGGAATTACATATGCGGCCATATTTACCAAGATTTTATCATAACAACACATTACTAGATTGTATTTTATCATTTTAATAATTCACAACTTTAGCTGACACAACTATAAACTCCCTGAAGATGGTGAATTAACACCAAAACATGTTGGAGTAATTTAATATAAATTTACAGTACTAATTTGTGCATATGTTGGTATACAATAAACATTTATTATTCAATACGCGCGGTATGAACATAAAAGTACATAATTTCACCATTTAAACACAGTTTATTTTATGGAAAACTTGTGCAGAAATGGTAGCCATTAGTACTGTGTGCCACATGAGACTACACATCATACAGGATTGCATCTGAAAATACAAACTGGCTGGATCTTGTGTAAACTTGCATAAAAGATTCAATTCACATACCAATCAACAATACAGGTGACTCCGCAAGCTGAGCATTTTTCACTGCAGTGACAGTATTTGTGACACCAGGTCCAGCAGTTACTGCAGCCACACCAATTGTTCCTGACAATCTTGCTACCGCATCAGCTGCAAACACAGCTGACACCTGCACAAACATGAATTACAATGACCAATGAAGGCCTTCTGAGTTTTTAGAGCATAAAGTATACAGGGTGTCCCAGGAGGAACGTGCCAAACTTCGGAAGGGTGTTCCTTATGTTAAACTATACCGATATAACCCAAAACACCTATATCCAAAGTTGA
>JGI20166J26741_11590252_pt1 | contig 11769 bp, 12 predicted proteins | sample TergutCu122P5_FD_26741 | JGI IMG/M metagenome (IMG submission 26741) | reverse complement strand
GAAAAGATTCACAGGTTTCTCATAGATCCTTTAATTGGGTTGCCAGATTATCTTGCACGCAGATGCGCCTTTACGCTGCTGCAGGAGATGTCTCAAGTCAACCAGCTGGCTTTCATATTGCAACGGTTGTACACCTTATTCATCGAAAAAGATGCGTCGCTGGTTGAAATTAATCCGCTTGTACTCACTCCGCAGGGAAACTTTGTGGCGATAGATGCAAAAATGACATTCGATGACAATGCCCTGTACCGTCAGCCGGACATACAGGCGTTGTTCGACCCTACGGAAGACGAAAAAACAGAAGCCGAAGCAAAATCAAAAGGATTAAGTTTTATCCATCTTGACGGAGAAATAGGCTGCATGGTGAATGGCGCCGGACTGGCAATGGCTACGTTAGATATGATAAAACTCTATGGCGGCGCGCCGGCTAACTTCCTTGATGTCGGCGGGAGTTCCAGTCCGAACAAGGTGATTGCTGCAATGGAGCTGTTGCTGAAAGACCCTAAGGTAAAAGTAGTTCTGATCAATATATTTGGCGGCATAACGCGTTGCGATGACGTGGCTTCGGGATTGCTCACCGCTTTTGAGCAACTGAAGACTGATATTCCTGTCATTGTCCGCCTTACGGGAACAAACGAACAGGAAGGACGTGCATTGCTTCACGGTACGCGTTTCACAGTAGCCGAAACGATGGGAGAAGCAACACATTTAGCCGTTGACCGTTCTAAACAATAATTTTCCCCGTCGGGAAAATGGTAATACATTAAAACTGAAAAGACATGAGCATACTGATAAACGAATCAACACGATTGATAGTACAGGGAATTACCGGAAGAGACGGCAGTTTCCATACAAAAAAGATGTTGGAGTACGGTACGAGAGTGGTGGGAGGCGCTACTCCCGGCAAAGGCGGAATGAACGTACTCGGCGTACCGGTGTTCAACACGGTGTATGAAGCACAAGAAAAGACGGAAGCAACTGCCTCCATCATCTTTGTGCCTGCCCGTTTTGCCGCCGATTCTATCATGGAAGCCGCTGCCGCAGGGATAAAACTCATCATCTGCATTACCGAAGGCATACCCACGCTGGATGTCATCAAAGCATACCGTTTTGTGCAACAAAAAGGCGCCATGCTGATAGGACCTAATTGTCCGGGACTCATTTCGCCCGAAAAAAGTTTGGCAGGTATCTTACCGGTGCAGATATTTAAAGAAGGGAATATCGGCATTATTAGCCGTAGCGGGACATTGACTTACGAAGTGGTGTATAACCTGACTGTCAACGGGATGGGGCAATCTACCGCTGTTGGCGTAGGCGGCGACCCGGTTGTAGGACTTTATTTCCGCGAGTTGTTGGAGATGTTTCAAAATGACCCTGAAACGGACGCCATTGTCATGATTGGCGAGATAGGTGGAAATGCCGAAGAACAAGCTGCTGAATACATTAAGAAGCATGTAACCAAACCTGTAATCGGCTTTATTGCAGGGCGGTCGGCGCCTCCGGGCAAACAGATGGGACATGCCGGAGCTATCATATCGGGCGGAGTCGGTACGGCTGCCGGAAAAATTGCCGTATTGGAAGCCGCCGGCATCCAAGTTGCCAAAGAGCCTTCTGACATACCGGTCATGCTGAAGGAACGATTGAAAAATGGATAAACTCTAATAGTTTTGAACCGTATTTGCGATGTTTCTGATAAAATTTACAAAACGCCACCCAATAGCATCTTCATACATCTTTCTGGTGATCAGTAAATTATAAAATCTTGTCAGCGTAACGTCTGCAACGAGCGAAATGGTTACGGCGTTATTGGTTGTTCGCGTGATGGTTAACGTAGCATTCGCCGTTTTAATAATCTCTTGACAATCATACAGTTTATATGAAATTACAATGTCATTCGGCGTATCTTTAACCTTCGTCAAAAGCACGCTGTAAGTTACGTCAGTATATGTTTTGCCCAACGGAACAACTGTCATATCCATCATGCCTCTCACAACGCCGTCGTTGCCAAGTGTGTGCGATTTTATATTGAAAATCATCAACTTATCTGTTTCTCCCTGCAAATTGACACCCTTCAACGCCCATGGGAATAAAGCCGGCAAATCGGTTTTATAGTGTGTAATAAACTTATTGACCACATTATTTACAGCTATTTGCGAAGCATTTACAGTTGTTGTTACAGAAGTTGTAAAAATGCCATGCGAACAGGTTATGCTCGAAGCGATATTTTGCGTGTAACAACTGATTATCAGCAAATTGACAAAAAACAGTAGCACTAATTTTTTCACAGTTATGGTATTCTATTTTAAATTCCTGCAAACAATTTCAATAGCCTGATTTCTTGTGCCCAGAGCGTTTCATCCGGCGTTTCAAGAATAATGGGCATAGCATCGAACCGCGCGTCAGCCATGAAACGTTTGAAAAAATCAATCCCGATAAAGCCTTTACCGATATTATCGTGCCGGTCAACCCGCGTTGCCAGCTCTTTTTTCGAGTCATTCAAGTGGATTGCCCTTAAATAACCGAGTCCGACCACCTCGTCAAACTCTTTCCACACATCTTCGTATGCTGTTTCGTCTCTCAGATTATATCCTGCGGTGAAGGCATGACACGTGTCAATGCAGACGCCCACACGCTGTGTGTCGTCAATCTGCGCAATAATTTCCGCCAAATGATGAAAGCTGAATCCGACATTGCTGCCTTGCCCCGCCGTATTTTCAATCACAGCCGTTACGCCTTTGGTTTTGGCAAGCGCGATGTTGATTGACTCGGCAATAACAGACAGGCAATCTGTCAACGGGATTTGTCCCAGATGCGAACCCGGATGAAAATTGAGCAACGTCAACCCCAACTGTTCGCAGCGTTGCATTTCATCCAAAAATGCCGCCCGCGATTTTGCCAGCCCTTCCTGTTCGGGATGTCCCAAATTAATCAGATAACTGTCGTGCGGCAAAATGCAGTCCGGCGAATAGCCATTGGCTGCGCAATTTTCCTTAAACTTCCTGATGCTGTTTTCGCTCAAAGGCGCTGCCGTCCATTGACGTTGATTTTTTGTAAACAGAGCGAAAGCCGTTGCTCCAATTGCTGCAGCGTTGAGCGGCGCATTTTCCACTCCTCCCGATGCGCTTACATGTGCTCCAATATATTTCATCTGTACAACATTTATTTTTAAAGGTCAGATGGAATATCCATGTTGCTGATTTTGTTCATATTCTGCTTGGTGTTTGTCAACACATGGATATTTCATACTGCTTTCTATTTAAAATTAAGCGGTGGTAAAGATACAACATTTTTATTCCCCTTCAATGAGATAAATCAGGCGAGTAAATTCATTGTAACACAGGCAACTACACCTGCTGTTTCTGTCCGCAAACGGCTATCGCCAAGCGTAACCGGACGAAATCCCCGTTTTAATGCCCTTTCAACTTCGTCTTCACTGAAATCGCCTTCGGGACCAATCAGAATCAAAGCCGGTTTGGAGGCATCATAACAATGGTGCAACGCTATTTTTTCACTTTCATAACAATGCGCAATAAACCGTTGACTTTCTGACGATTGCATAATTATCTGCTCAAAAGTGGCGATAGCGTTGAGTGTTGGCAAATACGCTTTTTGCGATTGCTTCATGGCAGAAATCACTATTTTTTGCAATCGCTCCATATTGAGCTGCTTGCGTTCCGAAAAATGACAGACGACAGGCGTTATCTCATCAATGCCTATTTCAGTGGCTTTTTCGGCAAACCACTCTATCCTGTCGCTGTTTTTAGTGGGCGCTATGGCAATGTGTATGCTGCCTCTTCGCCTTTTTTCAATAATTTGTGAACTGACAACCTCTATTAACGTATGTGTCAGTTGAGGTTCGGCAATACGGCATTCATATCTTCCGCCTCTTCCATCAACGACCGTTACGTCATCGTTTTTCTTCAGCCGGAGGACTTTTGTGCAATGGAATGATTCTTCTTCAGGAAGATATGAATCTGTCAATATATCTGGAGCATAAAAAATATTCATTCTGCAAAAATAGACAAAGAAACGCCAATTTCAAAAATTCTTGCTACATTTGCACCTTAATTCTACACCATTTATTTTTTAAAATGAAACGTTCTAATCGCTATTATATATTACTTTTTGCATTGGCAATCATTTTTTTGTTTGGGTCGTGTTTGAGTTCATCCGTACAAAATTACTCCAGCGATGCTGCCGTAACTGCCTTTGGAATTTCCAACGACAGCGTGCCGGCAATGGCAACCACCATTTTCACAATAGACAATGCCACCAAAACTATCTATAACGTTGACTCATTGCCCTATCACACAAAAACGCTGAAAGCTATTCCGGCGGTTACAGCCAATTCTACATCAGGCATTCAATTTAATGACACAACCTACCAGAGCGGCGATACGATAAACTTTGACAAACCTGTTACAATGACCAATTATGCTGCCGATGGAACAACATCCATTACCTACACCATCACAGTCAATGTCCACAAAATCGATCCCGACTCGGTGCAATGGAAAAAGAAGACCTATCCGGCGCTCACAGGAACCATTACCGACGAAAAGGCTTTGTGGTTCAACGGGCAAGCGATGCTGTTCATCAATAACGGTTCAAACATTACGCTTTACACCTCGACCGACGGAACGGCATGGACGTCTCACGCCACATCCGGAATACCGGTAAATACGTCTGTGCAGCAGATGACCGGTTTTGGCGCCATGCTCTATCTGATACAGTCGGGCAACAGTTTACTTAAATCGCCGGACGGGATTACATGGACACCCTATTCCGCCAATATTTCAAACAATTTCACAACGCTTATCGGAGTAATGGCAAGCAACTTGTGGGCAGTAGTGCAAACCGGTTCTTCCTATGCCTTTGCCATATCGACCGATGCTGTTAACTGGACTGTCGGTTCCCAAATCCCTGCTGATTTTCCTGTCAGCGGGTTTACGGCTGTCAGCTATTTGCCTCTGTCAGGCTCTCCCAAAATGACCGTGATAGGCGGAACAAGCACAGGAGGCGTTTTGCTTAATGCCATTTACAGTGGTTCTTCCTACGATAACAGTTGGAGCAACTTTGCAACGGAAACAACTCCGGCGGCATTTCCTCCGCGTCTGGGAGCTTCTGTAGCATGGTACGACTCAAAATTACTGCTGATGGGCGGTGCAACAGCAACCGGAATGGTGCAGGACACCATGCTGTGGTCGCGCTCTGGAGGACTTTTCTGGACAAAATCCGATTCGCTTACACGGATTCCTCCCTCGCTCTATTTTCAACCGCGACAAAACGCTTCTCTCTTTATTGACGATTCTTATCGAATATGGTTAATAGGTGGGAAAAACAGTTATGGCAATTATATGAGAGATGTCTGGATGGGACGAAAGAACCTGCTTGGTTTTGGACAAACGAATACATTATAACATGAGTGCGCAGTACGCGGTCAAACAGTACGCAGTATTTTTATTGAAAAACGCTGGCGCTGAGTACTGAGTACTACTGAGTACTGATATATGCAATACCACATTCAAGCTCCGCAACAACCGGTTATCGGAACGATTGAACTTCCAACCTCAAAGAGCATCAGCAACCGGGCGCTTATCCTTTCGGCTTTGGAGGAAGGCAAAGATTCTTCAATAAACAATTTGGCGCTGTGTGATGATACACACGCCATGCGCCGCGCTTTTACTACCTCCTCGCATCTGATTGATATTGGAGCCGCCGGCACTGCGATGCGTTTCCTGACAGCATATTTTGCCATTACGCCGGGGTCGTGGCAAATCACCGGCAGCGAGCGCATGAAAGAGCGTCCTGTCGGCATTTTGGTCGATGCACTCAATTCTCTTGGCGCACATATTCGCTATTTGGAAAAGAATGGTTATCCGCCTCTTTCCATTAAAGGAAAATCATTAAAAGGCGGCTATATTCGCCTCAACGGAACTATCAGCAGCCAGTTTATCTCTGCCATTTTAATGATTGCTCCAACGATGCAAGACGGACTTACCATACAGCTGGAAGGAGACATTATCTCAAAACCGTATATTAAAATGACGCTGCAGATGATGAAACTGTTTGGAGTAACGGCAAAATGGAGAGGCGACACAATCACTATCCCGCCCCAGCAGTATCAAGGTGCAACGCTTACTGTGGAAGCCGACTGGTCGGCGGCATCTTACTGGTATTCAATGGTGGCGCTTTTGCCCAACAGCAAAATCAAGCTGCCGGGGCTGATGCGGAGAAGTATGCAAGGCGACTCTAAAGTGGCGAAAATCTTTGAATCATTGGGTGTTGCAACTCGCTATCATCAAGTGATGGAGATTATTCATACCGGTGTACGTGTTCCGTTTTTGGATTATGACTTTAAGGAACAGCCCGATTTAGCGCAAACGGTAGTGGTAGCGTGCTGTCTGCTGAATGTCCCATTTCATTTTACGGGGTTGCAAAGCTTGAAAATCAAGGAGACAAACCGTATTGCAGCCTTAATCGCAGAGTGCGGTAAACTCGGATACCTGCTCAACGAACCGCAACATGGCGAGTTGGCATGGGACGGGACAAAAGCTTGCAAACCCGCCGGACAAGTAACGATTGACACCTACGACGACCACCGCATGGCAATGGCGTTTGCACCGGCTGCTTTTCAACACGACATCATCATCAACCATCCCGAAGTGGTTTCAAAATCGTATCCGAAGTTTTGGGACGATTTGAGAAAATTCACTGCCGTGTGTCGAAATGATTGATACTGAAGTTAGTAAAACTGAATTTGCAGTTATCCTAAAGTAAACAAGACAAGAAAAACAGCAAGAAACAATTTAAAATTATGATAAGAATATTTTTATTTGTATTTGTTGCGTTTTTGTTTATCAGTAATTTACAGGCACAGGACTTAATTGTTACAAATAGTGGCGATTCTATTAATTGTAAAATTATTGAAACAACAAAAGATTACGTTTATTTTACATTCAAGCACGATACGGAAATACGAAATACTTTGTTGCCTGTAAATCAAATTACGTCGCAGCAGAAAAATTATTTTTCCGTTTCCGGAGTGCCTGAAAATTATCCTTACAAAGATATTTTTCCACATTTTAGAATTGCGGTAGATGGTGGTTGGTAATACAGGACAGCCAAGACGGTAAGCAGAATGGACACAGAATGGCAAGAACATTATAGAAAAATGAAATCGGGTTTTCACAACAGTTATTTGGGAACAGTTTAGGATATGTGGATTTGAGAGATGACAATGGACATTTTGTTGCCTCTGGTGAATTGCAGGAAGGCATTGCATTTAATTATTTTGGTGTAAATTACCTGATTCGCCTTTTTGATCCACAGAAAAAAGATTGTGGATTGTTTTCAATCGGATTGGGTTATATGGGCTACAATGACAGGTTAATTTTTGACAATTCAGAATACGCTAAAATAACTGCAAGTACATTAGGTGCAAGTATTGTAATAGGTTACGACATTGCCTTCTCAAAGAATTTTGGGATTGGCTTCAAATTTTCATTAATGGGCGGCGCTTTCAGAAATTTTAACCAGACAAAAGACGGAATAACTACCAACGAAACATTGTCAGGCAATTCAACCGAAGGACTTGGAACAATAAAATTGTCGGTTGGTTTGAGATTCAACAGCTTATTATTCTGACTGCCATTTAGTTGCTACGTGAAAAGATTCTTACAGTAACTGTGTGGTTTATCCCTATTTCCAACCCTTGTTGCATCAATATTGTAATTTAGTGAAGCAGTATTAAGGATAATTACAAATTAATTTGTATATTTGCAATTCACTTGTCATATAATTGCAAAAAATGGAAACAAAAAATGCTGAACAACTGTTGTTGAAAAAAGGTTTGTTCGTCATACTGTCTTTGATTGGACTGGAAGCGGGCGTGTATTTTTTATACGATTTGCACGAAGGATGGTTGTTTATGGAGCTCCTTAATTTATTTGTATTTATTTTTCATATAACAGGATTACTTGTTGTCCGAAAATATAGCTACGAAAATCTACGGGCAATTATGCCCATTTATTTGATTTCTTTAGTTTTGCTATTATCTCCAGAGGTATATTTTTATTTCTGCGAAAATCAATTGACCGGCATACTGTGGTTTATACCTCTGGCGCCTTTTTCTTTGAGGCTGTTTTTCCCCTCCCGGAAAGGAATGATGTGGGGCATTTTGATAGTAGCGGCAGTTATTGTTATTTATTTTCTTCAACAGGTTCTCCCTCGAATACCGATAGAATCGTTAACCAGAGAACAACAGGCAATGGCGAATTTCTTCAGTATTTTGTTTGCTCTTATTAACAATAGTGTCCTTATTTACCTGATTTTCAAAAGAGATGAAGCGAAAAACCAGTGTGGAAAAGTAAATCCCCAAAAAGCGAGTATTGAAAAAATTTTAAGTGAAGAAGAAATTGAAAAATACAAGCAGGTCTATGGTAAGATTATTAATTATTTTGAAGAAAAAAAGGTATATAGAGATGGCGATCTTACCCTTTCAAAACTTGCAGTAATGATGAATATGAATACAAATTATATTTATAAAGCGATACGCCTGCAACATCACATGAACTTCAATACATTTGTTAACTCATATAGAATCAATATGATAAAAAATATGATTGAAGAAGGATGGTCAGAAAAATATACAATACAACATATTTATACTTCCGCTGGTTTTAAATATCAAACTACCTTCAATAAGGTTTTTAAATCGTTTGAAGGTATGAGTCCCTCTGATTATATTGCATTGGTAAGATCAAAGAAAATTTGACCCCTGTGCCTGAATTTTTCTATTATTTCTCCTCTCAAACTGGCGCTTTAAACTTTTTCTTAACTCCAATTTTCATCTATACAAAATTTATTTTTAAAGGTCAGATGGAACCGAAGGTCAACGACCAGCGGGAGTTAATATCCATGTTACTGATTTTGTTCATTCTGCTTGGTGTTTGTCAAAACATGGATATTTCATATATGTGTATTTTTACGAAATATGCTTATATTCTATATTCATTATTAATGGGTTAGAATAATAACATATATTCATACACATAAACGGAAATAGGAATTTTCTTACTTGACTTTTTGTATGTATATGAAAATAAGTTGAAATTTGCGCACAATTTTTACTCCAAATCTCAATGATAAGTGAGAAAATTAAACCGCAAATTTATAAACAACATATAATATGAAAAAAAGATTATCAGTTTTTACATTAGCGCTGACTTCGCTTCTTACAAGTTCTACATTTGGTCAGTCGGTAGGCATAGGCGGAACGTTTATGCCCGATTCAAGTTCTGTACTTCAGGTAATATCTCCCATTGGTAAGCATAAAGGTATGCTGATTCCTGCAATGAATCAGGCACAGCGGGATTCCATTGTGAAGCCGGCTAACGGCTTGATAATTTATAACGTCGATGAAGATTGCTTTAACTATTACGACTCTGCGCAGGCTGTATGGATAAGCGTTTGCGGAGGCACAGGAGCGGCTAAGTTTGAGTTTATATGCAATTCGATTGCAGCAAACGGCACGTATGTAACAGGTACGCCTTTGACCGGCGCCAATTATTTATCGGTTCCCATTCATGTATCTAAACCCGGATCGTTTAGTATTCTGGGCGTTTCGGGCAACGGATACTCTTTTTCCTATTCAAGCGTTGTTACCGACACCGGAACGGTTCTCGTCAATGTTCCCGGCTTAGGGAATCCTATAAGCGTGCAAACCGACAAAGTAATGATTAACGGAGCAACCGACACTTGCTATGCCAATGTAACCGTTCAGACTAATGTGGCAACCTATTCTCTCGATTGCGCATCGGCTGTTGTCAACGGAAATTACATAAAAGGAACGCCGCTCACCTCTACCGGTGCTAATGCAAACACCATAACGTTGCGGGTAACGGTTAGCTCGGGAGGGTATTACAATATATCTACTCCTCTGACCAATGGAGTACAGTTTACCTGTTCGGGCGTCTTTGATGCTTTGACTGCAGGCACGTCGCAACCGGTTACTTTACTTCCCACGACAGGGAGCGTTCCTACAGTGAATCAAGATTTTCCGATTACGATAAATGCCAATTCGCCGGCAGGCAATGTTACCTGTAGCGCTACTATACCCATTACGTTACCGGCTATGAAGTATGCGCTTATTGGTACTGACAGTTGGTTTTCCTGGACGAGCGCCAGGAAACCTGCTCTGCAGAACGGCGCTTCTTTTGGTCTGAACGGAACAGTAAGAATTGTCAGTTTGACCGAAGCGTGGGAAACCAATAGTGCCGCCACCGCCACTACCAACATAACAGCCAATACACCCGATATAATAATGTATTTTGCATATTCTGCGCCTGTTGACGCCAATTTGATTGCAGCGTTAAAAAAATATGTAAACGCCGGAGGCGTACTGATATATGCGTCATCTTCAAGCGATCTTTCGTCAGCTCAACAACTCGTGAGCGGTCTTTTCCCAGGTATAACCCCTGCGGCAATGCCGAATTGTAATTCCGGAGCTTGTCCGGCAAACTATCCTAATGACGACAACTGCTACATGATTAACTATATACCCGGCGATCCTGTAGTTAACGGGCCTTTCGGCAACCTTGGCGGAAAATATTGGGCAGAAGATAATGGAACAACCGGTACGTTCTATATCCCGCAATTACCTTCCGGCGCCGTGCAGATTTGTTCCGCTATGAACAACTGGGGGCATACCAACCTGAATCCCAATTGGTCGGTAGTTTGGTACAGTAATTCGAGCAACTTTTTCTATTTCGGCGATACTGACGGCGCTTCTGCTACAGATACTACCACCGGCGCTTTTCCTGCCCTTTATTCATCTACAGGAATTCCGCTTACAAAACAATATGGTAACGGGGATAATGCAAATTCACCCTACGTGTATGTGTCGGCTTTGGAACTGAATGCAGTAGCATGGGGATTGCATAAGGCGGCTGTGTCAGGAATCAATCCGCATTAAGCCATTTTGCAGCTATCAGGTGCTAAAACCTGCTAAATCAACGGCTTCTTTTTCGCGAAATTCATTTCTGTTCACTACGGATTTTTTGCGGACGAAAATGGGTACAAATGAAAAAAGTTAAAATAACAGACGATGATAAAAACGCGCTTATTTTGGAACAAATTCGCAAAATGTTGAGTTTCAATCAGGACAGAAATATTTTGCCAGACGAAGAAACGGATTTTTTATTTGACATTTTGAATGGGAAACACGAAAGAGATTATGATACTGATGCGATAGTAGTTAAATGTTTACAAAAACTTGTCAAAAAAGGTTTTAGCATTTAGGTGTCCGTTGATATTCAACAATATCTTCGGCAACCATTAAAATTTCGTTTTCGCGTTCCTCATAGAATTTCATTGATATTTTTTGCGGAATTTGCGAAACGATTGTAGCCATAACCCTATCAACTAACGACGTGAGGTCGTGTTTGTATTTGTGCCGAATTTCACATTCCCATACTGTAATGACATTCCAACCCAATGCCATAAGTTTTTCAGCATTGATTTTATCTCTTTCAACGTTTGAAGTAATTTTGTCAACCCAGAATTTTGTATTGGTTTTTGGAGTGTATGCATATTTGCAGCCTTCGTGTCTGTGCCAGAAACAGCCGTGCAGAAAAATAACCACTTTATATTTGGGCAAAACAATATCGGGTTTCCCCTGCAGACGTTTATCATTTACACGATATCGAAAACCCCTTGCAAAAAGTGCTTTACGCAATGCTAATTCGGGCTTTGTGTCTTTTGACCGAA
>JGI20166J26741_11589917_pt1 | contig 11773 bp, 8 predicted proteins | sample TergutCu122P5_FD_26741 | JGI IMG/M metagenome (IMG submission 26741) | reverse complement strand
GCTGCGTGTGGTATTTTGTGCTGTGGTTTTTCAAGTAGCTGGTCTGGTGTGGAGCTGAGGGTTATGCGTCCGGTTTGCAGGATGCTGCAGCATCCTGCAATAAGATCTGCAATAAAAACCTCTGTTGCATCTAGTTGGCATTTTATTTCCACATACCCAGATTATCCATATTATATTTTAAACAAATTTAGAAAATACAGATCTGATATTCTATATATATTAAACCTCTGCAAAAAATCATAAAAATACCTGCATGCTTACCTTCTGACATCTGTGATGCTATATGTGGAATTTGTTCCGACTTGTATCCATTGTTTTCAAACATATCTAGAGCCAAATCAGTGCTTACTTCAAGTCTTTCAAATTTTAGGCCTTTCTGGCACAAATTCACCATTTGACTTGACATTATGCGAAGCTCATCCTAAAAAAAGATGTTAGTTATAAAATAAGACAGTGTAGAGTGAGGATCTCATGGCAGTGTCTACACAGATGGTCACCTGGAAAGTTAACACCATGTACTGTGATAGAAGAGCACCAGTGTTTCGAAGGATCCTACAAAAGAATCTGAACACAATAAGTTCAGAATTTTTTTAAATTTAATCTCCTCTTAATTTATATGTGAATGAAATTTTAATTTGTCTGTGTTATACCAAAACATCTGAACTCTGCCTCATTAGCTGCAAGATTTGAGGTTCTCACAGCTGTGTTACAGAAGTTTCAATTCCTCTGGGATGTTACACCATGTTGACTGGTAAATACTTACTGACATTTCAAGGGATCATAATGCCTTCAACTTCAGGGCCAAGCCATCCAAGAAAAAAGTTTTAACCATTTTTATGTTGTGTATAAAACACGTGTTCTGGTGATGAGACAAGAACATATACTTAGTCTGGTGTGTGTGTGTAGACACATGTACAGTATATATAAACAGATACTCTTACCTGCGAAGGCTGCCAGTTATCTACGCCTATGTTCACATCATATACAAAACTGCCAGTCTTGACTGAAAGTAAGGGAAAAATATACAGGTAAGTGCAGGCCCCTCCAGTTTTTCAATTCTAAAAAAGGAACACACATCACTTGCAGAGAAAAGCAGTAACATTTTGGGAAGTGAAGACAAGGTCTTGGAAGAATTTATGACACATAATTTCATTAAGTGTTTCAATTTGCATAAAGAGGCTAGTAGAGTTAGAAATAAATAATTATGCATTTCAGCCATATATTTGCATGTGTTATTTATGCTGATATACATCTACACTAAATACATCATACATCACCTTGAAGTTTTGCCCCACTGCCATATTTGAAGGTTTAACCATACAAAAAAATCATATAAAATTTGTAGATATGTTTAAGGTTTATAATTTTCATATTCAACATCACATGCCTAGCTATAACGGTGATTTTGTAACCAATATTTACTGAAAAGCTAAAAATAACATTTACACAGCAGGCATATTGTTATATCACATTTACAACAATGACCTTAACAAAAACTACACATTTTTCAAAGATCTAGCATAATATAAAATTTAGGATGCTACAGTATATGGTCATAGCAACATTCCCATCTCGTAAGTTCAAACAACTGCCCTGGTAATCACCTCAAATTGAATGGCATTCACAGTTTTCTTCAAACTTGTACAGTGGTTCAGGAGATTCTTTGGGAGGAGAGTGACAGGAAACACACATCTGTAATGGCAAGATGCTGTATGCCTATTGCTCCTTAGTAATAAGAAAAGTAGACTCAAAACAGAGCAGTGGAACAAACTGTGAAATAATATGAATACAATGAAGGATTGCTATGAATATTAGGGCATCAATAAGAAAGGCAAAAGTATTAAGAAATTTGATCACAAACATTTTAACACTTGGGTGTTCTTTAAGCACTTACATTTAAGAGTGATCAGTAAAGAAGTGTGAGAAAACATGGACTGCGGGAGATCAAATATTACTCATAATGAACCTTAACTACCTCATCAGCCTGCGACAAATGAGAAAATATGTAAAAGTTACTATTAGAACAACTGGCATGGACAATTAACTCTGGATCTCCAAACTGTAAGGCATACATACTGAACATGTATTTCCAATCCTGTGTTCATTTCCATCATTCTTAAAAACTTAAAAAATTCTTCATGGTTTCTTAGCTGTACTTAACATAATAATTAAAAATAGAAAACAACAAACCATTAGGTGAGGGGAAACTGTGTAGATCAACATGCACATCTTCTTTGAAAATGTTTTCAACCATAGCTCCTAAAAGCATGGAACAAGATCTCCAGAAGGCTTTGTTCACATGGTAAGGATCAGCATCTCTGAAATGTAAGAGTTGAAGATGGCAGTCAGCTTCCAATGGGCGATGCATATCCCAAAGTGTTGTATCATCTATCAGGGCCAACGCTGAACGTTGCATAAGCATCTCAGACATATCTACAATAGACATTGGTACATTTGTAATACATATTCTAGTTGTTAAAGAAAAATAAATCATAAAAATACAAGCAGAGTAATCAAATTATTACGTTGTGCACAATTGAAAGGTGTAGAGATTCCCTTGTTCATTATTAGTGTTACATCTTCAGGAGTCCCTGTATAGTGTACTTCAATTTTTTCTATCCTTCCTATGCTCTCCTTCTGTCTTTTCTTTTCTTTGGTGAACAGCAGATTTCTCTTGTGCCTTGCTTCTGTATTTCCTTGAACTGATGCATTCCTACATTCTGAAACAAAAATGTACAATAATTAGTGATCTCTGTCAATATGTTATACAGCAGTACCACCTCCATGAATAAATAAATTAGGCAAAGGTTACATTAGAGTTTCTGACACATTATGTAAACAGCCAGCGCAATAGTCAGAAATATGTTTTCAAACTCCTCCTTGAAAAAGTCTTATACCACACTGAAGTGAAAATGATATTCTGCTGAAATAAACAACATACTTAACTGATGCATTTTGGCAGTAAACCTTTAAACATTACACAGAGAACAGCCCTGCCCAGAAGAAAAGAATGCCGTGAAATGCTGTGTATAGCACAATTGGCGAACCTGTCAGTCAGCAAGGCAACAGTTTCAGCATATTTCACTTGTGCTTCAGGAATGCTATTACAACCACAAACAAAAGTCCATGAAACATCATGGTCAAGGAAAAAAACAGCATGAAAAGTTGGAATGAAACAGAACATTTGAGCAGACTGGTATGTGCAAACCAATGACCTAAGTGTTCACTGTGACTTTAAGACCAGGGAATTTATTTCCAATGATACTTCTGAAAGTATGTGGAGTATCTTCTACCAGGTTAAGTTTATAAGTTACTACAAACAGTGCTAGGGAATTGGTAATCAGTGTAAAAACTGAGACAGAGGAATAGGTTTCAGGCTCAAATATGGAGATGCGACTTTAATATTACATATATTTTGTTTTACACACCTCTAGTTGCTTGTATTACTGAATTCTTCCTGTTGAATGGGATGTTACTAACCTCATCAAGGGAAGGTTACCATCTTTAATATTTAACACCTTTGGAACCTCTAATCTTGTATATTTTCATAGACACTTTTACAAAAACTGTGGATGTAGATCCTGAAAATGTGGCTGAATGGCTGATACATTATCCTTCATAAAATATGTGAAATGAAGGCCAATGTTAATGGTAATGAAACTTGCTTCCTTTCCTCTGTTCAGGTTCTCTGAATAAAATCTTTTATGGATTACTCTCTAAGGCAAGCCCACCTTGATCTCACAGGTTTGAGCTCCCTGATAGTAACAAATCAACAAGCTTATGGTATCATAAGCACTAACTTTCTAGAATGAATATGATGCACTGATTCCAGAACTGGACACAAAATTTTTTTATCACATAAGAGTTTGAAGGAAAACAAATGAATGCTTTTCACACATTAAAAAAATAAACGTCACTTAGTGAATTTTGGCAAAACTGGAGAGTAGATGCTGTGAATAGTGTGATAGCACTATGTTTTATTCATCAATAAAAGTCTTTTTCTCATATAAATAATGTCACTATTTCAAACTGTACAACAAGTGGCACGCATGTTCATATATCTCTGACCTCTATATATTCGGTCAGTGCAGTCTTAACACAATGTACCATAAATCAATAACTCAAATTAAATTTCATAAATTATTCACGTACACTTGAAACTCCTCAATTATACCAGACAGATGAATTCTGGCTTAATTACAGTAATTAATTTCCAGGTATAGTTGTCGTCTCTTCTTACAGTGTCAAATTTCGCCATATTCCAAAGCGCATTTAATCACACAGTACCCCACTTTCTGGTTCTGCTGAGCGTAGTTGTTAGGTTAGGTACGGTCGGCCTTGACTGACTGCGTCCACCAAGACCGAAGTCGTATTCAGTACTTTTAAATTTACAGTTGCATCAACATCATAAATTATAAAATTAGCAGAATGTAGTAAATCCAACCCTGAATGCTTCGCCATGTCTAATCGGAGGGCTGTACTGAAACGCCAGTTTAGTGTACGTATGCAGCTGGAAGAGTAAATAAACCTAATCTTATACGGAAAATTACTTACGAATATTAATTTCTGCACTTGGCTTTTTAAACAGATTCACACAAATTCTTCGAAACATCTTGTATACTATCGCAGCATACACAACAGCACCAAAAAAAAAAAACAACCGAAATTCAAATATGTTCCCAATTTTCCCGGCCACAAGTCACTGCTACCATGATCGGTGTCGAACGGGTGTCATAAATCAGTGCTCATACCCTGGAAACTACTTCCGATAAGAGTTAATTACAGGCACTCTAACGACTCGACCACAGATTATCTAGTTTACTGGCACAGACGATCTGCGCTCGTACCAGCTGTAGAGATTAGCTAGGTCGGATTTTTCGATGATGTATATTTGCCATCTACAGTGAAACGAAAAAGTACAAATTGAGTTATGCCAAAAGATATCGCTAGGGTCCACCGAATTTCCCCACCAGTACACCCACATGCCAGCAGGTGTCTCGGTTTCGTTTTCGATCCTTGAAAGTAGTGGGTCATTCTTTATAAGACGAAATCCAGGCATGTGTGGTGGGTTTGGTATGTTGCAAATATTAAAAATTGTTAAACATTAAAATATTCAAATGCATAACTTTCAATTCTTGTACTAGAGAATTTGAAAGTATCCAAGACTGTTCCTATCTCGGACCCCTTAGCCTTGGCCCTTGTGTCGGTTTCGCTTGCTCAGTCGTCGTTTTCGTATACTACTGTTTCATCCGTGTGTCACGTAGTAACAGGTGGGCGTCCCGTTGCTATGGAGGGATATCAAACGTGAACCGAGACGGTGCAAGCTGTATGGAGTGTCGAACAATGAATATCCAATGCACTGTACAATAACATGTAATATTAATAATTACTATGATAATAGTAGTAGTAACATTAACACTAGTAATAGTAATGATGATGATAATACCAACAAATTATAATTAGTAAGTCTACATGTGAAGGCAAGGGAAACTTTTCTGTGTGTGAGGTGTGTACTCGATGGTGGCACTGGAATCTTTTATTGAGATAATCCTTCCGGCCGCACTATGGCCCTGGGGTCGACACAGCCTCTAACAGGAATGAGTACCAGGAATATTTCCTCGGGGGTAAGGGCAACCGGTGCTTCAGGTTGACAACCTTACCGCACTCATGTGCCGATTGTCTTGAAATGTGGGTGCCTCAGTCTCCTGGAACCCTCAGGGCTTGTCCAGACATGTAGAGGGATTGCTTTACCTTTATCAGAGGTGTAAGATTTAATGTTCTCTTGTTGGTTACTATGAAGAATGCTGTTTGTGAAGTGTGATGCCATGTAATCTGGCAGAAATTTGCCATCTTCTCAGAGGAATTTGCTGCCTCCATCTTTAGTGCTATCAGATTGCATGGCATCACAACCCAGAAGACAGTATTCTTCAGGTACTGCGGTAATACAGGAATACTGGCACAACAGGAAAGTTTCACACATTTTTGTTAAATGTTGTTACCTGACAGCACTGAGAAACCAGGTTTCCTACTGATCTTTTATGGCTTCACATAGTTCCACCAATAAAATGTCTTAAAGTAGGGTTACTATATTTCCATCTCAAGAAAAGGTGGCATTTTCCACTTATTGATCGTAAACACGAGAACATATGAGTGAAAAATGAAGTGCCAGTAGGATGTATAAATAGTTACAATTTTAGTAAACAGAGGTCCCTCTCTACTCTTCTTTGCTAGTAGTTATTTAAATTTCATGGGTATAAAATTCCAAGTGAGACGTTCTTAGAACATGTTTTTCATTGAGTTCAATTTCTGTGCTGAAATTTTCCAAGACATTCTGAGGGTCAACTTCTCAACACAGATGTTTCTATTTTTTGATTTAGACAAAGATAATGTAATATTATAAATATGTATTTGTTTAAGAAACTCATAGAAGTAGTTTTGCATTTTTGTGCCATGAAAATAAGCATGTACTCTAAGAAATAATAAATGGTACAAAGCCGGGATATTTCTACAAATTTAAAAAACACACCTGAACATAAATATTTGGCTCCAAAGACAGGACATATATGGGGAAACAAGATGTATGGCAGCTCTACTTAAAGTAATTTATGACACTTTCATCTGGTTTGAAATTGTTCTAAATGTGAGATCACTGTTCCAGAGGCCAACATTTTATAAGGGGGGTGGCAAAAATGTTGGAATATTGAAAAACTATCCCCCACGTCTGAAGGCCATAGCTTCCTTCAGTAACCTTCTCTACTTGCCACTCACAATTATTCTATTGTTCGACATTTGATGTCACATGACATTTGCAGATGCCACAGTGTCTTCAAATAAATAAATAAAGCATAAATAAATAAAATATTGTGAGGAAATAAACAGAGAATAAAAAATAATAAAAAATATGTGTTCCATACATCAGAATCAGTGGTAGGTGACAAATTTATAAACCTCTAAATACCATTTCTTTCTTTCTTTCGTTCTTTCTTTCGTTCTTTCTTTCTTTCTTTCTTTCTTTCTTTCTTTCTTTCTTTCTTTCTTTCTTTCTTTCTTTCTTTCTTTCTTTCTTTCTTTCATCGTCGTCGTTGTTGTTGTTGTCGTCGTCGTCGTTTTCTTTGTTGTTGTTGTTGTTGTTGTTGTTGTTGTTGTTGCTGCTGCTGCTGCTGCTGCTGCTGCTGCTGCTGCTGTTGAGAAGAAGTTGGCTAGTTTTAAATAAGGAATGATTATATGGAACTTGATTTGTGGCTGTGTACAAATATGTCATGTCAGTGTTAAAAGAATGTAAACAATCTGATATGCACATGAAATTATGCTTTCAGAGCGGTTCTGTTTACAATGGCTCCACAAACTGTTATTCAGACTCATCACAAAGGCCAGACAGGTGTTTCCAAAAACTTTAGAAACAAACAGCCTGTTACATCTAAGAAAGATATAATATATACACCAAATAAAGGAGAATCAGATGGCAAAGAAGTCATATGTGTGGTGGAGTATGATGGTAAAATCCGAGAATTGGTTGTACCCCGTCAAGAGCCCACAGTTCCTCCTCTCCTGTTGGAGGCTGATGAATTCAATAGGATTAAACAGCAAGCCAAGGTAAACATAAATGTTGATGACGTGTTACGTATAACCCACTGGCATTCTATATGATTTGTTTTAATGGAAATACATCAGACAGTAAAATGATATTTGTCTCTGTGCTTAACTAAGCCTCATTCCATGAAGATATGTTGGGGCAGCCGAGGCATTACGTCATGATTTCTAAACCTTTGACACTGTATGGAGGTGAGTGAGCAGTGTACACTGCAGGATACCTACCCTTGGTGCCTTCAGACAGGAGACTGTGTAAGGTGGAGAGCTGGTCTGCTGTTTGTAGATTGTAGTTAATCTTAGATGAGGGCCTTATTTTACAGACACTTCTTCCAGTAGAAATGGCACAATTGTGAGATGGTGAGGCTGTATATTTAGATTTGGCACTTGACGCTATGCAGTTATCTTTCTCCTATTTTCTGTGTGTTTGGAATGTTTGCTACTTTCTTGACTGATGAGACTGAAATTTTTCACAGATCATTACACAGCAGGAGAGATTAAATGTGGTACAGGAAACCTACAAGAAAAGGAATCAGTTAACTGAACAGTGTATTGCTCGAAAGAATGACATGCGTGAATGGTCTGAAAAGCAATTACGTTTACAAAAGCATTCTCTACTAGAATCAGATACGCATCGAAATGCCACTCATCTCCTGCATAGAGCATTTGAAATTAAACAAGAACAAGAGGATGATGTAAGCAATCTTTGTGTAACCAAGGGCAGGGTCTTATGTTGGTTGTAACTAAGACATTACATTTAGTGTAAAGCATGTATTTGATGTCACTTTTTGTGCTCCTATTAAAGATGATGTTGCAAATGTTCATAGTCCTAACACAGAAGATAGTTCATTTGTAATTTGCTACTTATGTGCAATAAGTACATCCTTCTGTGACATGGACATTGTGTCATGTCATTTGAGAATGTGCCAGACAGAAATCTTATGACAGTGTATTAGATCCAAATGCTTTGGTTCATCATGTCTCCAAGGACACTCAATTGTTGTTAAGCACTAGGTACAGTGATACCTCGGCTAATGAAGATAATTAGTTCCGGAATCACATTCGTTAGCCGAAACTTCTCGCTGTCTCGAACGTAAACAACCCAGTTGGATTGGTGTGTCTCCCCTACGTGAGGTGGTTAGCTCATTTCTTTGTCACACACATACAGACGGAAAAGATAAGCTCCTGGAATGGCCCGACAGTTCGTGTTTGCTGCTTTATGTTAGCACGCACATCCACTAAAACATTCATTAGCCGTATCCATATTCGTTAGCCGAGTCTGAAAAACAGCGAAAAAAATCTTCTTTAGCTGAAAAATTCGTTAGCAGGGTCACTCGTTAGCTGAGGTATCACTGTACAGTGACAGTCAATATAACATACTTGAAAGATGTCCTCTCTTTTGGCTTTGGCTGCCATTACAGAAAGTAAATGAGTACCAATCATGAGAAATAGTGTATACTTTGTGTTCAATGGGAATGAAATTTGAGTGGATTCCAAGCACATTTGTGTTCATGTGAATTTCTGATTGTATTTACAAAACACCGCACCTGTTTCTCAACTTACAGGTGAAGACAGCAAACCGTCTTATCATGAGCACTAAGTGTCATGCAATACGTGATGCACAAATTATTGAGAAAAAACAAATTATGAAAGAACTGGAGGAAGAAGAATGTCGCCTTGACCGAATGATGGAGGATGAAAGAAGACATGCTTTGCGTGTAAGGAATAAGAAGAGCCAAGGCAACTTTAGCACATGCTAAAATGTGTTTACACTGTGTTGGTGACAGCCTTTTTTTTTTTTTTTTTAGGCAAAACTTGTGTCACTCCATTAAATCATGGCTAATAATTTTTGGCCAAAAATATGGGAATGCAGGAAAATGAGTATTTGCATTTTAGAGCACATGACATACTTATACATGTTACCAAGTCACATTCAAACATCATGTTGGTGAGAGTTGTCCTACTTTGAAGGCTGTAAACATTCTGTATGAGTAGTTTGTGGTATATTCTTTGTTCCTTGTTCATTCTGTCTGCCACAGTAATACAGCAATGCTTCAAAATGCATGTCATTTGCTTTCCTCTTACTAGTGGCTTTGGTACATGTACCTTCATCTGATGGTAATATTTACAATTATTTGCCACCTACTTCTTTCAGACATATATACTGGTATACCATTTCTCACATTGTTGCCTCCCCTTCAAAAAAACAGAGCAAAAGAGAGAGAGAGAGAGATTGCCATAACTTGTGTAGTGACCCTCCTATATATATATATATATATATATATATATATATATATATATATATTGCAGTATTCAGTGATTGAATTGAACAAGATAACACATAAAATTAGGAAGATGAAAATTGTTTTGTTTTCAGTGTGCTGTAAATTAGAATATATCCATCAGTATTTTCAACATACACAGAAATATTCACTTGGTACTATGAGAGCCAAATGGAAATATTTTCTTATAGTGTTACTGTGCTTACAGGCTGAAGAAGAACGTGATGAGAAGGAACAAATCAAGAAGATTCAATACATGAAACAGATCCATCAGCAGATGACAGAGAATGAGAATAAACGAATCCTAGAATTGAAATATAAGGAAGAAGAAAGTAGGCTTATCAGTGAAATTCAAATGCAGATTAAAATGGATGAGCAAGAAGCCTACAAAAGGAAGCTTGCTGAACAGAAGCAGACACGGGATAAACTTAACGAAATCAACAGTCAGATGGAACATGTCCATAAATTGCAACTGGAGGAAGATCGTATTAATGATATGAAAGTATGATCAAAATCAAAGCACCCGTTTGTATCATTACACTTCTGTTGCTTTTTGTGTTCCACACAGTATCTGTAGTGGATAACATTAAATACAAATCAAAAACATAAAATATTCGTATTTATGAAGCATTTGAGTAGAATCTGTCAGTAAAGAGAATTTAACAGGAGTTATTAATCAAACACATAAATTTGAAATATCATGTGATAAAAGAATTGTTTGATTTTTTTTTTATTTTATTGTACAGTGATACCTCGGCTAACGAGTGACCCTGCGATCGAATTTTTCGGCTAACGAAGATTTTTTTCGCTGTTTTTCGGACTCGGCTTACGAAAATGGATTCGGCTAAAGAATGTTTTAGTGGATGCGCGCGCTAACATAAAGCAGCAAACATGAACGGTCGGGCCATTCCACGAACTTATCTTTTCCGTCTGTATGTGTGTGACAAAGAAATGAGCTGATCACATCACATAGGGCAGATACACCAACCCAACTGGGTTGTTTACGTTCGAGACAGCGAGAAGTTTCGGCTAACGAATGTGATTCCGGAACGAATTATCTTCGTTAGCCGAGGTTTCACTGTATTCATAATCTGTGATGTGTGATTAATGGCTCCAAATCTGTCCATCAGTGTTCATAGGAGTAATGGACTGATAGGTCAGTGACACACATGCCAGGAATCTTCTTACCCCAACTTTATTCCAGTTTTTATAAACCCAGGCAAGTGGAACTAAGTTCTGGACTGATCAAAGAGAACAGCCTAACCTCACATTTTTGCCACATGATTTCCTCGTTGTCCTTCCACCTCTCTTTTTGTCAGCACTGTTACTGTCAGGTGTCCCTATACTCAAAGAGCTACAAGAATTCCTACAGTATGATATGGGAACTTTATGTTAGATTTTGCTTGATATGGGAACTTTATGTTAGATTTTGCTGTAAATTTTTGATGACAATTAGCCATTTCACACAGCTTACAGAAAGGAATTTTGTTGGGGTTTTCTGTGTTGCTTTATCAGCTCTTCTATGTTTAGAGCAGGGGAACTTCTGATGTGACTGTGTTCAAGACAACATTGATTCTTATCTACAGAGGTGCATATGCGGTGTGACTGTGCTGTGAAGTCTACATCCCTTACTATAGTGTTTTGGGTGACAACTTCATGACTTAAACTTTCAACACAGGAGCTTTTACACCACATTCCACAGCACGATGAGGGAGCGCTATTTAAGTGTATTATTTAAATTGTACTTAAACAAATTTGATGTGATTTTGACTGTGCATCGTCGTTAATATGTGGAAATAAAATGCCAACTAGATGCAGCAGAGGTTTGTATTGCAGATCTTATTGCTTGCTCAACATGTTTCGGGCACCACTATGCCCATCATCAGGAGCTCAAGAGTATTATA
>JGI20166J26741_11589695_pt1 | contig 11774 bp, 9 predicted proteins | sample TergutCu122P5_FD_26741 | JGI IMG/M metagenome (IMG submission 26741) | reverse complement strand
ACATTGAAGGACAGTAAAACTTCGAAACATGTATCTATTTTGTATCAGTTGTAAATAAATAGTTGCCACTATTAAAGTTCCAACCCTCGTATATTACCACTTTCATGCTAGTGAATTGTACGAATGTGGATGGGTTTCTGATATTCCTTAAGCAACGATCGTGAGGTCCTATGATGTAATCGCAACCCCACAAGACAGCAGTTAATCCAAGAATCATCCTCGAAATGTAAGACGTAAGCGAGAAGCTAGTCTGTGAATTCTGGAGGTAAGGCAGCAATTCTGTCATTGACACTTCCCATGAGACACGTTCTGTTCGACTCTTTCACTTCACCTATCAAGTGTCACTCGAACGTTTCCTTCGGGATTTAACTTTTACGACAAATTGCACAAAACGAGCCATTTTAGTTTCAACCAAAGTTAGGCTGCCTGTGTCCTGTTGATCCACATTCCTTTCCGTGTTCTGATAATGCTCTATTCGATAGGAGTATTGAAAACAAATGTAATACTAGTGGCTCACCTTGTAACATTTATAGCGGTAAAAAGCAATTTGTGACTTGTGACTGGGGAACAGAAATACCTGTAATTTTAACCCTATTAAAATTGTATTTGAAATATTGGGCCAACAGGTACTCATATTCTAAATATTGAAAAGTTTGGAATTGTAAACATAATTAAAAAATTGTGGCTTTTTTCTTTGTTATTTTCTCTCCAATTTAAAATTTTATCAAAGTTATTCCAGCTGATCTCGAATTACGACGTGCCAGAGCATAAAAATTACATTTATTTAACTCTCCCAAAACCTTATGTCCCACGGAAAAAGATATTTAGGGCGTAGTGAGTTGCCGTTTTTCTGTAAAACGTTCATTCGAAACTTTTTTCCCTCCCAAGTTATCAGCTAGTAAATAACTGCCGCTCATTTTATGGAACCCGAAAATTTATTACGGCGTTTATAAGAGCCCGCCACCTGTCCCTATCCTGAGCCAGATCGATCCAGTCCATGCCTCCCCATCCCACTTCTTGAAGACCATTTTAATATTATATTCCCCTCTACGCCTAGGTCTTCCAAGTGGATCTTTCGTTCAAGTCTCCCCGCCAAAACCCTGTGTGCACCTCTCCTCTACCCCCATACGTGCTACATGACCCACGCATCTCATTCTTCTTGATTTGCTCACCCGAATAATGTTGGTAAATAATACAGATCTTAAAGCTCCTCATTGTTTGGTCTTCACTCCGTTGTACCTCGTTCCTCTTCGGCCCAAATGTCTTTCTGACTATCCTGTTCTCGAAAACCCTCAGCCTACGTCCCCCCCCCTCTCAATATGAGCGACAAATTTTCACACCCATACAAAACAACAGACAAAATTATAATTCTGTATATCTTAATCTTCATAGTAATACTTGCAATGTGTATGATTAACCCTTGTTCTTGAAACTGGATTTGCTCCCGTTGACATTGCTGCAAACCTTTCTCGATATCGCCGCAGGTTTTCCACACTCAGTTTTGGTGTTCTACCATATGGCTTATCTGTATGCACATTAAGCACTACTACGAGATCTTGGAATTTGATTTGAGGGTTGAGCAATTTACCGATTTCTTGGGGCAGAAACTGATAAACGCCTCACTGCTTGAGAAATATCATGCTTCGTATTGCAGTTGTTGATCACAATATGCCTTCATTCACAGATGTTACCGGGTGGATTAGAAGAAGGGGCTTCATAAATCAAATTTAAAAAAAAAACCGCCGTATTCAGTTCGTATTTTAAATAAGGTAGATCCTCCTCGTACGTGAGTTCGTACATTGCGGTTTCGTTTTTGTGCCGAAGAAATATTGAGGCAATCTTCATGAGGCGGAGTACAGGGCCCTCGATATTTCGCGGTCGCGCTTTCGTCAACACGCAGAGCAATGCACAACAGGCTACTTCTGCCGGCCTGTCTTGCTCAGTAGATGACTGTTTACCGTGGGATACAGAAAGTATCTCGATTGTGTCTTTACAATTTTCAGAAATCTTTGTTATTCTTGTGTTTTATCTACTTCTGAGTATTGCAGTTGGAGAGAGGAATAAGCATTGCCGGCAACAGACGCCATAATGGTGTAAATTAATCGACGATTCATTTCGTCAGGAAAAATGCAGACAAGATCAGCAGAATAATTAATTCCAGTGCTCCCCTGAGAGCGAAAATTTCCTTTGTAATTTGTCGTGATTTCTTGCCCGAAAAGATGGAAAGGACCTTCTGTATGGCTGGGGGATTAAGATGAAGGTTGTCATGACACTACGAAAGGAGCTGTCGATGAAAATGCATAAGACAAAACAATCGAACATCACATTTTTCTTCTCTAAATCTTATTTATTTCCTTTCGTCATTCAGTGTATGTATTTCAAACAACGTAACAACATTCTGCCAGGAACACCGACAACATTCCATTAAACACCAACACAAACGTCTTCATGTTTTTTAACCGTTAATCCAAATATCGTCAGTTTACATGTTTGTGTTTTTTCCCCTAACCAAGTTTTTATTATAAAGGTCTAACTTCGCCGATCGTGTTTTTATTTAAGAACGTAAATCCCTGTAACCCCGAAGATGTGCTGTACTGTCAGTTAAATAATTCATTTTGTCCCATATTTCGTCATTATTCTGCGGTCTTTAGAGAAGTCGAGTCTTCTGAGATTTTGTGACATGTCGACTGGTTAATATTTACCTGATGTTTGAAAGATCGCAGTGCAACTTCAGGGCCAAATAGTAGAAGGACCTATTAAAAATGTTATGTTTATTAACGTTATTTATTAAAACTGTATGAAACCTTACGTTTTCTTCTCCCGGAATCTTCCAAGATATGTTCCTTGAGGTATTTAAAAGCAAGGGTGCAGAGATCCCAGACGCCTGTTTGACCGGGTTAATAAATCTTACGATGGCGCCTACCATTTTCAGCTCAATTATTGCAGTTTTTGTAGCCTGTGACATCGACTGAGGGTGTCTGAAACACGAATGCTGAGGATAACATCTGAATCGAAGAGAGAGAGAAAGTGACAAGATGCTGCAAGAAATTCTGCAACTCGAGCTTCATAATTTATGTCTGCTTTTTACCAAGCATTTTGCATATGAAATTAAGGGTGATGGAACATGTGGAACTCATAGGTAAGATTAGAGTTTCCTACTTGGTTTGGTTAAAAAGCTGAAAGGAAAAGACCATTTTGAAGCGGTAAGCGTAGACTGAATTATATTATTAAAATGGATCTGATGTAAATAAGCTGTTGCGTTAAGGGCCGGCTTCGTCTAGCTCAGAATATCACTGTGGTAGGCTCTTGTTGACAAAACAATATACGTACTTTTTCCTTAATAGGCGGCAAATTTCTCCACAGCTGAGCTAATTTCAATTTTCATAATGGTTCTGTTTCCTAGAGTTATCTGCAAGTAGCTAGTAATATGTGCTACGTGATAGCATGCATTTTATCAATCTGCTCGTTGTAAAAGTGGTTGAGAATTGTTAGAGAAACATTTTGAATTTTGAAGTTGTAATATTTGTCAGACGTCCGTCACTCCAGGAACGTTACAAAAGTCCTGCGTGCCACCTAGGCAACAGCTTTTAACTCCCTCCCGCGGGCTCAACATCTGAATGAAATATTCTTTGAATTTTCTAAAAACCGACGAGGAAGATGTCGGAGATTGTGTTAGAAGCAGTGACAACGTGAAACATTCTCCCTTCTTTTGAGAATAATTTGACAGTCTGTCAGTATGGACAAAAAAGAAAGGTCGGAGGGCAAAATTACCTAAACGTTTATCTTGCTATGCCCGCCAAGTTTTCATTCATCTATATGACGTTAGTCAAGTCAAATATTTTTCCTGCTTTCTGTGTATTTTGTGGAATTTATATTGAATGTTTCATAGGTTGTGAACGAATCTATATCAACTAAAATGGCTAGTTACTCTCAAATTATGAGTGAATCGTTGCGTAAGATGAATTGGAATTGGCTAACCAGGGCGCTGCCGTGGTATATTTAACATTCTATCCCGGAATGTGCGTCGAGGAATTGGGGAAAGCCACGAAATTCTCAATCCTGATAGTCGGACTTCCGGCGTAGTTTCGACCACTTTTCTCCACGGAATAGAAAAGCGCTACCGCTTGGATCACGTCTCTCGATCTGAGGCATTTAACAAAGTCTAACCAGCGATGCGGAATATTCTGTAATTACGTGAGTGGATATAAATGGAAGCCAGTCCCTGGTCAAGTACAGGTGCAGAGGGTAGTGTGGGCGCTGTAGTGATTGTTTATGCTCGTTTATCTCGTAAGTTCTAAAAGTTCTAGTACTGATGCCAATTTCTAGTCTTATCCTTCATTACACGAAACAAGTTTTAATTTTCCCCAAGTTACCACGAACCCTATCATGTATGAACATCAACAGAAAAACGCAATTCTCGAGCTCGTCGCTCTTCTGGGATGTTACGCCGCGTAATTTGGTAGTTGGTTACTACCGACGTCTTTAGACTCTCAATCGGTCCAATTTTAATTGGTCGAGCAGTCCAAGAATAGTATTAGACTCTTTTTAGACTGCTTAACCCTTGAAGATGGAACCGATAGGCTGTGCCAGAACCTTGGTAACCAATTACCAAACCAGAAGAGCCTGACCAAATATGATAGCGTACCTGTGTACCAGCCTGTATGAACTTTACACGGATTTATGGAAGGACTGCAAACAAGTCAATTTTTGATTAAGAAGGAACTTGTCCTTCGCGTTGTTAATTCACTTGTAAGACATTTGGCATGTTGAAGCATGTACCATCCAAGAACTTGCTGAGGACATGAGCTTTCCTCCTTAATAACCAGGCTTGATAGTGCTGTGATATCCATTTTCTTGAGCCCCATTCAGTTTTCGGTGGCCCGAGTGTATGTAAAGGAACATGTCCAGCGTTATTTCAGTTTTTTTCTGCGGAGACTTTTAATAATGATGTGCTGCGCTTTTGAATCTGTGAAGTTGTTACAAAGATAAAAACAAAACATATGCAGGTAGTTATGCAGAGAAACAGAAATTCCTTAACGACAACACGTTGTAAAAGTTCGCATGCTCCTCGTTTATTTTAGCACTTACCTTAGTGGCGTTCCACTTTTTGTGTCCTTTTCTGCCTAGTTACAGGCATGAATACCAAGATATGAGGTTAGCTTTATGTCGTAGGTTGCGTGTTTCTTATTGGTGGTTGGTTCACGATTCCTTAGCGGCTGTCAAGTTATCGTGATCTTACTCGATTAGGTATCTGTTGATTGATTGACATGCTTGGGACACTTTCACATTCACGCTTACGCATGCACGGGTTTGCTGGCGTCTCGAAATTCTATTGAATTCCACGAGGCAAGTTATTTTGTTCTGTTCATTGAACCGTCCGTTGCGCGCGTGCCATAGAAATCACTCCGAACACAGGCAACTTGACATTACGTTCCCTGTTATGTCAATATCTCTCGTACAGTGCGGCCTTCGGACTGCGCTCATGAGAGGCACCATATTTTAATCACTGTGCCTTGTTGCCATCGTTCTGTATCAAACAATTATGATTTAGTATTAACTCGCACTCCTTTCTGCTTCAGCAGGCGGGGATTGTACCTGCATACGTGGAATGACAATAATGTTCGCGAACTCATCGCGGTAAAAGTGCTATATACCTCATTGCTGAATACCACCGTGGTCGCCTTCAAAGTACTTCCCTTGGGAAGCTATGCACCGATGCCAGCGCCTAGTCCACACTTCAAAACAATTTTGGAACTGGTTCTGTGGAATGGCCTTCAGAGCTGGTGTTGTATTACTCCTGATGTCATCAGTGTCATCAAAATGCCTTCCTTTCAATATTTCCTTTATCTTCAGGAACAGAAAAAGTCATTGGGGGCTAGATCCGGTGAATAGGCAGGGTGTTCCAACACAGTTATTTGTTTAGTAGCTAAAAACTCTTCTTTGCCTTTGTTCTTCGGTGAGCTTTTTTGAGACCATTTTTGCACACACTTTCTTCATGTCAAGATCTTCAGTTAAAATTTTCCTAACTGTTTCCCTGTCGATGTTCACTTGCTGTGTTATGCTTCTGACAGTCAGCCGACGATCTTCACGCACAATTTGACTAACTTTTGCAATGTTTTCTTCAGTTCTGCTTGTTGCTGTCCGTCATGATCTCTCTTCGTCAGTGACACTTTCTTTTCCCTCAGAAAAACGTTTAACCCACTTGTGAACTGCTGTTTTCTTCATAGCATTATCCCCGTAAACTTGCACTAACATCAACTTAAACTAACAACAAGAAATTTAATATTCGTTCGTTGCTCTAATTCAAGATTCGACATTCTCGCAGCGGCACACCAAAACAGACACAGACATTAATAGATGCCACTCAGAAAGAGACTGCCATAGATCAACAACAACACGGTTATGAAACGCTGATATTCCAACGACATCAAACCATACTAAGGCTTTTGTCCAGTGCTGCCACGGCAAGCACACGGTGGCGAGTTCGCGAACTTTATTGTCTTTCCACGTACACCCGTACATAACTGATGGGAAACGCTCTGTGTACTGTAACAAACTGTCATAAAGTTAGATGGACATATTTGATTTGGACTCGAATTTTACTTTTAAAACTTATGTTCTAGCGTGCGTAGTACTGTTTTTCACTTGTAAACCTAACACAGAACACAAGCTTTCTAAAACCAAACTTCACTGTAAGTGCTAGATTTCCATTGCTCTCTGTCGCACCGATTGCTGTAACACAAAGGAACGCTGTGTGTTGCTACAATGTACATTAATGTGTTTCATTGACGAAAAGAAATTACTTCTTTATATTTGGTGAATTGATTGGTGTTTTTAATAGACACAGACTGTATCCTATAAGGTACGACCTGAAGGTTTAACATCTATTTGTAATTGAGATGAAATTTATTCTTGCAAGTATTTCATGGAAGCAAACATTTTTGTGTAAAACAAATTACCTGTTTAATTAAGTAGACTAAATTGGGCGAGATTTTGAGGTCTTCGCAACAGTGGTATTGAAAATAGTCTCCTGGATCGTTACACTGAGTTTCAGGGTTATTGACTCCGGATATTTCGAAGTTAATTTTCGGCTTTATTTTCAAGGGTTATGGCTTTCTAAAAGGCTTCTTGGCCCTTGACAATTAAGAGACGTTCATTAATTCCAGATGTTCTTTTGAAACATTCGGAAGCAATATGCCTACTACTGGAGTAAAACCAGTCACATGGGGATTCCTAGCCCAAATTACACGTGTTAATAACAGTTCATTTGCACGTGTTATGCAATCTTATATTACAGTCGCACATGGCAGTAAAATAACGGTGATATTATTGTCAGTTTTTGTAATATTATAAGGATGACACAATGTCAGTAGTTAATTATCCTAAACTACGAAAGAAATATTGCGGTTTTTTGATAGGTATCCTGCGATCTAGCAAATTTCTGTGTCTTTGAGAGAATATGATACAATGTCGGTTATTTACAAATATCGTAGAACAATTAAATAGAATAAAGAATAGGAATTCTATAAAATGATTTATGTGGAATATTATTTGCAATAAGAACTTGCATATAAAATGTAATATTAGATTTTAATCCTAATTTTACGTAGGAGGCTTTGGAGAGATAAGAATTCCGTAGAGAATTTTAGTTTGAAAGCCAGAATGACAGTGACCACTTGGTTGACTAAGGCGTAAGTTAACTGGATCGTACGGAAATATGATAGAATATAAAGAAGTGAACTGGATTAAACTGGCTTAGGACAAGGGCTAATTTTCGAAAAGCTATAAATATATAGAGTTTAATAAATTCTGTAAATAGTTTACTTGGTTGTGTGTCTGTTAAGTGTTCCGTGGGATTTATAGCAGGTCGTGAATTTGGCCATTCTGAGTTTTTCTCGAATCGCCTCTTGAGATTCTGTTTTCAAATGTGGAATTAACTGAAATATTTCCTCACACAGACGGAGATGGAGAACCTCGCTTTTCCATGTTACAAAGACTTTGTATTCCACACGAAATGTGGTAGTCTCCTTCAAAGGAATTTTTTCTTTCGGTCGTGTGCAATGAAATTACATTACCAACAGAATTAGACCAGTACTTAATTCAGTCATGTTAACATTTAAGTATGCTTGTCATGTGTAGCATGACAAATGTTTAGATAGAAAAAAACATAACCAGTTGTTAGAAGGAATTTTTCCAAATCGTGTTACTACGCTAGTGCTGTCTTGCTAAGCTGTAAGAAGTACCGAATCCACTGAGAAAATATTTTGACGTAGCCAAATAACGTGTCAGCAGATTTAGAGTTGCTATCATTTGTGAATATCTACAGTTCATTGCATGTTTAAAGGTCTCGCCAACTGCGAGGCGTTGTGTTACAACTCGTGACACCCTGTGTTTTAATTGACGTTTGTCACCTCCCAGTAAAACACAAACTGGGCATACCAGCTTTGCCTGCTCTCGTTGACTGTTCATTGATCGTATCTACAGATATTATATATGTCTGGAGGTATTCTATGAGGAGACATGTAGCACGTAGAGGAGAGAGGATGGGATGAATGTATGCAGGACTTTCGTAGGCAAACCTAGGGGAAGGAGAACATTTGGAAGGCCGAAAAGTAACTGGGAGTACAATAGTAAAATGTGCGTAGACTGGAATAATCTAGCTCAGGAAAATTGACAAATGGCAGGTTATTTTCAATAAGATAAAGAACTTTCTGTTACGTTAAAATCCGGGAAATTTTTCGAATAAACTATCCAGTTCTCAAAAGGTCTCTGCTCTATGGAATTGGTTATTTATGGAGTTAGTTGGTTATTGAGTCAGTTGGCTATTTGTTGATCGATCAGTCATTCCGCCGATCAGTATCTGAGGATATTCTATGCCAAGTTAAAAGTAACGCATACTGATACGTGGGGGAGAAGGGAACTGATATCAGTTATGTAATAAAGTACGTCTACGTTGATGCATACTTCAGTTAGGGTCTACTGTAAATCGCGTTAGAAGACTTTCAGTTTAACAGATTTTGAAGGCAAAAAAATTTGCTGCTAAAAGGTGGAGCTAGTTTCTGTGCATTAAATTCATCTGATGAAATGTGTTTCAGACTAAATACTTTTTCCTTATAATGACAGAAGTTTTCGACAATATTGTGGTATTTATTTGTGTATTAAATTTGACCATCATTGGAATATTTTATCAATTTTTATGAGACTTTTTTGTCTCTCAGTCCACTTAAAGCATCGTGTGGTTGTAATTTATAATTTTCTACCGTAAAACTCATAAATATGGCGATGGTGCATAATTTTAAGATTGGAAGACTACCTTATATAGAATTCTGAAAGTGTACATAGTAATAGGTCTTTTGAAGTTGCGATACTTCCTTCGAAATTGCACCTTGCAGAAACCTACTTTTGATATTCCTTCTCGTGTCTCCAGCTACTGAGCCACTAACTTTTAAGCAGATAATCATAAACACAAATTTTGTAAAATATGTGGACAGTATTTTTATGTCCAATATTTAAAAAGAAAGTAGATGAAAATTTTAAGTTGCATGTGACGAGGTCAGCGTGTGTAGAATTTGTGCTCGTAAAAAAATACACACAGAAATAGGTCATTACGTCGTTATGATAAGCAGTTAATTGTGACCTCACGATATAAAATGAAGCATTTAAAAGAAAGTGCGTCATTAATCCTTCCTGGAACTTCATATTATTAAGTGCATTGACACGGTCGTCACACGGTCGCCATTAAAACGGACCAGCCCGGCGCCGTATGCCTCAAACTCATTGTTGAAGACGTCGTTCATCTGAACTGTAAACGACAACTTAATGTTTAATTAAGATAGGATATTGTGGCTTCCCCTGCTATAGATACAGGAAGAGCCTTTGTCCATCGATCTGTCGGTCGGAACGATTTATGAACAAAACCTCGCGACACTTAACCCTGTTTCCTATTCTGAATCCATGAAAATAACCCCCTCCCTGCTCCAAATAGCCGCAAAGCATGACATTACTTTATTAGCGGCTCAAATTTGTTTGTTTGAACAAATAGGGATTGAACGTCCTCTGCAACATTTGTCTTATATCTGCGGAATTGATTTGTAGCGTTCCTGCACGCAGTGTATAAAGCGAAAGCCTAGTGGTTGTGTTAATGTTTTGGAGAAGTTAGAGAATAGGCTATTGATGAGTGTTTTTCGGCTTAAGTGCAGGGTAGCTGCAGACTAGGGCGTAATGAGTAGGTACGAGTTGTACTCTTCACCATCAGTCAGGCAGGATGCGATAGGCGGACGGATCATGCACGAGTGTTATGCATGGGAGAGATAAATGTATAAAGAATTTTGTTCGGAAAACCTGATGGAAGGAAACTTCTTGGGAGTTCAGTCAGTAGATAATGTGCGATATTAAGAAAAATCTCATAGAAATCAGCTACAGCAGTGGGAGGTTGTATAAAGTTGTTTGTCACAGTAATTGTCATTAAAAAAAAACTTTCAAATCGCAATATATTCTGTGGCGACTACCGTGCGATAATTCACTGAAGATGGAAACAAAAGAAGGTCCCGGAAACAATTGATTTCCAACCCAGGATTGAATGGATAGTCTCCAGAGAAAATTTATCGCTTCCGATTTTCTTGAAAATTCACTTGGAACTTTACTTGGTGTGACAAATGGAACAACAGAGAAATCTTGTGCCGCGCTCTTTAGGAAACTTCTCCGACACTACCGTGTCGCGGGTAGTCTAAACGACCCGGACAGGCGTCGTTGCTGCGAAGGAATATTCGAGTTACCAGTGGATGTGACTGCATTATTATTATTATTATTATTATTATTATTATTATTTCTGTGTGCGCGCGCGTGTGTGTGTGTGTAAGTGTAAATGTAAGTGTGAACTATCACCGTGATGCTGTTGAACACCACACTATGATACGACAGGATTCAAGTGCCTGTGCCAGAAGTGCCAATTGAACTCTACTCTCCAAACCGCTCGTGCAATTCCATCAGTAGCAGCTGAACCAGTAAAAAAACACATGGTTAACATTATTATTATTATTATTATTATTATTATTGATACGAAATTAACTCCATGAATAGAAGTCGGTAAGAGCTGATATCTGCTCAGCTGATGAAGAATTTCCACGAAGATTTATTCCTCTGATCAAATGAAGTCAAATATAAACACTGCGGTTGGGATGCCACAGATATTTTATTGTGTCTGCAACACGTTTCAGCCCAGCTGGACCAATAACAGTGATTTAAATATAAAGTAAGAAGTGAAAGCACAAGAGTCGTACAAATTTCGTCTGGTAGAAATTATTTACACATTAAGGCATCGGTTATTCTCTGATGTGGTGTTTAATCACTGGGTATTTGAACCCGGATTTTTTGATAGAGTCCCATCTGCAAGGATCTTAATTTCCGCGAAGAATTCTTCGCGGAACTTAAAACTAGTAAAGATAGAAAACGCGGCTGCGGAAACCTTAAAACCTGTTTGGTAAATTAATTTAAAATTATGAAAACCACGATTGAGAGCGGTGTATACTGCTGTCATAATATGTGAGGATTATGTAAAGGGTTGCTGCAAAACAGCGGTTTGTAAACGAGGTCAGCCTCGACGAATGTTTATGTTAGTGAAGGTGCATAGGAGTCTTCGACGCAGTGCTCCACGCACTCAAAAACTAAACCGTAAGTGGAAGTGTTACTCACAGCCCTCCTTCTGTCTTCTTTCTTCCGAGGGTGGAAGACATTGGAATCTATCCATTAGTAATGTGGACGAATCACAATGGAAA
>JGI20166J26741_11589584_pt1 | contig 11776 bp, 10 predicted proteins | sample TergutCu122P5_FD_26741 | JGI IMG/M metagenome (IMG submission 26741) | reverse complement strand
TGGGAGTCTGTGTTCAGCCCGATGTTCTCGATCGTCAGGTCGAGGACGAGGGGGCTGGTCGCGACCACCGCCCACGTCCGGGCGACGCTGTTGGCGTAGGTGTTGCCCTGGAGCACATCGGAGGTGGTCTGGCCGCCCTGTCCCGAGAGGAGGACCTGGGTCTGGGCGGTGTAGATGGGGGAGGCGATGGCGACGTAGGCGCCCGCCAACAGTCCGCCCAGCACCGTGATCGCGAGGATGCTGCCCCAGAACTTGCGCAGCACGCCCAGCAGGGCGCGAACATCCATGCTGAGCCTTTCGTCCCGCGGAGGTGGACCGGTGAGTATCGCCGTCAACCATAGCAGCCCGGGGAAGGTGTGCGCGATGCGGCGCAGCGGTGGTTCGGCAACCCATCCGGACGCGTGCGGCGCTGGCGGCGCGCGGGCCTGGTACGGTGTTGCACGCCGGGGAGCCGCGGGACGGCGAGGGCGTGCCCGACTCAGCCGGCAAGGAGGAGTGCGGTGCGATGACCGATGAGGGTTTCCGCGTCCTCGTGGTGTGCACGGGCAACATCTGCCGGTCGCCGGCGGGGGAGCGTTGGCTGGCGGCGCTGGCCGACAACTCGGTGAGCGTATCGAGTGCGGGCGTGGCGGCGCTGGTGGGGGCGGACATCGACCCGGCGATGGCGGACTTGATGAGCGCGGCCGGCCTGAGCGTGGACGGGTTCGCGGCGCGCCAGTTGACGCCGGCGATGATCCGCCATGCCGACCTGGTGCTGACGATGACCGGGAGTCACCGGCGCTGGGTCGTGGAGCGGGTGCCTGCGGCGGTGCGCAAGACGTATACGCTGCTCGAACTCGCGCGCATCGCCCGGCTGGTGGACGAGAGGTACCCGGGGGCAGCGACCTCGACCGCGCGGCGGCTGATCGGGCTGGAGTTGGCCGTTCCGCACGTGCGCCCGCGGCTGAGCCACGCTGCGGCCAATGCTGGAGCCGAGGCAGCGGGGACGCCGGCGGTGGAGGCCGTGCCGGGGCTCGACGGCCTCGACGTGCCCGACCCGTACAGGGGCGACGCCACAGCGTTCCAGCACGTGTTCGACCAGATCCGTGCGGCCGTGCGCGTCGTGGTGGGGCAGCCCCCGGTGGGGGCGTGACTGACGCGTTCGCTTCGGCGATGGGTGTACAGTGCAAGCGGCCGGGCCGGTGTGATTCACCGTCACACACCATGAGTGCGTGAGTGGGACGAGAGGTGAGAACCGCAGCGATGATCGGGAGTCACCACGTGTCGAGGACGAGTGTCGAGTGCCTCCTGCGATCACGCCTCCCTGGACCGCCCGTGGCCGGTGTTGCGTCGCGAAGGACCCTCGGTGACCCGCCCTGATGGACGCGGGATTGTCCCGCGCGGGCTGCTGTCCAGCAATCGTCGCCTGCTGGTCAATGTCGCTGGTACCGTTGCCGCAAAGGGCGGCGTCGGAGTGCTGCAACTCCTGATCTTGCCGGTGTATATGCGTCTGTTCCCCGATCAGGCCATCCTCGGACTGTGGTTCACGGTGGTCAGCTTGATCTCGTATGTGATGAACTTCGATCTCGGAATCGGGAATGGGCTGCGGAACCGACTCACCCAGGCGCTCGCGGTCAGGGACGAGGACGCGGTACGCAGGTACATCTCATCCGCCTACCTTGCTCTGGGCGCTGTCACTGTCCTGATCGCGACCATTGCCCTGTCGGTGTCTCGGGTGCTGCCCTGGAACTCGTTCCTCCGTGTGTCGGAACAGGCGGTGCCGTCTCAGATTCTTGTCAGAACGGTCATGATCACGCTCGCCGGTGTCTGCCTCAACTTCCTCGTCAAGCTCATCACCAGCGTCCTTTACGCACTGCAGGTCGCCGCGGTCAACAACACCCTTGCTTTCCTCCAGAGTGGACTCCTCCTCGCGTATCTGGTGACAGCGTATGTGTCCGGAGCGCATCCGACGCTGATGACGCTTGCCGTCGCCAACGCCATCTGTGTAAACCTACCCCATGCCGTGGCAACTGTGGTTGTGTTTGCGACAGTGCTCAAGACCAGTCGGCCGGGTCTGAAATGGTTCAGTCTGGAGCACGCGCGTCAGGTGGTCACGCTGGGGCTGTCGTTCTTTGCTCTTCAACTGCTCGGCTTCGCGCTTGTGTTCAACGAGCTTTTCATCACGGTGTTCTTTCGTGCATCCGAGGTGGTCAGTTTTCAGGCGTACTACCGGGTGTTCAGTCTTGTGGTGGTGATTGTGTCGGTCGCCTTCACTCCGCTGTGGTCGGCGGTCACGCGAGCTCAGGCGCTCGCCGACTGGTCATGGATCGGGAAGCTCTACAAGATTCTGTTGCTGGTGAGCGCGGTGGCATCCGCGCTTCTGTTCGCTGTTGTCCCGCTGTCTGGTTCGCTCATTTCGGCTTGGCTCGGCGCGCGACTGCCACCGGTAGACGTGCATGTGGTCATCGCCATGGCGCTGATGAGCGGGGCCATGGTCTTCTACAACATGAACACGACGATCACCTACGGTCTCGCGCTTCTCAAGCCACAGTTCGTCACGATGTCCATCGCGCTGGTGGCGAAGTATCCCGTCACCGCACTCCTGGCGCGAATGATCGGAGACTGGAGTGCTGTCCCGCTTGCCAACGTCATCATCCTGATTCCGAACCTCGTCTTGGTGTCGTGGTCGGTTCGCCGCTACCTTCGGGCGCACCAACAGTTCACAGACACCAAGGACCCGAGTACTGGGACCCGATCCGTCTAGGCCGGCGGCGGGACCGTGGGACCCGGGGCCGCGCGCAGCCGCTGGGGCGGTGGAGCGCACTGGTCACTCAGCTCACGAGCGACCGTGAGCGTGCGGCGGAGTGCCTCGTCGAGGTCGACGCGCGGACTCCAGCCGAGGCCGCGGAGGCGCTGGTTGTCCAGCACGAGGTAGTCCGCTGGGGTGGGCGTCGCGTCCGGCTGTCCTCCGATCGTGGCACCGGCGCCGAGCGCGCCGAGACGGGTGGCGAGGCTCGCGATGGTGACGGTGTTGCCGGTGGTGGCGACGTTGTAGGCGGTGGCGGCGGCCCCGCTGGTCGCGATGGTGAAGATGCCGGCGGCGGCGTCGGCGATGTAGGTATAGCAGCGGGTGGCCGTCCCCGCGCTGCGGACGACGATCGTCCGTCCGGCCAGCACGTCGCGAACGAAGTCCGCGCTGACCCGGTCGTCGCCTGGCGTGAGGAAGCCAGACAGGACGTGGCTGAGACGCCCGACGCGGGTATCGCGACCGTACTGCTGGGCGAACGCGACGGACAGGGTTTCGGCGGCGCGCTTTGCCATCGGGTAACAGGCGCGCACGCTCATGGGGTCGATCGTGCCGAGCTCCGTCTCCCTGATCGGGACGCCGGGAGACGGCAGGCGGCCGTACACCTCGCCGGTGGAGAGGAGGACGAAGGTGGCGTCGGGGCGCATGTGAGTGAGAAGTTCCTGGGTGCCGTCGAAGGCGCTGGTCATGGTGTCGACCGGCGTGTCACGGAACGCCGCCGGATTGGCCGGGCCGGCCGCGTGGATGACGTAGTCCGCCTGGCCGATGGCGGTGAGCCACTCCGGGGTGCCCTGTTCGACGCAGTGCACGGGCGACGCAGGGGTGGCCGGGCCGAAGAGGCCCTCAAGCTTCGTCCGACTACGTCCGGCGGCCAGTGCCGTGATGCCGGCTTGCCGGGTCGCGGAGGCGTGGGCCAGAGCGTCGACCAGGAAGCTGCCGATCGTGCCGGATGCGCCCGTGACGAGCACCGTCCTGTGGTGGAGCCGGTCGCAGCCCACGGCCGCGTCGATGGCTTGGTCGAGGTCGGCCCGGTAGGTCGGGCAGGACAGGCGGTTCATGGTCGCGGGTCGGGTCCCCGGGTGCCCGTGGTGAGCATCAGCGCCTCGCAGATCGCGATGTCGTCGGGGGTGGTCAGCTTCACGTTCATCTCCGACCCGAGGGTCAGGAACACCGGATGACCGGACTGGATCGCCAGCTCGCACGAGGCGACGACCGGGGGCTTCCCGGCGGCCTGCCACGTGCGGTGCATGGCGGCGAGATCGCCCGTCATGAAGCCCTGGGGAGTTTGCGTGCGGGCGAGGCGCGAGCGGGGATACAACTCGGCGCAGGAGCGCCAGTCGTCGGTGACGAGCATCGCCTCGACGGCATGGATGGCGGTCGTGGCGTTGCCGTGCTCCCGTGTCGTCGCGACGCACCCGCTGATGATCTCCGCAGACACCAGGGGGCGGATCGCGTCGTGCACGAGGACGATCGAGTCCGCCCCGTACAGGGCCTCCACTCGAAACACGCCGCTCCGGATCGAGTCGTGGCCGGTCTCGCCGCCGGGGATGACGTCCGCCAGCTTGGTGATGTCATAGGCGGAGGCGATGTCGCGCACGCTGTCGAGCCAGCCCTCCACACACACCACGACGATGTGGGTGATGTCCGGGTGTGTCTCGAACGCGGCCAGCGTATGCGCCAGCACAGGGCGCCCAGCCAGCGGCAGGAACTGCTTCGGCGTGTCCGAGCCCATTCGCTGGCCCGTGCCTCCGGCGATGATCAGCGCCACGACCTCATGCATGCGTCATTACCTCCAGACCTGCCGCCGAGGGTGCAGCGGCCAAACCGATAACCCATCCAAGCTTAGGGTACCAACCCAAACGCGGGGATTCGTGGTGACGCATGATCCAGTCCGTTCTTGGGGCGTAGTTAGGTTCGAGGCAATGGGCCGATCCGGGGCGTCGGTCCCGGATTCTCGGCGAACGCGAAACGCCGGATCCGGTCGGTGACGTCGGAGCAGAACCGGCGGTTGTGGGCGTCAGTAAGCGTGGTGGCCTGCGCGAGAGTGACCGCAGATCGCTCCACAAACGTGCGGCCGGCGAGCCGGTTCGCCGTTCGCAGCACGCGTGCACCCACCGCGCGGGAGGCGTATAGAACTAGAGCAGACCCCAATCGCGCATAGTCCGGAAGTCCATGAACATAGGTCAGGACGTCGCGGGTGATCTGGGGATACTTGAGGATCTGCTTCGCATAGAGGGCAGAGTAGTTCATATCTCTTTCAAGGTCGGCGCGCCCCATGGACCGGAGGGCCCGGAGCGTGGCATTTGCCCACAGGGAATAGCCCCAGCCGACGTGGGGGACACGTGTCGGCCACCCTTGCTCCGTGTCCTCCGGGAAATGGTACAGACGCGTGGCGTCTCGGACGGATTCGTGGCGCTGGCCCATTCCGGCACCGGAGTTGAAGCTCGCCCCGCTCACGATCAGTGGCAGGCCGACGTAGAGGCACCGCGGGGCGGTCGAGGCGCACGCCGCGGCGTTCGACATGTCGGGGCTCTCGCCCGGGAAGAACGACCCGGTGGTTGCGCGCACGGTCTCCATCACCTGTCGCGACACCACAGCGTGATAGGCGCGGGGAAGAAACTGAATATCTTGGGCACCCCAGCGCAGGCTGCGTCGCAACTCCGCGACGGCATCCAAGGTACTGACGCGGGGCGTGCTCGTCGAAAACGACAGAGCCGGCTTCGGCCGGCCACGGAACTGAACATCGGGCCAGTAGTAGGTGGACATGTTGCAGATGCAGGCCTCGACCCCGGACTCCTTCATGGCTCGGACGACGTCGACGAGGCAGCGCGACACGGAGTCGTCGTCACCGATGAAGCAGACGTAGTCCCCCGACGAGAGCGCGGCGGCGGCCTCGGAGTTCTGCGCCTGGGAGAGGGTCACGGCATGGTGGACGTACTTGACCGGCGGGCCATCGAAGGACGATAGGAAGGCCGGGAAGTCGCTGGTGTCGCTCGAGTTGTCGGATATGACAATCTCGACATCCGCGGAGGGTAGTTGTGACAGCGTCCGCAGACACTCGACCAGGCACGGGTAGCGGTCCTTAGTCGGAATGATGATGCTCAGGAGGGGGTGTGTCATAGGTATCTCCTTCGTGTTGAGAGTCTTGCGGTCGACGTGACAGGTAAAAAATGTAGGTCATGTAGAGCACACCGAACGTGCTGAAGTACATGCCGCTGCCGGTGCCGCCCGCGAGGTACTGTGCCAGAAGAAGCACCGCCAGCATGCTTCCGGCTTGGATACACCTGATCAGCAGAAGAGCCATGAGCGCGACGAAGACACCGAGTCCGATGTATCCAGTCTCCACGATGAGGGACACAGCGCTGTTGACGTAGGTCGAAGGATTCGGATCGGTCGACCGAGCGAGGACGAGCTGAGGCGCATTGCCCCATCCCACGCCCACGAGGCGTTCACGCGGGGTGAGCCACCCGAGGGCCTGGTAGCTGATCCCCACGCGCGCGCTGGTGTCAAGGTTCGTCAGCTTGAAGATGGTGACTTGCCAAAGATTCGACGACAGGACGGTGCCAAGGGAGACTGCACCGAAACGGAGAAAGGCGAGAGCGAACGCCAGGAGGCCTGCGGCGACGGCAAACCCGCGCAGCCTCATTCGGGCAAGATAGACGAGCCAAATGATCGGGAGCGCGAGAATGCCCGACGTCGAAGTTGACAGGATGACGCCCACGCTGAAGAACGCGAGGACGAGCAGGCGACGCAGACTGAAGTCATTGAACCAGCGTTCAAAGTACGTCGTGATGGCGAGGCTAAGAAAGGATGCGTAGAACGCCGGCTCAGAAAGCATACCAGCCGGCCGGAGCATGCCACCCAAGTAAATGGGGACCTCGGCATAGCCGCTTGCGTAAGGATGCAGGGGGCCGAGAGTGATGAGGTTCGGGAGCACGAAGCCGAACGCGAAGAGGAGGGTCTGGAGGTAGAGATACCCTGTCATCAGTGCCGCGAAACGCCAGAGCCAGTGATTCACTGTGGCGAGATCGAACCATCGGGCGCCCACCAGGGCGGCCACCCCGACCAGTGTGAATAGCTTCGCCAGGGCGAAGACGGTGGCGGACCAGGAGAACCAGGGATTCGCGACCACGACACCGCTCAGCATGGTGAGGAACAGAGCCGCGAACGGAACCAACACGACGATCCACGGAACAGAGCCGTGGGACGCCAGTGTGGCGAAGAATGCGGCCAGGATCAGCACGACGTACACAACGCTGCCGAGTGACAGTCCGGGGACACCGGAAGCGTATCCGTTGAGGAGGATGGCGAAGGAAAACAGAAAGGCGAAACGATTGAACGCGAGGCGGGTGACTGGGGCTGGTGCAAGGGGAGCGAGACGCGTGGCGGCGAGGGGAACGCGAGCGGTGGGAAGACTGGTCACAGCAGCGCACTCTCCTCGGACAAGTCAGGGGGCGACGCGTCGCCCACCTGGCCCAGTCTGTCGACGGACCAGTGGTGCGCGTGTTGACTCTTGCGAACCGTGTCGGGCGGCGGGGGGACCATGTAGTCTCCGAAGACCTGAGAGAGGAAGGCGTGAGTGTCCGCCGGGACGCGGAGACTGAGGGTCTCGAAGGGGGCCCTGACCGTGGGCAGCATGATATCGCGCAGGTATCTGCCGGTGTGCAGTCGCTCGCGACCCATGTAGTCACAAAGGAGAGCTGTGTCGCGGTTGCGGTAGCGGTACACCTGGCGCAGGGCGTAGCCGAGGAACAGGCGGGGCGGAAGTTGCCGTCGGGCGCTCATGAACAGTTGCATGGCCCGCCCGGGCGGCCGGTACCGCTGGAATGCGAGCGAGGAGGACAGGGCGTACTTGGCCCACAGGTACTGCCACCGTTGGCGAAGCGCTCCTGGCGGGCAGTTGTGAAGAATGAAGATGTCTACGCCGACGCCGTGATGGATATGGAGATGCTGCAGCCGAGGCTCGATGTAGTCCGTGTTGTTCATGCGGAGCTTGGCAAATCGGATCATGCCGTCCGTGGGGCTGAACTCTTGGAGATGAAAGGCCTGGGAGTCGCCATGGGAGAGAAAGAATGAGCGGAACCGGTCGTAGTTGTCGGGCGTCATGTACATGTCGAGGTCGTCGTCCCACGGTATGAAACCAGAATGCCTGACGGAACCGAGGGCTGAACCACCGACAAGACAGTAGTCGATGTCATTCTCGGCACACACATCGTCGATGTACTTGGCAATATTCAGGATGACGTTCTGCAGGGGCAGGATGCCCCAATCGTCGGGCATTCCCGGTCGCATCAGCCAGGCGTCATGGGAACGGGTGTCGGTGCTCATGTGCGGCTCCTGGGGTAGAGAGAAAGGCGAAGGGTGCGGGTGCGGATGACGACGCACGGGGGCCGGTGGTGAGCGGGGTGACAGTCATGCGTGGACAAGGGCGTCTCCGATCACCAGTCGACGAATGGCTTCGTAGGTGTGCTCGCGAGCGAACTTCTCCTCGGCGAGCCGTCTGGCGTTGATGCCCTGTCGGCGACGCAGGGTGATGTCCTCGGCGTGGATCTTGAGCGCGCTGACAAGGCTGTCGATGTCTTCGGGGGTGTAGTTGATGCCGCAATCGTAGTCGGTGATCAGTTGGCGCATCTCGGCGCACATGGAGCCATTCGCCACGGGCAGGCCTGCGGAGAAGTAGTCGCCAACCTTATTGATGATGCTTCCCGCAGAGTTGCGGCGCAGGGCGTTGACCCCGACGTCGCAGTGCGACAAGTACGCTGCCATTTCGGGATAGGGCAAGTAGTCGATGAAATCGACCGGGGCGCCGAGTGTCTGAGCCAGGGCCTGGAGTCGTGAGCGATCGGGCCCACGCCCCAGGATCTTCAGCCGTATGCCGGGAACTCCCTGCCGACTGAGTTCGAGTGTGGCGCGGATGAGCGTGTCGATGTCGTAGCTGGCCCCGAGCGTGCCGATGTAGACTGCCCAGAACTCGGCGGACGGCTTGACCACGCGTGCGGCGTAGTCGCGGGTGCCCTGGTCGAACTCGGAGAGCGAGGTGCCGATGTACACGGCGGCGGACGCGACGGCGCGGGTGTTGTCACGCATTGCTCGGTCCAGGTACTCCTGAGAGACGGCGATGATCTTGTCGGCGGCTCGATAGCACGTGCTGGCCTGGAGTTGCATTGGCAGGAACAGGAGTCTACTCAACCACGGGATCGGAACGAGAAGTCGCATCGCCTCAGGCCAGAGGTCCTGTACGTCGATGATGCACTGTATGTCGTGCTGTTTGATGTGACGTCGGAGCTTGAGGAGCGAGCCGAATGTCGGGATACTGAAATAAATGATGTCGGGAGGGACCTGCATCTGCGACGCGTACTGGTAGACGCTGCGCGCAAAGTGCCGTTGGCTTCGGAGGCGTCCGAGGCTGAGGTTGCGGGTGTAGGGGCTGGAATCCATGAGGACGACGGCATAGGGCGTGGTCGAGCCTGCACCAGATGGGCGGAACGACTTGGTGAAGTGGTTGAATCGGCTCGTGACGAGCGTGACATCATGATCGGAAGCGAGAAGCTCGCACACGTATCGGAATCGGTTGTAGCCCGGCTCGCCGACGAGGAACGTGTGTTCGGCCACGAGCAGGATTCGGAGGCGCCGTGGGGCCTGGGGAGTGGCGCCAGGCTCTGAGGCGGGTGGGGCAGGGGCGACGATGTCCGTGCGGTCGCGAAGGGGAGCGGTGGCGCCCGGTGCTGGGGGCGCAGGTTGGTGTCGGCTCATCGAGCGGGCACCCCCTTGACGACGGCGCCGGGGGCCACATCGTGGGTGACGCAGGCGGCGGCGCCGACGATGGCGTCAGGACCGATGGTCAAGCCCTGCAGGACGACGGCACCGGCTCCCACGAGCACGCGGGTTGCCACAGTGACTTCGCCGGACAGGGTGGCGCCGGGATTGATGGAGACGTGGTCGGCGCATGTGGAGTCGTGGCCGATGATCGCCGCCGGATTGACGTGGACGTGGCGGCCGAGCCGCACGTTGGTCGAGATCGTCGCATGAGCGCACACGACGGTGCCGTCACGGGCGACGAACTGGGAACCGACCGAGGCGGCGGGATGAACAAGGGCAGCGGCGGCCGACACGCGGTCGCCAACATGCACCACGATGGCGGCTCGCGTCGCGGGCGTGCCAACGCCGACGACGTAACGGTCACCGGCGCCCGACGCCAGCCAATCATCGACCGACCCCAGATGGCGGTATCCCCGGGCGGCCAGCCGCTCCAGGAAGACATCCGACGGTGCATCGTCCGCGACGCCGATCAGGCGATACGTCTCGTGGACGTGATTGATCGCCTCGACCACGTCGAGGGTCTCCCGGCCGAACCCGCCGGCGCCGATCACCACCAGATCGATCACGAGGACGCCCCCGCCATGGCAGTCGTCGCCGATTCCTGCGAAGGCGGCGATCCCGTGAACGCGTGCATGGTGGTATGGCCCTCGGCGCTGATGCCGTCACCCCGGAACACCGTGAGCAGCGTGCGCACGAGGATGCTCAGGTCGAGGCTCCAGGACCGGTGGTCGACGTACCACACGTCGTACTCGAACTTCTCCTCCCACGTGAGCGCGTTGCGCCCGCTCACCTGGGCCAGCCCGGTGATCCCAGGACGCACCTTGTGGCGTCGGGCCTGCTCCGGGGAGTACAGCGGCAGGTAGTCCACCGGCAGCGGCCGCGGCCCGATGAGACTCATGTCGCCGCGGAGCACGTTGACGAGCTCGGGCAGCTCGTCGAGACTCAGGGCCCGCAGGCGCGAGCCCAGCGGCGTCAGACGGTCGGCGTCGTCGATGAGGCCCCGGGCGGGATCCACGGGCAGCATCGTGCGGAACTTGACCATCGAGAACGGCCGACCACTGCGGCCGGCGCGGTTGCTGCGGAACAGCACGGGTCGGCCCAACGTGCGGGCGACGGCAACGGCCGTGGCTGCCAGCACCGGGCTCAGCCCGATCAGGCCGAGCGTAGAGACGACGATGTCGAACCCCCGCTTGGACCGATCGAACGCGCGGCGGTCACGCACACCGGCTGCGGCTGGGGATGTCCGGGGGGCCGAAGCGTCGCGCTCGTCGCTCATGTGCATCATCCTCGGACGCGGGTGGATACTGCATCAAGTCTAGCTGGAGCTTCCGAATCGCTCGAGCCCGGCGCCAGGTGGTGCCGGGTGACGTCGTGGTGGCGGGCTCGACGCTCTGCCTGCGGCGTAGGTGTCGGTGTCGTCATCAGACCTATGGACTCCTGGGCCGGTGAGTGTGAGGTCCGGAGCCGATCGACGGGCGGGACGAAGAGGCGGTCGCCTGTCTGGTGTCGAGCCCTTTCGAGGTGGAAGGCGACGCCGGCCGCGAACCGCGTATCAAGACGGTTCCACGGCGCGGCGGGTCCCGAGAGGTGGGAGCGGTCGACGCGGTCGGCGGACGTGATGTCGATGGCGATCACGGAGTCATCGAATCGTTCGAGGCCCCCGTCGACCTCCCTGCGAGAATCTGCCGCACGAATGACCAGGCCGCATGGCGGGCGCCCCCCCAGCCAGCCTCAGCGCCGCGCCGTCACGAACTCCCGGAGGGCGTCGAACACCCGATCCTGCTGGGAATCGGTGAGGACCGAGCCGGAGGGCAGGGTCAACCCCGTCTCGAACAGCCGCTGGGCCGCCCCGGTGATCAGCGCCGGCGCGTCGGCGAACACCGGTTGGAGGTGCATGGGCTTCCACAGCGGCCGGGACTCGATGCCCCGCTCGGCGAGCCAGACCCGCAGGTCCTCGGCCGCCCAGCCCGCCGCCGCGGGGTCCACGAGGACGGACGTGAGCCAGCAGTTGTCGTGCTCGTCGCCGTCGGTGGTGAACACCGACACCCCCGGCACGTCCGCCCAGAACGCCTTGTAGCGGGCCCGCAGCGCCCGCCGCCGGGCGATCATCGCGTCGAGCCGCGCCAGTTGCGCCCGCCCGAGTGCGGCGAGCAGGTTGCTGAGCCGGTAGTT
>JGI20166J26741_11589473_pt1 | contig 11776 bp, 6 predicted proteins | sample TergutCu122P5_FD_26741 | JGI IMG/M metagenome (IMG submission 26741) | reverse complement strand
TATATATATATATATATATATATATATATATATATATGCCACTCTCATAGCACAATTTGGACAAACCTGATGATGGCCTCTATTGGCCGAAACATGTAGCTTGGTTGATCTAATACATGCCACCTATTATATATACTTAGTTGTGTTATTGACTGTAATACCCTACCCATTAGTCTTATACACACAACGGGGATGACACATCTTAATGTCGCGGTCCAGTATATCGCTCATGAAACAGCAATTTCTCGTAACCCACACAATTCGTCAAGCTGAGATTCCCTCGTTACCAGACAGCTGCATTACTAACACCCCTCCTGCCAAAATGTGTCAACAAAAATTTCTTGTCCTTATAATTTCGTAAAAACACAACATGCTTCAGTGGTGGTCCATTAATGATCTCTAAAGTATTTTCTGTCTTCTGTAAAATTGTGTATCGGCGGGTTAAGACAAATTACTGTTCCATGGGCGGTCAGTGACACGATAGCATATCTCTGGGCTTTCTTATAACTTCCTTTCACTGGATACCCATGCTTCATATTAAATGTAACTTAAGAAATAAAAATTTATGAAGTGGCGGAGTATTGAATTATCAAGTTTTTACAGATGTTAACACTTCGAATGATGTATTTTATCAACATAATATTTAAATATTCAGTTCGTAAGTCTCGATAACGCAATTTGTCTCCATTAGGAACAACAATCGGTTAGTACCGCATAGGTTTATTTTGAGAACTAGCTATAACAAATGAATACATTCTATGGGAAACATGCATAGCTTTCTTGACATTAAAGAAGTGTGTGTGTGTGTGTGTGTGTATATATATATATATATATATATATATATATATAGTAACCACTGTGCTTTAAATGGTTAATATAGAAGATCCTCCGCCTAGGGGTTGCGGGACCCTGCCGAATGGTGACAGGGCTTGTTTGTTCAGTGACGCACCGAGCCGGCGATTCCCAAACTGTGCGCCGGGGCGCCTTGGGATATTTCAAAATAGTTTTTTTTTTAATTTATGTGTATTATTCTTTCAAACGGCTACTAGCTTGTTAGGACAAATAGTTATTAAGTTGTTTGGACCTAACTACTTGATATACGGAAGTGTTATATATTTCTTTTGGCCTAGGGGCGCCGTAAAAATTCGCTAAGACACTAAGGTCGCCGTGAACCGAGAGAGTTCTGGCACCGCTGCACCAAGTTATACTGGCGATCGGCATCCTATGCCAGGCTGGTTGGCAGTGAGAAACCAGACGAAGATGCAACCCATCGGTCCTCCAACATTGCTGGGGGTTGGGCGTGGGACTGACAACCCAACCGTATAAAACCAAAATTGTTTCGAAACAACACCCCTGCAAAAAAATGGGGAGGTCATGACCCACATAGGGTCAAAGCACCATAGGAGACAGAGGAGAGAAATATAGACAATCTGAAATGACGGGGGCCAACCGAGTTTGGCTTTGATCAATGATTCGCCGTCCCTGTCCTGTCATTTCTTGTTGGACACGGTATGACCTCGTAATCTGATACAGCGACTTAATGTAACCGAATAACTAACGAAAATGGAGTACGTAAACATAATCCCGGTGCTTCAGTTGCGTAAATACGACTTGCCTGTCGAATCGGTGTCAAGGGCTAAAGTGTCCCGCTACAAGGTACGAAGACTGGCGGAGACAGTGGAGGTGTAGCTCCGTATGTTTTTAACCTACGCACCAGGTGGAGGTGAATGATCATGTACACACGCCGGCCGCTGCACCTGCGAGGGAAAGCCTCCAGCACTCATTGAAAAGGGAGCTGGTTGAGCCTCAGCCCCGTTCTGGACGCTTTATAGAAGACAAAGTCTCTTTCTGCTGCTGGAAGTCGAACCGTGATCCCTCGGCCGTCCAGGCCGTAGGCTAATCACTGTCCCATATTCTGTTCAGATGAAACTGGCCTTGTGTCACTGCTGCACGGAAGGTTTTGTCCCGCGGGCAAGTAAGGAGAAGCAGAAGCGGGACTGTCCGATGTTATTACTTCTCTAGGCAGCCTGACCAGTGATATAAGTCACATACATACCCAAGCGCATCATATAAAAACGTCGCTGCCTTATATTGCGAGCTGTACAGGGTGGCGGCAGAGGGGTAGGATCCTTTCCTGCATGACTGATGCTATTTTCCATTAAGTAAAGTAGTCCGTGTCTCCTATATTGCTCTAAAGAATGTACGTAGTAAGCTTTTTTTTTTATTTCATATTGCTCGGTGCTTCTGGTATATGAGTATGTGGTCTGGTATTAGTATGTGGTCTCATTTCTCTTCTAACATGAAAATAAAAAAAATAATGACAATAAATCCGTATGAATTTAATACTGGCACAGTTACTGGGGCCATGGTGCAAGACTGTTTGGAATATCCGTACAATTAGCCATTTAAAATAGAGCGGTAAGTACGTATACCAACTGCTGTAACATTCAGACACTGTGCAATGCAGTGTAATGTATTAATGTCTTTCTTATGAATCTGGCAAAACATACCGATTGTTTCCCTGTACAGTACTGAAAGTTTGTCGTTATAATGGTCACAGACTTTGTTCTCTGTGAGGTAGGGACTGAATATATGTCGCTTAAATGAACGTCATTCTTCAATTGCAAATGTACGGAACTATTAAAAGCAGACTTGGATCTAACGAGCCTTACGTGACGCCTAGATGTGGCTGACTTGAGACTTCCGCACGGTGTCAATGAGATCTTCACTCTTCCGGGGTGTTATGCAGCGTAGATTGGTAGTTAGTTACCAACGTTTTGGGGTCAACCTATTGGACCGATCGGTTGTACCGAAACGTCGGTTCTACCTACCTACCTGCAATGCGTAAAATCTTAGAAGAGCGAAGATCTCAAGTCTAAATATGCGGCCGTGGATTCGTAAAGGGTCCGATGATTTTATGTAGGGGTGGGTATAGCCCAAATTTCATATTCTTTGTCTCTATCATACGTCAGACTTCGAAGTGATGCTTGCCAAACCCGTATCCCTCACTTCCCCTATAACTGTCCCTCTCGTCTACTTGTCCACTAGTTCTCACGTCTCATCCTGTTTGTACCTTCCTTTGATTTTCAATATGAAAGTAGCAGGTAAAAATTTCACTGTCCACACCGTCAAGGCATGTAGAGGGAGTAATAACAGTACAGTTATGTTTCAGTCCATTGTCCAAGTCGTGGTACGTTGTCATAGCAGTTGTCAACGCGCCGCGCGGTCTGTCAGGTGGACCTGCAACATATTTAAAGGTCCAGTTCGAACCGTGCAGTGAACACACTGTGCGTCAGTTATAAAGACCAATTAGTCAATTTTGCATAGCGAAATAATCACTCTAAAAACCATACCAAAACATAAACGCTCTCTTAAGCCCAAAGTAGCATTTTCTAATTTTAAACCCGGCGGTACCTAGAGTAACCAGTCGGTTTCAGAAGGTTAATGTGAGGCCGTTGGCAAATACTGGTTGAAATACGACAGGGAATTTCTGTCGATATCTTCAGCCCTAGTTCCTCTTTTACTTTTTAGGCGCTTTTCGCAAAATTTCTAAAAGCGACTATTAGCTTCGTCATGGCTGTTCGTCCGTCCGTATGAATCGTCTCGGCTACCACTGGACGGATTGTCGTGAAATTTGATATTTGAGTATTTTTCGAAAATCTTTCGAGAAAAATTCAAGTTTCATTAAAATCTGACAAGAATAAAAGGTACTTTACGTGAAGACCGATATACAGTTTTGATCATTTCTCACTCAGCTCTTCTTAAAATGAAAAATGTTTCAGATAAACGTAGAGAAAATCAAACACACTTTTGACGTTCGATAACTGTGTTTTCGAAAATCGTGCCGTGTATGAGATAATATAGAAAATATTTGTAGAGCCGGACAGGCCACAGATGACTGTATGGCGCATGCACATTGCATGCTGGATACCTGTGGCTACAAACACACACACAGAGTGCGTACTACTTATTGCATTTCCACTACAACAATGGTTGCACGAACGCGCCTCATTGTTACGTTATAAGTACATGGCCTGTCTTGTTATCAGTTTTGTACCGCCCACCCTGCTTCCCAAATCCGATCTCTGTGACAGCCAATTAAGTTACATCGTCCTTCATATGGCACAATTTGGGTCACTCAGCTGCCACTTGTGTGATGCCTACATGCTTCCATGAAAACGGCATCAGAACGACATATGTACTGCTGGGGACCTCGGCATTGTGACAGGTGAAGCAGTGGACGATGATCCTGGCTGCCGTGCCTTAACAGAGTCCCGGTTCAGAATCCTTAACAGTACATATTCAACTATGAAGCGTCTCCAATTTTTTTTTTTTTTTTTTTTTTCCGTTTTTGTGGCAGTAGAACTCGTGAATATGTGTTATTTAAAATTTAAAGTTTTAATACGCGAAGAAGAAGAATGTTTTCGGTTTTATTACGACAAATTATCCTCCTTGGTAGAGCGTACTGGGCGTGTGAGTGACGTACAGAGACGTCGGAAGTGTAGGACGAGACGCCGGACCCGTTTGCACCTCAATTATAGGCCCACACTTTACAGTGTAATCCTGCAAGCCGGCGGCTTCTGCCAGATGTCTCAGGACTAGTGGTTTCAACAGATAACCACTCCAGTGAGGGGTGTTTTGATACCACGCTTAGACGCCTTTGACTTGAAAAGTTCAGGAATACCGGTTGAAGGAATAAGCTTTAGTTGAGAGCTCTTTGTTCCTTTTCTGTGGTGCAAGAGCCCAACTCGGGCTTAGACCGCCTCATTGTTGAGGTTTTTAAATCACACACTCGCGTAGGATTCCTCTGAACGCGTAATCAGAGACCGCTACCTACACGACACATAACAAACACGAGAGACGAACATCCGTGGCCTCGGCGGGACTCGAACTCCGATCCCAGCAATAAAGTGGCTACAGACCGCACAACCACCGGAATCGGCTTAGAAGTATATATTGTAATACTGCAATACGGACTGAAACACTGCCCTTTTTCCTACCATTTTCAGCAGCTGCAAATTTGTAGGTATGTGAGACTCCGGGTTTTCGCAGTGATGCTGAAGATTCGGGTCTTGTGGGGTATGACCCCTTGTCGATTAGCATGTAAGGTACTCACTTTTCAGAGGACTTCGGTAACTCCATCGTAGTCCAAAAAGAGGATATCTTCCTGGATTGCCATGAAGGTGGTGCCAGCCAGGTCCCCCGAGACACTGATTACGGCCTCATGTCCCAGGACACCGCATTCCCCTCTCAGATTTGTTTTGCATTTGGTCTCCACGAAAACGGCTGACGGAAATGGAGTGCCAAATTCGACCAACTATAACAAGGGTTTTCCAATGAGGACGCTTGTTTGTTGCAGATCAGGGCGCGGGGGACCAGCAGACTCCGAGTGGGCGTGCTGCAGTGTCGGTGCAGGGGGCTGGACCCACCGCCGCGTCATCAGCTGTGGCCTCGGCGGCCAACACCGCGTCGGGTGTCGGTGGTCCGCGGGAGTGCGCTGGCTGCGGCAAGCGCATCACTGAACGCTACCTGCTCAAGGTAAAGTGTCTACCTGCACAAACAAATACAACACTCGCTGGCAAAATGCGATGGGATTAACGGATTGGGGTGGAGCTTCCCCATCTCTTGCTCTTGATCCCGCGGCTACCAAATATAATTACAAATTTCCAAAGGGCCCTCGACTTAGTATTAGTGGGAGTCACAATTAATTTTATTCATTATATGCAGATTTATTTTTATTAAATGCTAAAAAACATAATTCTTTCGCTAGAAAATACATGAATAAATAAAACGAATAACCAAAACCGAACTAGAATTTTCTGTAGCCATCCAAGATTGGAAAAATTCGCAGTCACATCCATCTCAGTTGCCTGTAATGAGGGAGATGTATTTGCGCATTACTGCGCAGTGAGTAAATGTCGTTTGTTATACTGAAATGTGAGTTACGAGATTCGCCTCCAAAGTTTATGTTGAAAGTCACGACTTCTAATTAGAAACAACAATGAAAGTGAAACTTATCACAGATGCTTGATGCAAAGACGACTGTGAAGGCTGAGGAAGCTTTCGCGAGTGGCTGGTACTATTTTTGCTCGCCCTAATCAAAACTCCTGAAATCCTCTTTCATTGAATTAAATTCAAAGGAAGAATCTACTCTAATGAGCCGACCACTTAATTTGGTGATATTTTATAGCCGGGGCAAGTGTTGTTCTTGTCCAATTACTCTTTTGTCCTCAAGCTGGGAAAATACTTGTAGAAAAAAAAATGTAGTCTGGGAACATCATGAAGTAGGCCTGCAATCTTTTTAACTTAAGAAGAAATTCAAAATTTCATTTGTAGTCAAAAATCTCTAAAGATCTGCAGCCGCGCTCAAAACAATTTGCTCATAACGAAAGTTTCTGTCTACATGGCTGAAGTGTGCTGTTCGGGATCGTATATCAGCTTACATCGATGGAGTTTTGACAATAAATCGACCGACGAAGCCTGGTAAAAAATAGTGCAAGAGGTACATGTGGAATTAAATCCAGGTTTTCTGTGGGAACAGTGCCATCCGAAAACAAGAAGACTCTTTTCGCCAGCAAACTGGACTTAAATTTAAAGCAGAAAATAGTGAAATGGTACACTTTGAACATAACATCGTACAGTGCTATCCTGGACACTTCGGAAAACAGGTCAGAAATATGCGTGATTTCAGGCTTCCGCCGCGAAATAGATGCGAACCGCGTTTTTCTGGGTTATTACGTAGCGAGTAGTGGCAATTCCTTAACGAAGTTTCGGGACAATCTATAGGTCCCATCTTCAAGGTTGAAGATGAATAAGATCAGTTGTATCGATCGTGAACGTAAAGAAGGCAGTTTATACACAATATTTGCGCAGGAACTGCCTTCTAAAGCACGTTATTGAAGGAAAGGTAGAGGGAAGGACAGAAGGGACGGGAAGACGAGGAAGGAGTCCTAAGCAGCTACTGGATGACATGAAGGAAAAGAGAAGATACTGGAAATTGAAAGAGGAAGCACTAGCTCGCACTCTGGATAACTCACTTTGGAAGAGTCTATGGACCTTTCGCAAGACAGACAGTGTAATGACTGATGAGTGAATGAATGGTGTCCTGCTCTTCCAGGCAGTTATCAAAACGCCAGAAATTATCGACAGTACAAAATTTCTCATGGTTTACCACAGATATATTCTCAACATATCTACAATAAATCAGGGAATTTTCCCAAATTCTCCATTAGCTTTTTAGTGACTAGTTAGGTCAGCCGGCATACCGATAGTGTAAATGTGCCTTAACAAATGATATTTCACACTTATATAGTAAATATGTTAATTTTTTTAACCCAAGGAAGTTCCGTCGCTTGAGGTTCATTTCTTTGTTCCAGGCGCTGGATATGTTTTGGCACGAGGACTGCCTTAAATGTGGCTGCTGTGACTGTCGTCTCGGGGAGGTTGGCTCCACCCTGTACACCAAGGCAAACCTCATCCTCTGCAAGCGTGACTACCTGAGGTTGGTTCCTTGGCACAAAACGTGCAAAATCTTGTGTCTGATTTCGTTCTTCCGCCGCGGTGTAAATCAGATCTTCACGCTTCTGCTATCTTACGTAACGTAGATTGGTACTAAGTTACCGGCGTTTCGGGACAGCCTATCTTTCTAGTCTTCAAGGATCAGGCAATCCAACAAGCCTTGAAAGTGGGACCGATAGTTTTTCCCGAAACGTCGGTGACTAAGTACCAACCTACGCTGCGCAACATAGCAGAAGATCGAAGATCTCGTGTGTTGCTGGACAACAGGCACGCCCCCAGGAATTTTCTTTTTTTGAGGGGAGGGCGTAAGATCAGAATTACTACAGAAATGTTCTCGCCCTGTACTTGCTAACCACTTTGTAATTGTAAATTTAACATTTGTTATACTATCGTAAAATGAACAAAAATGAAAACGATACTTGTAATAGTATCACACAAATGGTATCTATATTTTGATTCTTCTCGGTTACTAACATATTTGTTTTGCTTAAAATGTAATTTAATTGTGACTTATGAGTATGGAACCAATGGACAATTATCTTGCTTTTTAGGCGCGTTCTACCTTCATCATGTCTATCTGTCTGTATCAGCACGGGTTCCACCCACTCAACGGACTTACATTAAATTCGATACTGGGGACTTTTATGAAAATCTATCAAGAAAATCCAAATTTGGTTAAAATCGGACAACAGAACTACAGTTATTGCGACTGTCTGAAACCATTCCAACACAAAGCTATGTAGATATGAGAAATGATATATGGTTTTTAAACCCCCGTTTTAATAGTTTTCTCTACAACATATATTAATTTTGTGGACATGCTGAACTGATATTCTTGTATCTGACTGGTTCCAAAGAACCATTTCCATCCTTGTATAAGACCGAGGTGGAAAGTACATTAAAATGAACTTCTAACCTCTTACATTAAGTTTCCCACTGCTGTTCATTGTAACCTGCATGGAATGTAGTTCATAGCAGCTTTAAATTTAATACATAAAATCAGGCAGCCATTTACTTGCAAGATTTTATGTTCACTGAGCAAGGTTGCTGAAGATTGAAGCCTTTTGATCTTTTAATTAAGAATTGAATCTGCAACCGTTGATTTATTCGTTGACACACAACACATTTTGTTTGCATTATTTGCTGTTCATTGTTGTGATTTGCAGGTTGTTTGGAACAACAGGGTATTGTGCAGCTTGTACCAAAGTGATTCCAGCATTTGAAATGGTGATGAGGGCGAAAAGTAATGTGTATCATCTTGAATGCTTTGCCTGCCAGCAGTGCAATCACAGGTGAGCTGGAAAATGACTGTTGGATGCTGTCTGACAGGATGCAGCCGTAGAAATGATACTGGGGATAGAAAGAGGTTCCAGCTGTTTTATTGTTTTACACTGCTGACTCATTTCAGCACTGTCCTTGTTTAGAAACTAGCAGCCGCTCACATACACAATATACTTTCTGCCTTTCGTGGAACCTGAAGGCTCAGTACCATGTTCACAGGAACCACCAACTGATCCTTCTTCTCAGCCAGATGAATCCAGTTCACACTGCCACACCCTTTTTCCTGTAAAATTAATTTTAATATGAACAACCCATCTTGTACCTAGGTCTTCCTTTCAGATGTCACTGTTATATGCATTCTACATATTGTGTCAATCTTATCCACCTTCCTTTCCTCGTCCCTACTCCCCCACCTCCCCACTTCCTCCCCTACTCTAATCAGGGTGATGGTGGTGGTAGCTGTAGTGGTGGTAGTGGTAGCAGCAGCAACAACAGTAGTATAGTAGTAATAGTAGTAAAAGAAGCAGAGTAACATTCATCATCGTAATTGGAAAAAAAAAGTGTAAATTGTGAATCTTTTCCTTGTGTGTTTTTTTCCCATTCTCCTGTCACTGCATTTCTCATAGATCCAAATATTCCTCTCATCACTATGTTCTCAAACACCCTTAGTTTGTATTCTTCTATCAAGATGATCAACAACGTCCATCGTCCATGGGGGGGGGGACAGATAAAATTAGTATATACTTTAATCTTCACATTCTTAAATTTGAAGCAGGAAGACATAAGATGCAAACTAAACATTGTGAGCTTTTCCCCACCATAATCTGCTTTTAATTTATGAAATATATTGAAATTTGTGAAATACCTTGTAGTTTGTTGTTGTGTTGGTTTTAATAAAACTGGTAACCTACAACTGTGATGTGTTTTGGGCTGGTCTGATAGATGCTGAGAGGCTTGTCTCAGCTGTGGACCAGTGTTGTAATCACCTCTGTCATCTTCAGACTCAGTCTCTAGTGATGAATTTGCAATTACACATGTCCCATATATTAAGTCACTTACTTAACACATGTCTTAGAGGCCACATCTGGCCTACAAACTATATTTTGGCCGTCTGTACTGACATGTCAGCTCTGACATTAGTGTACGTAATTACATGAACAGTGCATCAAAACAACACGTGTTCAACGTAGATTCCTGTTAACTGGGGTGTTCAGGTTAGCAGACAGTATGTCCAGATAAAGCATAACCAAGTGATAAATGTCAATTTAATTTTTACAGGTTCTGTGTGGGAGACCGGTTCTACCTTTGTGACAACAAGATCCTCTGTGAGTACGATTATGAGGAGCGACTAGTCTTTGCTAACATGGCGTACAATCCCAGCAGCCTCGCGCACATACGAAGGCAAGTCAGTAATTTGCAGGTATGCCCTAGACCTCAAACGGCCTGAGCATTAACATACAAACACACATGCAGGATGCCACATCATCTTTACCAGAAACATTTAAACATAGTAGTTCAAGCACACAAACTTATTCTGTTAGACATTATCTAGATCATCACCATCATCATCATCATCATCATCACTACTACATCACTTGGTGGGTTCTGGCCTCCCTAGACATTATCTAGACCACACACAAGGAAGTCTCTGATTAGTTATATATTTACATTTTCAGAATTAAATCTCTTCTGGAGGATGTACACATCTTATCACGGTAATAAACCTTACAAAAACCTGCTCTTAATTCATTCATGATTACTTGAATTTACTGTTTTTGTGACACTTGCCTAGGTGTGGTAACAGGTTTAAGGGTCAGGTAATATGTAACAATGATCTTCAGTGACTAGTAGTAAATTGGCTCAACTGTCTATCATCTAGAGGTTTTTTAATACCATGGTGGCTTGAAAAGTGGGTCTGTTTTCATATTCAAGTTAAATAAATTAGAAAAGAGTTAGTTTCTATAACTGACCAGTGAGAGATGAGCTGTTTCAAATCTCCCCACCTGAGTAGGAGCCTTTATAACAGGTCCACTTTTTTAAACATTGTGGTACTGAAAGAACCCAAAGTAATGGAGTCTTGGCAACACTGGTGAAGCCTATTGCAGTATAATGTAGAATAATTTAAGGTTTAATGAAGTAGGACATTATTAAGAAGGAAGCAGGTATATACTGCCTGATTATACTGTCCAGGTACTTAGGTAGAGTACATAAAGAAATAATAAAGAGCTTCATCCCTCTAAACAATGAGAAATGCATACAAAATATTTGTCATAAATCTTGTAGGGAGGAGATCACTTGAAACAAAAATATTATACTGGACCTTAGAAAAATAGGGTGTGTAGAAATGGACTGGTTTATAGTGACTTAGGATAGGGGAAAATGGCTTGCTTGTGTGAACACAGAAATTAACCTTCATGTTACATAAAAGCAAAGAAATATATGACCAATAAACTTTGTTAATATAAACAGACATATTTCCACCATGTTGCCATTCTTGGTTACAGTTCCATGGGAGGTATGCAGATATGGTGAATGAATCTCCTCATAATGAAATAAATACTGTCACAGAAATAAGTTGCATGATCAAACTGTTATGTTCCCCTGGCAACAAACTTCTGTGCAGTTTACTCCATTCATCTAGGCATTCTGTTTACACAAATGTTCATGGTGATAACTTTCACAAGTGACCAGCACACTGGGCTGTTTAACATAGGCCAGAGTGGGCTGGAGAAAAGGAAAAGCTTCCAGCAGTGAGATGTGTACTAACCGTAGGATTTCTTTCCCTGGCCTGAGTATAAATAAATGAGCATTTGTTATTTTCACACCATCAACATTCTTCTTAAATTTCGTAATTGGATTAGTCTTAATTAATTCCTTTTCATTCATTCATTCATTTATTTCTCCATATTATCTTACAAGATCTGGAAATAGTCCATGAGTATACAACAAGAATATAATATCATATGCATTAACTTTT
>JGI20166J26741_11589362_pt1 | contig 11777 bp, 10 predicted proteins | sample TergutCu122P5_FD_26741 | JGI IMG/M metagenome (IMG submission 26741) | reverse complement strand
ATTCACCGAACTTTTTAGAAACACCTCGTAGTATTGATGGTTCTTCTCAGATATTGACATTCAGTTAGTATAACATTTAAGTTGTTTAACACTGTTTAATCCCTTAAGTGTTCGAAATGTCCTCCATCAATATTACAACATGCATCCAACCTATCCGAAACACTTTGACACACAGTTCGACACCACTTGCGGTCAGAATTAGTGTCCATAAATGCGTCTGTTATGAACTCTTTCATTTCATCTACTGCTTGGGGCTTTCTCTCATGAACCTTAATTTTCACTACGCCCCCAAAAAGGAGTCCATTGGGGTAAGTTCGGGTGAACGTGGCGGCCAATCATTGCTGCCTCGTCGTCCGATCCAATGCAGTGGGAAGGTGTCAAGGTAGATCCTTATTAACAACGCATAATGAGGAGTTGCCCCATCTTGCTTGAAGTACAGCTCAGCGAAGTTAGCTCTGGTTCTGAGTTGTGGCACTACCACGTCGCGTAACATGTTCAGGTAATTGTTACCATCAACCGTTCCATCAAAGGAAATTGGTCCTAGAACACCTTCACTGGAGAGTGACGACTGGCTGGTTCATTTTAGATCGAATAGTCAAATGGGGATTTTCAGCTGACGAATAAACATGGTTATGTCTGTTCACGTGGTCTGACAATTTGAAACAGGCCTCGTCTGACCAGATGATCTTACGTAATAGGTCTTGTTCTTCAGAGATTTGGTTACGCATGATTTCACAGAATTGCCCAGCCAGTCTGGGTTGTCCTCCAGAAGACCACGTAACATTCTTGGGCGGTACGGCTTCAAATTAAGTTTACGCATTAAGTGTCGCAATGACGTTCTCGACAAGGATAGTTCCTGAGCCGCACGTCTTGTAGACCTTTTTGGACTGTTAACGAGTGTATGGCGACTCTCATCTTATTTTCCTCTGCCATAGACGTCCTAGGACTTCCAGATTTTGGTGCATTAAACACTGAACACGTTGCATCAAACTTGTCCCTGATGCGATAAATTTTCAGGCGTGTTGGTGGGGGAGTATTAAATGCTTCTACCCATGCTGTGCGTACCCGCTCGGCGTTTTCAGTTTTCCAATACTGCTTCAAAATCCACGTTCTTTGGTTGTATACTTAACCAAAAAGAGTGGATGTTGTCTCTTCAAACGCGGATAGTGTGTAAGGGTTGAATTTTGTTACCGAGTTCAGAGCTCTAAAATCCACGCAAAATCTGTATCTCGGCTTCCCATCTGGATTTTTTTCGGGAATAGGTTCGCCGGTGCGGACCAAGGGGAATTGCTTTCTCTGATAATGCCTTGGTCTAACATTTTCTGCACTTGCGTCCTCATCTCCTCCCTTAGCGCGTAAGGGGTTCTGTACGGGGGTCGCCTTATGGGTCTCGTGTCGCTTATTGGTATTTCGTATTCTATAACGTCTGTGCCCTTGAATTCGTTATTTTCCTCGTCATGGAAAACGTGAGCATACCTTAGAAGCACCGGTTCTATTTGTTGTCTCTGTTCTTGGGTTAGGTGGTTCAATTTGCGGTATAACAATTCGTTCCTTTTCTGCATTCGCGGTTTTTCGGGTCGGCTCGTGTCGACTTCGCTTCCGGCATTTATTCTGTTTATCACTGACTCAGAGACCTCTGCCACCCCAAGAATAGTGGCTTTAGGTATGGTGAGCGTTTCCGCGCTGAAATTCGCTAACATCACGTGTGCACAACATGCTCTAGTTGAAGCGTGACCGTCTTGTGACGTCGCCCCACGAGGTTCTTGTGCACTAGCTTCGATTCGGGAGAGTCGGCGGGCACGGAGAATTCCCTCAATGGGGATCTGAGCCGGCTGCACAATTACTAGTGGAGGAAGACTTTGCTCCTCCTCAGACTGCAACCTCCCCATCACTATCAACCGGCACTTTGGTGCCACTGTAATATTTTCGGTAGCTCTAACAAGCCAGGATTTACTCTGTCGGTCCGTTACCTCAGGACGGGGGCTGACTGAGACCTCGTCCATGCGCCGGGCTGATTGAGACCTGCTCGTCCATGCGCCATGACTCCCGTTGACTGACTTGAGGGTTGCGGCCGTCCTTTTTCCCTGAGAACACTGTGAATGCCAGGTGCCACGTCAGTGAAACACTATATGCTCGTGGTGCTTTGTTGACGCTTGTGAGCGTCACCTTACTGCACACAAATTTCATTATGACGCCGGTTTTCTCCATAAAATCGGTGCCTAACAGACCCGCGGCGCCTGTGGGGAGTGAGCACACAAGAAACGAGTGGTTTATCTCGCAACTGTCCCATTGAAAGGAAACGGACTGGAGTCCTTTTATATCTAGGAACTCTCCAGTCACCCCATACGGTCTCATTGCAGTGACTCTGAAGTCACTTTTCGATACTCCGGGCTGCTGTATCGACACATTGGAGCCTGTATCTAATATTAGACGTCTCCACACCCCCTCTATTTCCACTGAGAATGTGGGGGTGCCGTGCTCCAACATGGGGATCGCGGATATTTTGACAGCGTTTTCATGGGCGTTGAGGTGAAAGGAGCTGTCTTCCTTTACACCTCGCTCTCGTTTCCCTGACCCCTGTTTTCGTTTCTGACTCCCTTCTTCGGTCCGCGTGGGGCTTATTGTCGGGGGAACGTGAGCGTCTAGGGCGTTCACTGGGGTTCCTCTTTCTTGGTAGATTCGAGAGGTAACCCTCTCGATTTAGCCTGGTGGGGCAGTCTCTGGCGAAGTGTCCAATTCCTTCGCATGCGTAATATATAAGCGCCTCTTTGGTCTGCGAAATTCTGGTGTCGGGGGTCGCTGGCTTGTTGGCGCTACGCGAATTCGTACAGTGCTGACCACGTATGCGAATGTCTGCGTGCGTGGAGTCAGCTGAGCGTCTTGACTCGCTGCCTTCTTGCCGCGTTCGCGTGGGTGAATGTGATACCAACCTAACCGAATTTTCAAACCGGGCGTAGAAATTCTCATTAAATCTCTCCTGCCTCTCCGCTTCCCGCACCGAGAGAGCGATCGTGAGTGCTTATTCCATAGTTTGCGGATTTGCATACCTCACTTGTGTGCCGGATGCATCAGTCCTGAAACAAAGCTAGCTAACAGCATACATTCGGCGGTTTCGCGGTGAATACGCTGCGCCACTGGATCGTCTACCTTGCAAATAATCTTCTGTGCTAATGCTTTGCATTGGTCCTTGTGGACGTCCTTGAATCTATCTCTAAACGTGCTCTTAAACTTTTGCAACGTTACATCCTCTGAGTGAAGTTCCGAGCACCCATTATAAAATCGTTTCGCCGAATCCATGAGTCTCAAAATCGCCACCCCTATTTTGTCCGATTCTTACCACTTTTCTATTCGAGCTGAGCCTTCTATAGCAGAGAAAAATTCTTCTAGTGGGACTGCTGATTCTGAGCCCGACCATTTCCGCACTGAGGAAATCTGCGACATGTCTTTATGGACTGTAGGCGTTCCTAAAGACATACTCATACATTCCCTCAACCTCTGGATCTCCGCCCTTGTCTCTGCAAGCTCCATTTGTAAACGCGTCTCTGTCGTGTGAAACTGTAAGTGCATGCTGTAAAATTTCAATCTCCCAGCTAATTTATGTTATGATGCCATTTTTGCGCGTTACCCGGAATTTGCGCGTAATAGTTCATAATCTCACCGCTACCAACCGTTTGTAATGTCTACTCCCTGCACAAAATCTGAGAGCCTAATTTTCTCGTCTCGGCCTCTGGGGTTTCGGTGGGTTCTGCTCCAGATAGTGTTTTATTTGGACTGTGGGTTACTATCAAATTGCATGGATATCCAAGGACAGGGTATTGTAACTCAAACATGTTATTATATTTTCTATAAATCTAATGTAGTTTTCTATGTTTCCATATACAAAATTTAGAGTCAAGAAAAACAAGTTATGGTAAATTGTTATAGTACGTATGGGGGCCCAATAGAAACCGGAATTTTTAATAAAAAATTGTGTATTTATTTTCAGGTGTTACAAATTCAGTCACCTTCAAAGTACTGTCCATTTAATGCAATGCACTGGTCTAAACGTGTTTTCCAATTTTCGAAGCAGTCCTGAAACTCTTGCAAAGCGATGCCTTTTAATGCCTCCGTCATTTTTTCCTTCACCTCTTCCACGTTCGCAAAACGTTTTCCTTTGAGGACTTTTTTCATTTGGGGGAATAAAAAATAAGTCACACAGAGCGAGATCGGGTGAATATGGTGGATGGAGAAGCAGGGTCATGCTGTTTTTGGCTAAAAATTGTTTCACACTCAAGGCTTTGTGTGCTGGCGCGTTGTCATGGTAACGCCACCACTTCCCACTTTGCCACAATTCGGGGCGTTTTCGTCTCACAGCATCAAGCAAACGTTTCAGAACTTGTAGGTAAAACGCCTGGTTAACAGTTTGACCTTTAGGAATGAATTCTGAGTGAACAATGCCATTTGCATCAAAAAAGAAATCAGCATCGTCTTGACATTTGACTTCAATCGCTGCGCACTTTTGGGACGTGGTGAATTTGAACTCTTCCATTCGCTTGACTGCTGCTTTGTCTCAGGGTCGATTTCCAAGTGTTCTTTCACTTCACGGCACGCATCCATGCAGGACTGCTTTTGATCAACTGTGAGCACGTGAGGGACAAATTTTGCTGCAACTCTTCTCATTTGCAATTCCTTGCTCAAAATCCGTTGGCAGGAACTCCAGGACACACCAGACAAATCAACAAGATCATTTGTTCTGCGACAGTCTTCTAAGATCAGTTCACGATTTCTTGCGATGTTTTGATCCATTCGGGAGGTCGAGGGTCGCCCTGGGCGAGGTTGGTCTGCTAGTGACAATTCACCATTCCTGAAGCAGGAAAACCACTCATAAACTTGTGTTTTCCCCAGTGCAGCTTTCTTGTAAGCTGTTTCAAGCATTACAGCTGTTTCCTCTGCCGTTTTCCCTAACTGAAAACAGAATTTCACAACCGCACGTTGTTCCAACTATTCAGCCATCACAAAAATCGACTTACAAGCGAGAGGTGCATAACAAAAAAATTTACTACGTGGCACCACGACTTCACTCGACGATGCCAGTCGACAGACTAATGCAGAAGGGTCCCCGCAGGAGGCATCTAGCGGCGGAAGCATATACTACAACAGGCCCGCCCACCAGAGAATGTTTCCGGTTTCTTTTGGGTCCCCCCACGTACAAATTTAAATGTTTCTTAAGTCAAAATTATTTAGTTTAGTTAAAATAATGCCTGACCGTTTCTATAATAACCCATTCGTATCAAAACTTAAAGCAGTAGCATGTAAAAAGAAGAGCGTAGACACCAAAATCATTGCACAATGTCACAAAGTGTTTTCTAACAGTTTCTTAGTCTAGTAGCTTCCAACAAATATAGGCACGTAACAGCTGAGAGGCGCATGAATGAGCTGCTTTTGTTATTAAAATGGTGGGTTATTTAGAAAACGGTTGATAAGTTAGGCATTCTTTACGGTGTAACGTAACGCAACATATGTTATACAGAGTTGGGACACTTTGTTAAATAGGACAAACATTGCAACATGCTGACTTAGTGGTAGCAAAGTGACTGTTGCGTCCTGGTTGTGCAAGGCTAATCGAGATTTTAAATGCTGCATAAATTTGACATTCCTTACAAGAGCACTGACTTTTAATAACTAGTTAGAAATGTCTTCATATCCATGAGAACTTTTTATTTTAGATATTTAATTATATTTATAATTTCTGTAGTTGAAACAGATGTAAGCCCTGTAACAGGAAAGGATTTTTTTTTTAATTTGTGATAAAAAATACGTAGGAGTGGAAATAATATCTTTGTTGGTCCCGGTCTTATTATACGTATTATACTTGGTAATTTTGTCAGCTGTAGAAAGAAATAATTATAGAAGGAATCTGCAATAGCTTGTTGGTCACAAAGAGGTTTCCCTTTGATAGCCAATTCTTGTATATCTCCATTCGAAAAGCTGTTGCCAGTTTCCAGTTTTGTAATGTCCCTTATGGTTTTATTCTTATTGCTTTATTTAAATATCATCATATTATAATTAATTTTTTAGCTTCTTTCATAACATTGTACAGAATTTGACTGTATAATTTACAGCACTTTTTAAGAGCTAGGTTATTGTTAATTTTACTGGCTAAGTGCAGTTCCATTTATGTATCTGTGAGGTTTTAATTCATAAAGTTATCCAAACATTATTGTTATTTCCGTTTTTTTACTTTTTTTTAAAAGGGAAGCTAGAATAAAAAAATCATTCAATATATATATATATTTAAGAAGGAACTGAACATTATGTTTACATCATTGTTACTGACAGTGATATCCTAAGTTTTGTAACTTAAGTTAGTGAGGAAGTCAGGTATTGTATATTGTTTATTTTTCTAACACTTTAGTTGCTGTCTTTGTATCTGAAGGTCACTATTGCTGATTATTAATAACTGAGCATCCTGGTTGGATAAACCTATAAATATAGGGATTATAGAATAGTTTTCCATTCGAGATATATCAATAAAAATTTTATTTATTGCGGTGACAGAATTTCTTACTCTGGTAGGAAAATTAATGCCTGACAAATTATAAGAAAGTTACAGGGTATCTAATTGATTTTTCCTTTCAAAGTCAATCAGGTAATTGAGGAGCCATGCATTATTACATTTATGTTAACTTATGGTCAGTATAACTTTTCTCTATTTCTATTTTACTATATATCTCCAATGGAACTAATATTATTGTTTACTTATTAAACTGATAATAATTAAGTACACATAATTGAATTCTTATGATGTGTTTTATAGCTTATGAACAATGTTACTTATATACATGATATAAATGTATATTAGCCAATTTTATATTGACAAATGCATTACAACTTATCGCTCATTATTATTGGTATTTATGTATGATTATTATTATTATTATTATTATTATTATTATTATTATCCATTAACAGTTATGACAAGTGTATGTGAAATGGAATTTGTGAGTATGTATAAATGAGTAAATGAATATTTTACCACAAATAATAAAGTCTAGAGTTGGAGTATATAATGTATGCAGAATGGCATCTGTTTTATGTATAAAATAATTAAAATTTCCAGTAGGTGCTCTGTAGGTTGTTAATACACATATATTTGCAGAATTAAATTCGTGATTTAGAGCACATATTTCAGAGTCTTTTGCTTTGCAATATTTCATTTAATTGATAATTTGTAGCACAGCTGAATTGCAGTAGGAAACTGAAGTATGTTCACAATGCATTTATTTGATATGCACCTTTTTTCAGTTAACAGATTCTGTTATACAGGGTCACATAAACATCTTCACTGTAAAAAAAAAACAGTAATCTAATGGGCAAGTAGGAGTGGATATAAAGATGTGACTATATATTCACGCAGTCCTTGGGATTTTCCTACAGTTAATGTAAATCACAGCTTTATCATACATATTAATTGCATCATGAACTGTCCAACTTACAAAACAGTACTGCAATGACTGTAAGAATGTCAGTCCAAATTTAGTTCAAAAACCTGTGTGGTATAAGTCACCTGCAATCATCAGTCAGCCATTTATTGTGCATTCAATCAAACTCATATACGGTTTAACAATCCTATTGGATATCAAATTTGTCATCAAATAATACATTATAATTTACATTGCATATTACAGCAGATGTCATAGTGCCAAAAAATATAGATGTGCATTATGAGGAACGTATACAGTTAATTTAAAAATCAGTACAATAATATATGGAACAATGATCAGTAATAAAATTATTCAACACAACATAATTACTAAATTAAAACCTTCTATCATGGTAAAAGAAATATGTTAGTACAATTGTAATCTTTTGATGACAAATGAAAGCTGAAGTACAAAACATCACGATTGTAGAAAACTCACTAATTACATGTATAGAGTAAAATCACATCCTGGACGTTATACTATTAAAATACTCATCCAAAGTATAAAATGATTTTAAATGAAGAAAATCACAAGGCCAATGGAAATTTTTGAACACTGTGAGACAATTGTTTTTATATCAGAAGGGAAATTGTTAAAAATATAGATGCTAAAGAAGTAGGTCCCTTCTTGATGCATTGTTAAGTCAGATAATGGTTGGTAAATGTTCAAGTTTGGCCTAGTATTGATACTATGAATCTCAGAATTAGGCTTATATTGATCTTTATTGTTTACTACAGATTGAAAGAGTGAAAATATATATTGCATTTTAAATGGTAAAATCATTAATCTTTTAATCCTGAAGATGTGAATACTATGTGGAGAATTTCCGCAATTGTAAGACAGGGAAAGTGGGAATGGTATACCAACTTTATATAGGGTATCTAGGGATATAAATGGTTTAGTTACTGTAATAGCATAACAAATGGTACATAATTTAGGCATCAGTTGGTACTTGTAATAAGGTTATTATTGTAACCAGTAAATATGTCAATAAAAAAACTACTTTTAGTCATGAAATGTATGTAATGGAATGATTTTAAGACCACATTTAGCTGCAAGTTTCAGCTTCCTCCATATTGTACCCAGCCAGAAATGTAATGTCAACTGTACGTTCTTCTGCCCAGAAGCTGGAATCATTGTGTACTGTCACTTTGCTGGTGTTCGGGAATTGGGAATTCTTCTATGACAGTGCTGCACTTTATGTAGTTTTCAGCCATAATTAAAGCAGCAAAACAGCAGTGGTTTGACCTGGAAACAGGACTTGAGGTAGTGTGTTTCTGTGAATTGTCAGATCATCCAGGAGCAAAAGGGGAGGACAACAGACAATGACTACTTTCTCAAGATTGAGCACTCTTAAGAACAAAATACACCACCATCAGTTTTATGTGATTGTATTGTATTGTGTTGTGTTTATTTACATTCATTATCCTTACAAGGGTCAAAACAACACAACAGAATAGCTTCTGACAATTAAATGTAGTGTAGGTTAATACGAACACAGCTGATAAATTTATACTAATGAATAAAACATAACATGTAAAAATTAATAAAAATTCAATACAAACTTTAAAAAATAAAAATAGAAATTGAAACAAAATTGAACCATCTACCACATACATCATGTGGTATATTATTCCTCCAAAGTGTTGAAAGAGTGTGTAATCAAAATGTTTTAAAATTCCTTGAAATCTCTTAAAGATTCCCAGAAGCATTTTTAATATCTGATGGAAGACTTAAGATTTGAACGCCTAAATAATAAGCTCCTCTTTTATAAATAGCCACGTTTGTCAGGGGTAACTGTAGGTCATTACTATGTCTAGTATGTACACTGTTGTTTTTGGAATTTTTACAGTAGCTGTTGTTATTAGTTATAAATAAAAGGAGAGAAAGTATATATTTTGATTTGAATGGTAACATTTTTAATTATTTAAATAAATTCCTACAAGAGTCTCCAGTCCTTCCCATTATAATTTTGATTGCCCTTTTTGTATCAAAAGAACGGTACAAACTGAATGATCACACATTTGTGTGCATATAAGGTGATTTATTCTTTAAAAAATCAGTTCTTGTGTAGACCTCCTACATTAGAACTCTAATTTATATGATTTATTTCTAAATCGGTGCATATCATAAAATTATATTTCTGCACTAAGTGAGAAAACTCCGACCAGCAGGAGATACACTTGCCACTTCAACTCTTTCACTAAAAGTTAATCAACCTAATTAGTCTCATGGGTTGACTAAACTCAGAATATTTAACACATACTTCTTCCTAATTGAATCGTAGGTGTTATTCATGTGTACAAGATAGTAAAGCATTGTCATATTACATATTCACGACTGAATTACCTGATACATGCTCAATACATCAACAGGAATTTACAGGTTTCTGCTTTGCTCTTTCAAAGACGTAACAGAACCAGCAAGTCATCATTAATAATTTTCAGGTTATCAGACTTCCAAGATTGTTTACACATAGAGCAAATATGATTATCACATTTCCCTTTAAGTAGTAATAAAAAGTAACCTTATTAGAAGAACTTTACATTTTCCTGAGTATCTATGGTACAGCTTTCATGTACATTCTTTGGAGGGAATTTGTCAAGAGTCATCTGGCAAATCTGACTGCTGCTTGCATAACCAGAGCAGGGAGTGGGTCTCACGTAACTGTTTTGGTGATAATGTGAAACACATGGGTAAATGCAATGAGAGTAAATTTCAGTAACTCAGGAACAGTGAAGTACAAACAACAGTGAGGGAGAAAATTATGCTTCGTTTGTACGTTATGTCGCCTTACCAGGAACAGGAAAGGATATCACAGAACTGTCATGGAACAGGGATATAAACAAGCATACTCAGAGCAAGTAGAAGTTTCAGAAGACTTCCATTTTTATAGAATATACCAACATTTAACAATAAACCTACTCCTCATAATAAACCTGCAATTTAACACCTACATTTTCTCACATAATTTAGAAATTTACTGTGGGAAATAAGAAAACTGTATGTATGTAAACCAAATAAACGAGCTGATAGCTCTTGAAGAATTAAAAATAGTGAACTTGATAAATTAATTTAATGAAGTATAGTAAGAGGATGAAATCCAGATGGGCTGCATGGTTAGGGCATTTAGGAAGGATGGGGGAGCATCAGCTAACTAAGAAAATTACAGAATGAAAACCATAGAATTTAGACCCAGAGGAAGATTTAAAATGATATGGGAAGACTTCATAAACCATGAGGAGGGGCAGTGCTCTTTGCTACTGTGTTCACAGTTCTTTGGCTTTCACACTGGTTCCGTTGGGTTAAAGAAGTATAGAAGAATAGAATAGAATAGTATTTGGGTTCAAGCCCTTCGGGGCCCGATGCACCTAGGCCTTAAGACAGGCCCATGTTCTGTACTAAGTTAGAGGAGCCCTGTTCCTTTAGCAAAGCTCCAGATGGCCCCCACACCTAGCATCCTGATGTCCTCCGGGTCCAAAAAGAAGGAACCCAGATACCTATGCCTGAACGAGGCTAAGTCCTCACACTCGCCTAAAATATGTACTGAGGTTTCCTCTTCAGTGCCACACTTCCTACATGTGGGGTTATTACTTAGCCCCATTACATGTAGATGTCTTCTCAAGGTGTTATGTCCGGTGAGCAAACGAATAACAGCCCTGGATTGTGTCCTACTGAAGGACAATAATCAGGCCCCTGTAGCCAGATTAGGGCCAGAGATTAATTCCCAAGCCTGCCTCTGTGTACTGCAGGGACCACACCACAATGCCAGATGCTGTCTCTCCATCGAGAATTTCATCTTTCTTCTTATATTCTGCCTAGAGACCCCCAAAAAATACTCAGGCCCAATAAACCGCTGACCAGAACTGCCCCTTGCGAGCTTGTCAGCGATTTCATTTCCTCTCACTCTGGCATGGCCAGGGACCCAGTATAGCCTCATGGCATGCCATGTAGAGATATCATTCAACACCTGCTGGCACTGTCGCACCAAAGGAGACATTGTTTTGGCAGCCTGGAGTGCTTTCAGAGCCGCCTGACTCGGAGCAAAACTGATGTATTTCTCTGGCCGATCCTGAGTTTCAGTTTCTTGAACACAAGCTAATATCGCATATACCTCAGCCTGAAAGACTGTGGCATGTTTACCTAGAGGGATACTAAGCCTTCTATTCACAGATTGCCCATAGACCCCCAACCTGGTCCCCTCTGCAGTCCTAGACCCATCCATAAACCAGATGAGCCCTTTAACCATAGGAGGAGTCCTGGGGCCTCTGGTCCATTCTTCTCTGGCTAGCATAGTGACCCTATATTTGGGTT
>JGI20166J26741_11589029_pt1 | contig 11779 bp, 11 predicted proteins | sample TergutCu122P5_FD_26741 | JGI IMG/M metagenome (IMG submission 26741) | reverse complement strand
GTGTCTGCGCGCATTCCGGATGTAATACCAATTCCAAGCTGAACCATTACCATGGAGGGAAGTGAAGCGCCAGAGGGCGCTGAACGTTCTGACCGAACATAGGAATGTGTGAAGCTGGAATTGGTATGGCTGCTTTATGTCAATGATAAAAAAGAAACAGTATCAGGAGACAAAACTGTTAAGAGCTGAAACGGGCAGATAAGCGGGACAATTCCCGCCGGACAGAGAAGCGGGCTCCACCGTACCCAAGCCAAGGGTACGGCGGAGCCCGCTGACGCAGCTCACGAACATTCTTAGGTCTTCACTTGTACAGGCCGCAGGTGGGCGTATGGTATCAGACTTTGTCCTTCTCGTCGTCGGCGACGTTGTGGACCTCCTTGGCCTTGTCGGTGTACAGCACGCCGTCCAGGTGGTCGAGCTCATGGCACAGCGCCCTGGCCAAAAAGCCTTCCCCCTCCACGGTGAACTCCCCGCCCGCGCGGTTTTGCGCCCGCACCCTGACGGAATTGGGGCGCTCCACGGTGCCCTGTTTCCCGGGGACCGACAGGCACGCCTCAAGCCCCTCCTGGACGCCGTCCGCCTCGACGATCTCGGGGTTGATGAGCTCCACCAGCTCGTGCTCGTCGTCCAGTTTCACCACGACGACGCGGCGCAGCACGCCGACCTGCGGGGCCGCGAGCCCCACGCCGTTTTCCGCCCTGAGCGTCTCATACATATCGTCCAGCAGCGTGATGATGTTGTCCGTTATCTCCCTCACGGGCTTCGATTTCTTGCGCAGCAGCTCGTCGCCGCTGAGCCTCAGTGTCCTCAACGCCATAGTGCGCTCCTCAAAATTTGTGTACGGCGATAACCCTGTTCAGGCGGATCGCGTCGGCCGGCGCTATCTTCAGCGTGCGCAGCGCGTCCCCGGTACCGCCGTATATATAGTCGCAGTCCAGAAGCAGGCTGTCAAACAGGCAGGGAAGGCCGTGGCCGACAATCGGTATCGCGCCCGCCGTGTAACCCGTGGCGGCCTCCGCCCGGTCCCTGTCCGCCAGCCTGAACGTCCTATAGCCCAGCGAGCGGCCAAGCCCTTTAAAATCCAGCCTGCCGCGGCCGGCGCTCACGACGAGGGCGATCAGCCCGCCCTCCGTATCGGCCACAAAGACCGGGGCGGTCTTGGCGATGTCAAAATACCCGGCGGCGTCCCGCGCCCTTAAAATGGGCTTGTCGTGTTCTATGATCTCAAAATCGCAGTTGTTTTGCCGGAGGAATTTCTCCAATTCCGGAATTGACAGCATTGAAGCACCCTATTCGTTCCTATTTTCCCGCGCCCGGCCCCGGCTTCAAACCGAACCCCGGACCCCTCCATTATAGCACGCCCAACAGCATATGTAAACTCACGTATGCAACTCTTACGCGCAAAACGCGCGAAGCCCTGACCCGCCGCATGTTGGGGATACTATGCCTCATTTTCTTCCTCCTGCCGGAACTGGATGTACGGGAGCTGAAAGCTCACCCGCGTGCCCTTTCCGTACTCGCTCTCTATGGTTATATCGCCGTCGACACCGTAATATAGGCGTATGCGGTGGTTCACGTTATACATGCCGTACGAGGCGTCGCGGATCTCCCGGACGTTTTTGCGCACGCTCTCCAATTGTTCCGGCGTCATGCCTATGCCGTTATCCTGAACGCTGAAGAGCATCTTTTCGTCATTGAGCTCGCCCGAAACGAGGATGCGCCCGCGCCGCCGCAGGTTTTTGACGCCGTGATAGATGGCGTTCTCCACAAGCGGCTGCAGCAGCAGCTTTAATATGGTGCCGTCCATCAGGCCCTTGTCCGCGCTGATCTCGTAATCCAATATGCTGCCGTAGCGGGCTTTCTGAATGGTGAGGTAGCTGGTCACGTGCTCTATCTCCTTTTCCACGGTGATCCATTCCTTGCCGTGGCTTAAGGATATGCGGAAAAAGTTTGAAAGCGCCAGCGTTATGTCGATGACCTCTTTGTTGCGCTCCGCCTGCGCCAGCCAGATGATGGTATCGAAGGTGTTATAGAGGAAATGCGGCGTTATCTGGGCCTGGAGCGTCTGCATTTTGGACATTTGCAGCCTTTTCTGCTCCTCGATGTTCTTCTCGAACAGTTCCGAGATGCGGTTGGCCATGATATTGAGGTCGCCCGTGATCTCCATGAGCTCCGTGAGGCCGGTGGGCCTGGCGCGCGCGTCCAGATCGCCGTCCGCTATGCGGGACGTCAGCGCCTTGATGCCGGCGATATTCCGGTTGATATTCCCGGTCAGGCTCAGGAGGGCCAGCGCCGCGAACAGGATAACGGCTATCAGCGTTATTATCTCTATGACGGTGGTGATCCTCTCCGTCCGCTTGAGCTGCTGGTTCACGACGCCGATGGAATTGATCTCCGATATCATGAAATCCTGAAGCATGTTGTAAGCCAGCGAGGACACGTTCTGTATCTCGTCCATGACAGCTATGTTTTCCGAAACTCGCGCGTTGGCGCGTATCTGGTCGCCCAGGCGGTACACGTAATTGCTGAGCGTTATCATCGTGCGCCGGACGACGTTGATCTTTTGCCGGTTTTCGTCGGACGAGGCGTTATTGTAAAGGTTCGTCAGGCGGTTGTCTATATCGGAGAGTATGCGGAACTGCTTCCCCTCCTCAAACCGCACGTCGCCGGAGACGATATTCCAGATTTCCGCGTTGATGTCCGTTTTGACGATGCTGTTCAGATCGTTGGCGTAATTGATATTGCTTATAAGCCTGCCGTACTCTATGGAAAGCCCCCTGGTCGAGAAAAAGCTGATCACAAAGGGTACCAGCATCGCGATGATGATCACGGCGTATGTAAAAAAGAGCCTGCCCTTTATGCTCGGGAAGATATCGGGAAGGGTGTACAGCCTCCGCATCAGCCGCTTAAACAGCCGCTTAAACAACTCAATACCCCCTCGGCTCTATTTTGTCGAGATCGTCCCATTCCGTAAAGAGGGTTTCGGATGAGTAGTTGTACCGGTCCACGGCCTCGCCGGCTTTGAGCCTCTTCGCCACTTCCACGATTTTTTGCCCGAGATTCGGGTTGCACTCTATATCGCAGTTGATCTCCCCGGCTTTGAGGGCGTCTATGCAGGCCTGCTGGCCGTCGATGGTGACGATGACGATATCCTTGCCCGGCACGACGCCGAGCTCTTTCATCGCGTCCAAAGCGCCCAGGGTCATGGCGTCGCTGTGGGAATACAGCACGTCAAACCGGCCGTAACTCGATAGGATCTCCTCCGTGACCTCTTTGCCCTTGGAGCGCATAAAATCGCCGCTTTCGCTGAGGACGACCCTGAAATTCGGATGGCCTTTAAGCCCGTCCCTCAAGCCCTGGGCCCGCCCGATCGCGGGCGTGGAGTTCACCGTCCCGGACAGCTCCACGATATCTACGGGCCGGTCCGTGCAGTCAAACTTCTTTAAAAGGAAATAGGCGGCCTCCTTGCCTTCGTTTTCAAAATCGGAGCCGATGAAGCAGCTAAAAAGCGACGGGTCTTTCACGTCGATCTGCCGGTCCACCAATATCACCGGTATGCCCGCCTGTTTTGCCTCGCTGAGCACATCATCCCACCCGGATTCGACGATGGGCGAAAACGCGATGACGTCCGTCTGATAAGCTATAAACGATCTGATCGAATTGAACTGGTTCTCCTGCTTTTCCTCGGCGTCCTGGAAGATGAGCTGTACCCCGCCTTCGGCGGCGGCCCGCTTGATGGAGGAGCTCAGATAAGTCCTCCAGCCGCTTTCGTCGCCGATCTGAGAATAGCCGAGCAGCAGCCCGCCGGAATTCACCGCGCGCGCGGATTGACCGCCCCCGGGCGGCGCGGCGCCGGCATCCGGCGCGATCCCGCAGCCGGACAGCAGCGCGGCGCACATGAGAACCGCCGCTAAGCAAGCCGTGAGTTTATGCATATCCCCGCCCTCGATTCAACATGCTCATTGCCATTTTTGCCCCCGCTTTTTCATATATCAATCAGTATAACACCTTCTTTAAATAAAACCAATACAAAAAAGCGCCAAACGCATAATCCATACGACGGTGACGGCGCGGCGCGCCGGCCGCGCTGTTCTGAAATTAACGAAAAAATAACCCGCCTCATCAGCCAGGATTAGCGGGTTGGTATATTGTATAAGCAAAAATTGGGGATTGCGCGGTTTTGTCCGTTATCGCCTCAGCTTCGCTTTTTCACGGCCTCCGCGCCCTTGCCCCTGCTCATCTCCGTGCGGATGGCGACGACGCGCTGCAGCAGGATGAACAGGCACAGGAGCGCCGCCACGGTCACCTTTGTCCACCAGGAGCTGAGCGTGCCCTGAAAGATGATAATGGTCTGGATGACGCCCTGGATCAGCACGCCGAACATGGACCCCAGGACCTTGCCGACGCCGCCGGTGAGCAGCGTGCCGCCGATGACGCAGGCCGCTATGGCGTCCATCTCCAGGCCGATATTCTGCAGGCCGTAGCCGGAGAGGGTATACAGGCTGAACACCAGGCCGCCGAGGGCCGCGCAGAAGCCGCTGAGCGCGTAGACGCCGATGCTGGTCCGCCGGACGTTTAAGCCCATCAGCATCGCGGACTGCCTGTTGCCGCCGACGGCGTAGACCGAGCGCCCGAATTTTGTATATTTCAGCGCCAGCGACGCGGCTATGACGACGATTATCGCCACGACGACGCTGATGGAAATGAATGTATCCTTCGTTATGGCGATCTGGAAGTTGGAGATAAAGGTGTAAGCCGGGTTGTCGATCCGTATGGACTGGGTGCTGATGACGGAGCAGAGGCCACGGTAGAAGAACTGCCCCGCCAGCGTCGCGATGAAGGGCTGGACGTTGTAATTGTAAATGATATAGCCCATCAGGTAACCGCCGAACGTGCCGATGACCAGCATAAGCGGCATGACGACGCCGGGTGCCCAGCCGTGCTGCAGCATCCAGGCCGAGCACATGCAGACAAACGCCACCACGGAGCTGACGGAGATATCGATGCCGCCGCTGATGATGACGATGGTCTCGCCGACGGCTATGATGATGAGGTACGCGTTGTCGATGAACAGGTTCGCGAACACCTGGCCGCTGAAGAAACCCCTGAAGGTGAAGCCGCCCACCGCGAAAAACAGGACGAACAGGACGATGGTCACCGTCAGCGAGAGATTGTTCCTGAAGATATTGTTCCTCACATAGCTCATGCCTCCGCCCCCTTTCTCCTGGGCAGGAAGCGGAACAGCACGTTGCGCCGGAACTCGGCGGACTGGAACAGGCATATCGCGACGACGACGATGGCCTTGACCAGCGAGATGGTCTGCGGCGATACGCCCATGGCCAGTATGGTCGTGGTGAGCGTCTGAATGATGAGCGCGCCCACGACGCTGGCCGGTATCGAGAAGCGGCCGCCGTAGAGCGAGGTGCCGCCTATGGCGACGGAGAGTATCGCGTCCAGCTCAATAAACAGCCCGGCGTTGTTGCAGTCCGCCGCCTTGATGTTTGAGCTGATGATGAGCCCGGCTATGCCGGCCATCGTCCCGGAGACGATATAGACGATCATCTTGATGGTATCGACCTTGATGCCGGCCAGCCCGCTCGCCCTGCCGTTTACGCCCAGCGATTCCAGGAACAGGCCGAACGACGAGCGCTTGACGAACAGCAGCACGGCCAGCAGCATGAACAGCGCGATGAACATGGAGAACGGCAGGCCGAATATGTACCCGGAACTGAGGAAATAATACTGCGGCATGGCCGGGTCCATGTCTATGGTGACGATCTGGCCGTTGGTTATGAGCTGCGCGATGCCGCGGCCCGCCGTCATCAGTATCAGCGTCGCCACGATGGGCTGGATCCTGACCTTGGCGATGAGCAGGCCGTTCCAGAGGCCGCAAACCGTCCCGGCGGCTATGCCGAATATCAGCGCGGCGGCGAAACTGTGATCAAAAATGCCCAGCCGCCCGTCCAGGATGCTGCACGCGAGCGCGCCGGATATGGCCACGACCGAGCCCACCGAGATATCGATGCCGGCCGTCGCGATGACGAGCGTCATGCCGATGGCAAGCAGGGCCAGCGGGGCGACGTTTTTCAGGATATCTATGACGTTGCCGTACAAATGCCCCTCCGTGATGCTGATGACGAAAAAATTCTTGGTAAAGAAAGCGTTGAAGATCAGCATAAGGATCAGGACGATAACGGGCCAGAACATCTGGGTTTTCCTGAATCGCCCGAATGCTTCCTTCATCCTGTCCGTCATTGTTCGTCACCCCTCCCGCCCGCTATCATGTTCATGATCTCATTCTGTGAGATGCCGCCGCCGCTGAGCTCGCCGATGATCTTCTTGTCGTTCAGCACGAGGACCCGCGTGCAGCACCGCGTGACCTCTTCCATCTCGGAGGAGATGAAGATGACGGCCATGCCGCCCTGCGCGAGATCGACGACGATCTTCTGCACCTCCGCCTTTGTCCCGACGTCTATGCCCCTCGTGGGCTCGTCCAGGATCAGCAGCTCCGGGTCGGTGGCAAGCCACCGCGCCAATATGACCTTCTGCTGGTTGCCGCCGCTCAGGTTTTTGATATACTGCTCCTTGCCGGGCGTTTTTATCTGCAGCATGTCGATATACTTATCGGCCGTCTGGTCCTGCTCCTTGCGGCTTATCCGCCTGAACATGCCGCGCTTTGACTGCAGGGCCAGTATGATATTCTCACGCACGGTAAGATTGCCGATAATGCCGTCCGCCTTTCTGTCCTCCGGGCAGTACCCGATGCCGTTGACTATGGCGTCATAGACGCTTTTGATATGGCGCTCGCCGCCGTCGATCTTCACGCGCCCGCCGTCTATCCTGTCGGCGCCGAACATGGCGCGGGCCATCTCCGTGCGCCCCGAGCCCAAAAGGCCCGCCAGGCCCAGCGCCTCCCCCTTGTATGCCTTTATGTCAAACGGCTCTATATTGCCGGCGGAGTATAGGCCCTCGGCCTCAAAGAAGGCGCGCCCGGCGCCGTCCGGCGCTTTATCGCCGATGTGAAGCGATTTTTCCAGATCCTCATAGTTCCTGCCGATCATCTTGCCGACGAGGTCGATCATGGACAGACTGGCCGTCTCGTATTCGCCGACCAGCAGGCCGTTGCGCAGCACGGTGATCATGTCCGAGACCTCGTACACCTGATCCAGGAAATGGGTTACGAAGATGATGCCCATGCCCTCGCCGCGCAGTTTCCGCATGACCTCGAAGAGCTTTTGGGATTCGTTCTTGTCCAGGCTGGAGGTAGGCTCGTCGAGGATCAGGATCTGCGCCTTGGTGTCTATGGCCCGGGCTATGGCCACCATCTGCTGGATCGCGACGGAGTAGTTATCCAGCGTCCGCGTCACGTCGATGCGGATATCCAGGGATTCCATCAGCGCCCGGGACTTGGCGTTGATCTCCTTCCAATCGATGGCGCGCCTGCGCATCGGCTCCCGGCCGATGAAAATATTTTCCGCCACCGAGAGGTTCGGGCAGAGATTGACCTCCTGGTACACTGTGCTGATGCCGAGCTCCTGCGCGTGCTGCGGGCTTTTTGCGGATATCGGTCTGCCGTCCAGTTTGATTTCGCCCCCGTCCGCGTGTTCCACGCCCGTCAGCACCTTGATCAGCGTGGATTTTCCGGCGCCGTTTTCGCCCAGCAGCGCGTGTATTTCGCCGCGCCTGAGCGTGAAGTCCACGCCCGAGAGGGCCTTGACCCCGGGAAATTCCTTATTGATTTGCCTCATAGTCAGCAGAACTTTCTCATTCTCCAATATGCCACCTCTTTTTTATTGCAGGAAAAAGCGGCGGCGCCGTTTCGCTTTGCCGCCTTCGGCGCGAAAAGGCGTTGCCGCTTTTCTGCAAATATAGCTGATCAGCTATAAGTTATTATCAGCTTATGTACTCCTGGAGCGTCCCGGTTTTAATACTGGCGGTTGGGGAGAGCCGCGGCGGCCGCGCTGGCCGGGAACACGCCCTCGGTGGATTTGATCCAGGCCGGCAACGTCTTGCCGTTCTTCAGATCCAGGCAGGCCTGGAAGAACTGCGGGCCGAGCAGCGGGTTGCACTCGGCGGTGCCGTTGGCCTCGCCGTTGACCATGGCCTGGAACATACCCTTGACGCCGTCGCAGCCGACGATCTTGATATCCGTGCCGGGCTTCTTGCCGGCGTCTTTGATGGCCTCGATAGCGCCGAGGCACATATCGTCATTGTGGCCGAAAACGCCGTCTATCTGCGGATTGGCCTTTAAGAAAGCCTCCATGACCTTTTTGCCGCCGTCCCTGGTGAAATCGCCGGACTGCGAGGCGATGATCTTCATGTTGGGATATTTCGCCGCCAATTGGTCGTCGAAGCCTTTTTTCCTCTCGGTGGCCGCGGAAGCGCCGACGGTGCCCTCAAGCTCGACGACGTTGCCCTTTTGGCCCATGGCATCGGCGAGCATATCGCAGGCGTCCTGGCCCTCCTTGATAAAATCGGAGCCGATGAAGGTGGCGAACAAGTTGGGGCAATTAGCCGATCTGTCTACCAGAACGACGGGGATGCCGGCATTCTTGGCTTCCTGGAACACGGTGTCCCAGCCCGTCTCAACAACCGGTGAAACGCCGATCACATCCACTTTTTGCTGGATAAACGTTCTTATGGCCTTGATCTGGTCTTCCTGTTTCTGCTGCGCGTCGGCGAATTTCAGGTTGACGCCAAGTTTCGCGGCCGTATCTTTGATTGACTTTGTCTCGGCCGCGCGCCAGCCGCTTTCCTCGCCGATCTGCGAGAAGCCGACGTTGAGCTGCTTCCATTGCGAATCAGCCTGGGCGTTGGGCGCCGGAGCCGGAGCCGACGCCGGGGTGGCCGGGGATGAGCACGCGGCGGAGCTTATCACCATGCCGCATGTCAGCGCCGCCAAAATGATCCTGACCGAGTTCTTGATTTTTCTCTCTCCTACTTTTTCCCTTTCCATTTCTTTTCCCTCCATTTTTCATTTTTACAATAATATTACATATTTATATGTTACATTATTGTAAAAGAAAACAAAATTAAAAATTTACCTGACTTTTAACGTATATTTACCGCATTGACATAAAAGTAATAAATTTTTAAGAATAATTGTCGTAATATTTTGTTACTGAGCACTGTGTCCGCTTAAAAATGATATGAGTTCGGCGCGGTGAAGCCGCGCCGAACTCATATTTAACAAAGCGCTCCGCATATGAGCGTTATAAAGGCTTTAATAAGGCTTTAAAGAGGGATCGGCATTGACCGCGCCGGCTCTACGCCAGCTTGATCAATGTCAGATGCGCTCCGACGCCCTCATTTAAGACCAGGCAGGACGTCTTGACGCATTCCCCGTAGACGTGCATTTCCAGGACGTCCCCTTCCGCCAGCTGCAAAATGCTGGTGTGAGACAACTGCGCTTCGGCCATAAACATCCCCGCCGACAATATCGTGCAGGGGCGTATCTCCCCGTTGATACTGAGCGCCAGGTGAGCGCCGGCCATAGGCACCGCGAACCGGACGCCGTAGTTTAACAGATAGAAGCCCGTATGCCTCACATGGAGTTTGTACGGATTGAGAACCGCGAATCCGTTGTTGTACTCCACCGTTGGCAGAGGCATGACCTCGCCGTCCAGTACGACGGGCTCGCTGTTGCAGAGCGTTTTACACGATACATTCAGCAATGAAACGCACACGGCGGTCGCCGCGGGGCCTGCCTCGCCCTGCGGCCCCCGGGGGCCTTCCGGTCCGCGCAGACCCATCTCGCCGGGTTCGCCCTTGGGGCCGGCCGGGCCTGTCGGGCCATATATTTATGCACAACTATTCTTCTGAAAATTTGAGAATGCTTTATATTGCTTTAAATAGCCGCATTCTCAACAAGGGTTAAATCATTGTGATTATTCTCGATGTACTCCATTACGCGCTTGTAGTCATCCTCAAAATTGAACTCAATCGTAAGCTCGCCGCCCTCATGCACATAAATCGTGTTGATTAACTCAACGAGTAAACCGCGTTCAAGTGTTGTGATGTTCTGGAACTTTAGAAAACTGGTCAGATATGGATCATCGGTTGATATACCATTAGCCATGACCTGAATTTCTTCCCTAAGGTTCGCAACCGCTTCTTGAAGCTGCTCCGTTTGTTCCTCAAACTTGCCTTTCATTCTGCGGTAATCATCCCTTGTGATGTCACCACTTTTCCAGTCAAGGTAAAGGCCGTCTGTTAATGACTTCACCTTTTCCAACTCCTGCTCACGCATTTTAAGCAGATGATTCAGCCGATTGGATTGTGTTCGCACAACAGGTGCTTTGTTAATTTCATCGATCATTTCCGTCAATGAATCCACAAGCTCAATCTGTTTGCGGATCGCGGTTAATACCGATTTTTCAAGAATCTCCAATTTGATACTGTGTCTTGAGCACTTCTCCTTTGATTTATCACGGTATGTCCGGCAACAATAGTAAACACGATCTTTTGAGGTCTTTCGCGTCATAGCCTTTTTACAATCAGCGCAACGTAAAAAGCCTGAAAACAAGTATACTTCCCGTTTTTCTGGAGCTGTTCGCATATCGCGTAGCTGCAAATTTTGCGCTTTATCAAAGGTCTCTTTGTCAATAATCGGCTCATGAGTGTCGGGAACAACAAACCATTCATCTTCAGGTACATTAATTTGCGTATGTACTTTATAGCTCTTGATCCTAAAACGTCCCTGCACCATGTATCCGATATATGTTTTGTTCGACAGTATTGAACTTATCGTACATGATGACCACAATCCATCGTTCACATGGCTTACAGGAGTTTGGAACTTCATTCCCTTACTTTTCTTATAAGCCGTGGGGTTTGGAACGCCCATTGAATTAAGCCTTTTCACGATTCCCATCTTGCTATACCCTTCATTTACAAACCATGAAAAAATGTCTTTCACAATCTGTGCGGCTTCCTCGTCAATCACAAATGAGTTTTTATCTTCGGGGTCTTTCGAGTAACCATAAGGAGCGAAAGCACCGATAAATTCGCCTTTTCGACGCTTCATATCAAACGTGCGGCGAATATCATCCGAAGTCTTTTTGCAATAACGGTCATTCATAACGCCGGTAATTGGCACATCAAATCCGTTGATGGACTCAGGGTTGAGATATGAATCAATTTTAGGCGAACCCACCGTGATAAACCGTATATTGTGCGTTGGGAAAAATGTTTCAAGAAAAAATCCCTGATCGGAGTAATTGCGGAAAGCACGGGCTAAATCCTTAACGATCACGCAGTTGACCCGCTTATCCTCGATGTCTTTCATCATCCGCTGGAAATCTGGGCGCTCATAATCTGTTCCTGTAAGCCCATCGTCAACATAATAATCGGCGATTTCAAATCGCTCATCTAGCGCCTCCACATACTCGGTCAGTATTTTCTTCTGGTTTACCACGCTCAGACTTTCATCGTTTCCATCTTCCCTTGATAGTCGGATATAGAGCGCAATTTTCCAAATAATGTTACTGCTCTTTAGAGAATTAAGTGACTTTCTTACTCGTGGCATTGTACCTCCAATCCTCCAAAATCACGATATAATTATAACATGTCTTGTTTAGGCGCTCAACCCTTTTTTAGGGCGATGAAATAGTTTTTTAGTTTGGTATTCAGGCTCTTACCATCAGCCGAAAAACATATCTTTACCGGCGTTTCGCCACATAAGAAGCAATATGGATTTTTTACCTGCGCTAGAAAATGCTGCATACGTTGCGGGTTAGGCAAGGCAGTGTCAATATTGACGCGTTCCACGTTTACCAAC
>JGI20166J26741_11588806_pt1 | contig 11781 bp, 7 predicted proteins | sample TergutCu122P5_FD_26741 | JGI IMG/M metagenome (IMG submission 26741) | reverse complement strand
CCCCCCCCCCATGGAACTCCTCTTGTTTTGTCTTCAGATCTTTTGTTGTTCACTGGACCTAGATTGTCAGGCCCTGTTTCTGGTTCATTGAGTTTTGCAGCACTTCATACGGATTTACACTTCTAGGGTTCGTATGACAATATCTTGTATCAGGTTTACTTAATCTTTTATGCCTGCCTGAGTTTACCAAGTTCCAAGTAACTTCTTTCCCTTCATTTCGTACTGATATCCCATCCTGGTTCAGTTTTTGTCCATTTGTCCATTCCGACACTGGGCACATAAGGTTTTCATTTTCTTGAAGTAACTTAATAATTGTGAGCCCTGAACTAAGCTCTGATAATGTTTTCTGTTACTCTAGTTTTAGTTTATTACAAATTTCACTTCTTTTCATCACCACTTCATTAAAAACTGGAAAGCACATAACCTCACCCACTGCAACCTCCACCATGATGCAATAAACCATTCTATTTCTTTAAGCTCCAGTTTAATATTATCATGCCATCTATCCCTAGGTCTTATATGTGGTATCTATCCTTCAGGTTTCTCCATTCCACCAAAACCTTGCGACCTAACCTTATATAGTTATTTTTTCCTAAATGTTATTAATGAGACATGAACAGTATTTATTTCTATAGTAGCAGCCTCCTTCTAGCAACTGATAAAGTGTCTGTTTTCATTTATAGTGTCTGTGATTTTATCCAGTAAATTAACATCATCAGCATAAACCAGAATTTTGATGTGTCACATTCAGTTTTACCCCTCTCATTTGATTGGACCTTCTTAATGGCATACTCTAAAGCAAAGTTTAAACGCAATTATGATAAAACACCTCCTTTGATTCAGACCATTCTGAACAGGAAATATACCAGATGGATTTGCCCATCCAGACTTTATTGTAGGTTTAATCTCTTAATGACCCTGACCTACTAAGACTCTTCATATCCCACATTCCAAATCTCATGTCCATTTTCCATGCTTAGGTTGTTTCACAGGGTCTGTCCAAGTCCATGGTCCTTGTGTAACATTTTGTGACGTGTAAATTTATTATGAGAAGTTGTTAGCTACTCACCAAACCTACAAGCTGGAGTATTGTGCCTTGTGAGCTGTTTTCAAGAGCTTATTCAATATGTTTGGTGCTACCCTTCCTTTTGTAGGCCATCACCCTATCTGCCACCTGAGGACATGCCATTTTGCCAGGAACCTGCTTACTCCTGGGGGAGTGATATAAAACCATGTTTATTAAGTGATAATACAACTTGTTTTAAAGTTGACTTTGATGAATTAATCCTCATTAAATTGGAATGCAATAGAAGAGGACTGAACTGTATAGAATAAAGTATGGCAATGAAATTATGTGTTAAATATGAAGTTAATGTACTTTGTGGTCACTGCTGTGAGAACTTCAAATCTCACTTTTTTTTAGCATGAATGGTACATGAGAATGGCACTCAAAATTTGGTCAGAAAATGTGAAAACAATAAACCACTCAGAGGAAACAGGCAGAGATATTAGGAGCTTAGTAGAGTTTGTTCAGGTAGACAGTGGATCACTTAAGCATCCACCTGGACAAGATACCATCACCCTGAAGGAGGAGGGAGTATGTCCATTGAAACTTTGGTGTTGGCTGTCAAATTCTGTTAACCTATGTTAAAATAATTAAGTATGTGGAGTATAAAAAGTAGTCTCAAAGTTTCGATCATTGCTTATTGGATTTCAATGGCAGCTCCTCTGGTAATTTATTGTATGTCAGAAGGATAATTGTTAAATAACCTAACATATATATATATATATATATATATAACAGCTGAATTCTGTTATCTTTAGGGGTCAATCAGGAGATGAAAGCTGTTAAAATTTTACATATAAAAATGTATTAAAATTATTATTTTCTTTCTTCTGTCATATATTCCTGGATGTAAGGGGATATAAATTGGTTTGCCATTTGAAGTACACAATGTCTGGTTGCCATGTGTAATTTTATGTACTTCGTCTGTGCTTCATGTTATTCTTGTTGCCACCATTGTCATCTTCATTGTCCTCCTTCTCTTCCTACCCCTTCAGCGTCATTTTTATTTTATTGTGTTACTTCCTTCTGGCTGACCGAAATGGTGTTAGTGTTCCATCTGTTTTATGTGATGAGTACAACTATGACAATAACAGAATTCTATTGCAACACCTAGGGCTATGTGAGTGTTTTAATTAGTAAATTAGAAATATTTTTGTATTCAAATGGTCTTATTAAGTTTCACTAATGAACAGAAATTCATTGATAATGTCATTAAATATTTAATTTGATGTTCTGATGTGTTGCAGAGAAACTGCATAGAGTTTGCTTTAAAAGCAAAGCCTGTTCGCCGATACATTCCAAAACATCGTATCCAGTACAAAATCTGGTGGTTTGTGACATCACAGCCTTTTGAATATACTATCTTCATTCTTATTATGTTAAATACCATCACCTTAGCAATGAAATTTCATAATCAACCAAAACCATATGAAGAATTCCTTGATATTCTTAATGTCATCTTCACAGCTGTGTTTGCTATGGAATTTGTATTAAAATTGGCTGCTTTTAGGTTCAAGGTAAGCATTCACAACAGTCTTGAAGTTTCTGATGATTATGTATTAAAAAGTTTTTGACAAATATTTTGGGCATGGTCCATCATCCGAGTTTTTTCAGCAATTTATTTTATTTCTACCTTTGTGTGAACCCTACTCCATAGGTCCTTCAGCAGAGTTAATCCAGGTTTGGAACTGGCTCTGCCAGAGAACCCCATTGGACTGGGATTACTAATTTTATCCCATAACCTGAAGATGGAAACAGAACCATTGTCTACAATGTTGTAGTTTGAAGGAATTTGGTAAATTATCAGTGTCCAGCGTATTAGTTAAAAAGATGAATGTACCTTGGGTGACATTGTCCCATTGGGTATTTCTCAATAAGGTGCTAATTATCTGACCAAACACAACATATAGATCTAGAAGAATAGTCTTTTATTATATACTACATCATGTTCCAGCTGTTCTGCTCAGCCATCTTCAGGTAGATGCTGGATACACAAAAAGAAATATAAAGGGAGAGAAGCCTGTCTTTGCACTGTTATGAATTGTAACAATATTATTCCAAAAATGGAATAATAAGGTTAAACCTAATTGGCACCTTACAGTTCAAAATACCTTTGTTTAAGGAGCTATAAATGGCTTCACTTGTTCAAAAACAGTGTGTTTTTACAGTAAAGAATTTTTTTAAACAACAATGAAAGAGACGTGAAAAGTAAATTCCTTTACTGCAACTTTTGTTCATAGTTATTACTTGTCAGGAATACGTTTAATATTTAAAATTTATGAAATAATCTGCATGGTGCTGCAGAATCATTAAAAATTCATTGTGTGATGTAAGTAATGTATCAGAAGTCATACCCTTTTTAAGGAACAAACAAAATTAACCCACTTTCTTCCATCGTAGACTTGAAGTGCTGTCTTACTAGAGGTTGTTGTGATTGCACACATGACATTGTTCTTGTGTTAAAAATGAGACATCTGGCATGAAATAAGATTTTTTTCCCCCCAATTGATATGTTATAATGTATAGATAAATAATTTATATTCTTTAGAAGGAATTAATTCTGCAGGTAGTTGGCATGCTATAAAGTCTGCCTCAAATTCAAGACTGTTAATCTCACCATAAAAATGTGTGGTTCAGAAAAGTGTTTACAAAATTACTAATTTCAAATTGTCGAAGTTTTCGGTATTTGTGCTCATCCAGAACAAATGGCAGTCACTAAACACAGTAGCTCTATAGCACTGTAAAACTTTTTAACTAGCCATACTAACCCTTCCAGATAGTTTTATAATATATGAATGTAGAACTTATTATTGTGATGCAGTGTATGTTCTTACCTGTCTACCAAACTACACAGTGTCACATTTCATAATTCTCTTCTTAGTATTATTGCCAAGAGTACCTGAAATCTGTCACATTAGACACTGCTTGCATGAAGCTTTATCAGTACATTCATATGCATCTCTTTTTAACAGCCAAAATGTATGTTGAAAACCAATAAAGGCCCTTCATTGAAGGATATCCATCATTTAGATTTTCCTTCCAATAGTAGTGTTAGCCAAATTTCTTTGCTCCAGTTTAAGTTTAATTTGTCTTTTCAGCATCAAAATCTATTAATCCCACAGAAACAAGATGTCTCTGTTCAGTGTTCCTGACACATTTTTACAGTTAACATGATAGTCCTTAATTTTCTCCACTGCCGATGGACTTGAAAGTTCATGAATGTTTTATTTGAATAATGCCCAATATCAGTGGAATATTTCAGCAGTTGAAAGCACAAATATTATATTTTTACTTTTAGGTGATTTTAATTTGCCATGTGTCCTGGATTGTTAGACATGCTACCTTTTTTCTGCCCAAATATTGTATGTCCAAGCATAACCATGGAGATAGCAGTAATAATCAGAAATAATGTCTGTTACTGTAGAACATTATGTAGGCATGTCATTTATGCACCTTTATTGAAAACTCTTAAATTGGACAGACAGTTTTATAACACATTCTTTACCATGTACCAGAAACTCAACTGATGATGTAACCAACAAAGTACAAAGGTTATCAGTCACAGCCACGTTTTTATTTCTTTGCTACTACATGTTTCAGCATATGTGATCATTGTCAGGGAGATTCCTTTGGATATTACACAGTAGTAGTAAAATTTTTGGACTCGCGTGACGTAGGCAGTGCAGACACACTGGTTCTGGGGCCCACCCAGCTTTCTGTACATTGAGTACTAGGCCTGTATTTGGGGGGGTAAATCAGCCAGGGCATAATACTTACCACTCAAGTGCCAAGCCTAATTATGAGTAGAACTATATCTTTACTCCCCATCAGTGCCTCTTATGGCATGTTACCTTCATGAAAGTGTTTATGTAAAATGTGTTGTGATTGATAACTTTTGTACTTTGTTGGTTGCCATATCAGTTGGTCACACAATAGTTCTGTCTTAATCAAATAATTTAACAAAGCTTAATATTATTGTTTCATGTGTTTATAAATAAGAGTATATTCCAAGTGAATATTTTTTGAGTGGTTTAGTCATAAATGGAGGTTATGTCTTTCCTTTTCGTTTATCATGTATTATTATGTTATTCTAAATTTACTTTCCAGAATTATTTTGGGGATGCATGGAACGTATTTGATTTCATCATTGTCCTTGGAAGTTTCATCGACATCATTTATTCTGAGGTGAATGTGAGTAACAATTATTGAGAATGCTGAGTTTTGCAGTGTGATGCCTTGACTGTAACGCAATCTTTGATTTATCTTGTGTATGTAGAGGAATTTAATTTAACATTTAATCAAGACAAACTTACGTTTCAATGAGGGAGGCTATTTCATATGGGACTAGGGCTTGGAGACTGAGTAAAGGGAGCTTTGTGTGCTGAGCATACCCATATTTTATTTGTATTACATGTACCATCATATATTCAGAATATGAAGAGAGTTGGTTGTTGGAACATGCTGTTATATGATATTATGCAACATGAGAATAAATACTTTAATGTGGATGACTGGCATAAAATGATGGCCTACTTAACTTGTTGTTACATTTAGCGTTATAAACACAAAACAAAAAGTTGTTCTTGGTAGCACAGGATATAGAAATTCGTATGGTCATTGCTATGTTCTTATCATTCTATTTTATCAGATTTGTTCCTGCTTTATTCACCAGTGGCATTACAGTTAAAATTACAGTCTTCTGTGATGTGATGCTGTGTAGTTTCTTTACATAGATAATAACATTCTGGTGGAACTTGTTGCTTCCATCTACTCTTTAACCATGAAGATGGGTGTAGCAGTTTTCTTGGAAGTGTTGGTGTCTCTCAACCGAATTGCACTGCATCACACCCTAAAAGACCAACTTCTTAATATTCGCCACACTTCCGAGATTGTAGGCTTTTGCAGTGGTGTATATGAGGTCTTCACTCTTGTGGAATGTTGTGCACCTTTGGTTAGCAGTTCGTTACTGACATTTTGGGACAATATATTGGTCCTGCTGTGTTAGCAGCAAATTATCAACCAACATCATGCAACATCCCAGAAAAGTGAAGGCTTCACCACAATTGCTTCTCTGTATGCTCCCCAAATGTATCTCTATGAAAATGAAAATTATTGTCATCATTACACACTATATGTCTGTATGTTAGTAATTCTTCTATGCCTTTGTAACTTTTCCATATGAAGTAACGTAATGCTCTCATGGTTATTCCATCCTGATGAATTGCCGTGTTTGAATCACAGTTCACGGCAAGGTATTGTGACATTCTTTATATTTTTTTCTGGTTCTGCACTTATTGGGTAATAATTTCAGTTTTATTTTGATCTAATTAATGAATGCTGCTTTTGTGTTTCACTAACAATAAGTGTTGTTGTACTTAAATGAGTAACATAAATTTCATTCAACTTTATTTCATTCCGTTAGGATTCTTTTGTATGTTGTAAATTTTTGTAAACTGTTCATTACTTTCTAAGCATATTGATTCGTTATATACATATACAAAAATCTTCAGCATTTAAGCTGTGGTACAAAACATGTCTAACAAGACAGACGGTGTACATATAACATAACATTGTAGTGCATTTTAATAATGTTTATACCACCTTAACTGTTTCACTTGAAGAGAGCAATTTTGTGGTGATTTATCACTGGAAACACTAAGAGTTAATTAGGTCTTCATGTGAATTGTTGATATTTTTCCCCAGTTTTAACCAAATTTGTAATTTCTTGACAGTTTTTTATGAAAGTTCCGAGTATCAAATTTCACTTAAATCTGTCCAGTGGGAGCCATGCTGATGCATGTGGACAGACAGACCGACCAACAGCCTGATAAACTGTTTTAGTCAAAGAGGGCACTTTTATAGTGATTCACTGTCACCAGCAACGATAAAACTACTTTGGTCTTCATGAAAAGTGCCTGATAATTTGTCCGATTTTAAATAAATTTGGATTTTCTCAGCAGATTTAAATAAAACTTCCCAATATCAAATTTCTTGAAAATCCATCTGGTGGAAGCCGCATTGATGCATGTGGACAGACAGACACACAGACAGACAGACATGATGGAGATAGTGGGTGCGTTTGGCAACTGTGTGAATGTGTTAAAGTGTAAATTCATTTTTAACTTCACCCTGTTTTGATAATCAGTATTCAGTTAGCAAGATCATTTCATTGCAAGAGATCTTCCTGGCTGGCAAGCTGTCAAATTTTTAGTCTTTCACGCTATTGTCAGATGGATATAACAAACATAAGTGTGAGGAAAGAGATTTGTATGGAGTTGAAAAAATACTTTGAAGTGTCTACTGTGTTGTGATTTTGGGTGGGCTGAGCCTATAACTCTAGCATGTGACAGGGGTAGCAAATAACTGCACCATGAACTTCATATTACTGCTACTAACCTGAGCTCTGAATGCATTAAGCCATATAGACAGGGTGTCTGGAAACTAACATCACAGATTTTCAGCATCACTTCGTTGATTAGGATTGATGTGATACTGATCCTTTTTCTCGAAAATGGCACTGTGTGGAACCTGGCTGCGTGGTCAGTGATATGCAGGAATTTGCTGCACACACCATTAGAATAGGAGGGTAAGCAGAGTGGGAATATAGTACTTGACATAAAGTGGGAAGACAGTGGGTAGGGCTGTACACAAGCAAGTTGGAACTTCAAAAGGGTTTCTTTGTTAAATGAACAACCCAAGCAAGAAGCAGGAAAAAATGTTATGTGGTTTAGGAAACATAGAATTAGGACCACATGTGTGCAGAACTCTGGTACCTGGTGTAGGAAAAGGAAGTTCAGGACCAAGGCTGCTGTGCTTAAATCACCATTTTTGCCCACTCATCTTGCTCTTCCACCACGAAGGAGAAGTAAGCAGGTCATACTACAGAACACTGTAATCTTAATATTCATTGCAACTTGAAACTAAAATGTCACAAAAATAATGTGTGAAATTTGTCACTTTAGTTGGAAGTAAAGCAACTGCCTTCTGCTTTAATAATGATGTACTTTCAGTTGGGTCCATTGCATATTAAGCCTTATTACTTCCAGGTGAAATCTCCTTATAACTAAGAGGAAGGCAGCAAGTTGTGGGGTCTTTGACATATGTGGAAAATATTTTACTGACTTGTAAAAACATATACCAATTGGAGTCAGTGTGAAAATATTTATGCTTCTGTTATATATTACATTGTTCTTACAGTGAATCATGTTTACAAAGTGCCATTCTTAAGCACTTGTGCCAGCCATCCCTTGCACTTTCAGAAATGAAATTGCATGTCAGCAGCACCTTTCAGTTGCAATCTACTTGTATTAAAATTGTCATTCTGATTTGCATAATCAAGATCTTTATTTTTTGGAGGAGTTCATTTTATATTGCACATTTTGTATGTAGATGGTGGCTATTGTACCAAATTTCTGTAACGCTTACTTGCCTTGTCAGAAAGCCATGCATTTGTTCATTTCTAAAAAGAAAAATATTGGTTTTGGATTATTCAGCATCAATACTATTTAATATATTAGCATAATAGCATGGGTATCACCTTTTGTATTGTAATGTATTTTAATATACAACTCCGAATTATTCTATCTCATGTGGACATGATTATAATTATTGATTCTGGCACAAAGAATGTTCCAGCTTGCACCCAACTTATGTTCGCATTGCAAGCAGGAAGACAGTCTTGTTAGAGTTGAATTGAGTTATTGGGCATATCTGTGCTATTTTCACTTTTTTTCATACACACTTCTTATTTTTCACACCTAGCCTGGCTAATATGCATACATACATATCCAGAACCCTACCTTGCAACCAATAGATCTGGATTATTTTTCTTCATACGTTATTAAAATAAGTTGTGACAAATGTAGCGTGAATGATTCTGAATTTTCAATCTTTATGTGTAGGAATGTTGGAGACTTGACTAGCCTTTTGTTATTTGCATGCATACAGCATATAATTATTATGATGCATAAAACACAACAGGCCTTGTTCAGTTTAAGATCAAAGTTGAAATGCTTGTTTCAGTGTTTTGTTTTATCAGATGTTCAACTTCTTGTCATGTGAGTAGAAACTTTAGTTCTCTGTATCCAATGATTATGTGGTATTTACATCTACATGGATGCACAAGATTCTTTCTTGCACAAGTTAGAAAAGTGGCTGTGATTACAGTAAGAGGAATGCAGTTGTGATCCTCAGTTTTCAGTAATTGTCTTCTACTGAAAGTTGAAGTAGTCTGTTTTATGAAAGTGTCAGACCGTTTAAACATAAAGCTACCATTTAAAGTACCCAGTAAAGGTTATAGGTACTGCAGTCCTTAAATATAATCTATTACTTGACAAAGCAGGTCACAAAATAGTACCCATCATTTTCAGTTTTAATATAGTAAGAAAACATGTAAGCATACAAGACAGTGTAGTTATTGCCAAATTATCAACTTTAGGCTACTAACAGTTGATAGCCTTGATATGGATGGTAGCCCTTGTCTTATATTTGCAAAATACTTCAACTTGAGTGACTACCCAAGGAGCACTCTCTTCTCTCCTGCCACTCCCAAGTAGAGTGTTATGTGACGAGCATAGGCCACACTTTCAAATATAAGTGTTGGGCAACATCCAATCAAAATTTGTTAAAAGTACATTCGACAAAAAAAAGGGCTTCAACTAACCAAGATGTTTCCTTCCATGTCTCATCAATCCAGACCCCTACAAGGTTTAAGGTTTGTGGTTACAAGTCATGTTAATGTTACATGTGGACACAGGCTGGAATCTAACTCTCCTGCTCAACACAATGCAGTGATTCAGTGCACCTCTTCCAGGCATCTGATTAATTTGTGTGAGATGATAGGGTGGTTCTCATTGGTCAGATTCTTTTGTATGTAAGAGGGTACTATAGTACAGTTCAGTGTCATTGATAGCAGTAGTAATGATGTGAGAATGTGATGATGTGATGGTTAGGTTGTTGGCAGTGCAACAGCAGTGGTGTTGGTGATGATTATGATAGAGCAAGGGGAATAATATAAATCTGTTTTATGTAAAATTTTTTGCATGTTATGGATATACTTTTCTGGAATATTCAAAGTTGTAAGTATGGAACTATTTGAAGTTCTGTAACACTTTTCTGTTGGGTTCATGAATAATATATAAGACTTGCACTAGATCCACAGCTTGTGTGTGGTGTCAAGAAATCTAGTGAGAGGGGTCATCCATTTGTTAGGTCTCCTATGTATACCAGAAGGGGATAAATATAAAGATTTTAACAAATGCTGTACTTCAGTATTGCTTTATTCTGGGTTGTGACGCCGTGTAGTCTGGTAAGAATGTTCGGAGTGTAATTTCATTTCAGAAGAACCTGTTGCCTCAATAATGTGAATAAGTGGTGGACACATCAAGTTCCTCTGAAACTGTCTAGCAGAATAAAGGGCATCACAATGCAAAGACAGCAATCATCATTGTTACTGCTGTGAGAATCTCAAATCTCACAGACTTGCATTTGTTGCTTAGTACTAGAAAAGCATTTCCCATCATTTTTAGAGTAATATATGTTGTAATATGAGAGTTAGATTCCAGGGTAGACCGCTTGTTAAATATTAGCCATTATGGTGAAAGTTATTTTTATTATCCATTTAGCATGAATGCTTTAATAGTAAACATAAAATACACTTTTAATTAATTTATAAACAGCTTGTGCATGGGTGAAACAATATGTAGGAGTTTCTGCATTTTGTGTTGTTATAACCTCCAATATTTTACATAATTCAGAAGACCCATCAACAGTGGAGATTGAAATAAGGGAATGATAGTAGCGTACACATTTAATAAAGTGAAATATGTATATTTTTCTTTACCACAGTTTATCATTTACTGTACAAACCAGTGTACTATTTAATTTTGAAATAGTGGTGTGAAGAGAAACCTTTTGCTTTCCATTCACTAAATTCCATTCAGTCTTGGAGCATTTAACATAGTTTAGAAATCTGCGTAGGCCAAAAGATACTAGAACTGCCTTCAAGGCTCCACCAAGAGCCTTTATCTTTGTTTTTATAAGTATCCCTACACTTCATGCAAACGTCAATACTTTTAGATCTGTTATAAGTAATTCTGAATGCAGAAGCTTGTGATCTATCATAAATATTAAGTCTTGAGTCTCCTTGGATGTGACATTGACATCTGGTAAAATAGTACCACTGTTTCAGAGGAGTATACTGCATGTAGAGGCAATATATTCTACCACATTGTTAACAGTCATTACCAGACTACATATTGTCATATTCCAGAAGACTGTAAACTTAATATTCTCCACTGTGAGAACACTTAATTTCTTTTTCATCGATGTTAGTGTGCAATAATTCTTCCTCAGATCAACATTATATGTAAGTATAAGCCACCACACAGTATAACTCAACTGAAAAGTATTGTTTGTTGATTATAAATTGGTATTTACTGTTTGAAATGTGCATGTAGACAAAATTTTCAGGGCTGTTACAAAAATAATCATTTTTCTATCACATCATTGAAGTTTATATTCACATACATCTTGTAACTATAATAATTCTCAAATATCTGCAGAGGCATGAAATACAGTGTGTGATGTCAATGAGATGCTGATGTATTTGACAAAGAATATAATTGTGATCAGTATAAAAACGATGAATTACTGTTGTGTTGAACTTCAGATGTGTGTGTGTGTGTGTGTGTGTGTGTGTGTGTGTGTGTGTGTGT
>JGI20166J26741_11588695_pt1 | contig 11782 bp, 12 predicted proteins | sample TergutCu122P5_FD_26741 | JGI IMG/M metagenome (IMG submission 26741) | reverse complement strand
CCCCAACTTCAATCTGTACACCACTGTAAAATACTCGTAAATACCATATTTACTGTTTCACCATATTTTATGTGCTGTCTAAATCCTGATCAGAATGTCAGACAAACTATAAAAATAATGTTATTGAACTATTTAATACTAGCTACAGAATTTGTTTTGAGTTTGGGTTCGCAAAGCACTTGTACTGAATCACAAACCTGTTTATTTCTCACATAAAACATATTTGTAAGTCTGTGTAGTTTAACCTTCTACACGCACAGCCTGGCACTTTAACCTCTTAACAAACATATAAAAGTCTGTGCACTGCAAGAAAAATCACTGATTATTTTTGCTTTTCATTAATCCTTTGATCACTGAATCAACTTTGAATTGTAATTACATAATAAGATAACTGGTCAGTTTCAAGCTCCAAATGCTATGCATCTAGGGGAGAGAAAAGCCTTCCATTCCACAAGCATATAAACTAGATAGAAGACTGGTTGGAAACTAGGGCAGTATCAATGTGAAGATAATATAGAAAATGCCAGACCTTGTGGTGAAAAAACCTCCACTTGTCCATCCCATGCTGGCTTCATTATCCACATTTGTAAATATTTCTTAAGTAGTCTGTTTCAAGAAAAATTACTTAAACTAAGAACTTCAATATCTCACTAACTTTTTAATGCAATGAGATACATACCTTACTTCTTTCAGCTCCTGGACATCACTTGGACTCATATTTTCAAAGGCCTTAAAGCCATGATTAATAACGCGGCGTAAGGCTGCTGGCATTTCATACTGACGCAATTTCCTAGCAGTTGTTAGTGCATTTGCTATTCTGAAAACAACATATGTATATTACACTAAGGATACAAAGTTGCAGAACAATATGTACAACAATATCCTTCATACAAAAGCTGTTACCTTTACGGATGCCATCCCAGTGTGTTTATCAATGAGACATTACAAGTTACTGTCTAACACAACACAAACCTAGTGTATTTCATCTAATATCTTACATGAACTTTGTATATTTCATCTAATGTTTGGATTCTGGTGAAATATATGAAGTTTGTGTTCAGTTAGACTGTAACTTATAACCTGTCACTAATAGTCACCATTTACTTTGCAAATGCACCTACAAATATTTAGCATAGAAGGACTGAGAAGGTTTAACTGGAATACAGTAACACACATCAGTCAACTCATCTAACAATAACATGAATACTCAATGTTTGTGGCAATATTTGCTGTACACAATACACAAGAGATCTGCTAATACAAAAAGTAAGTTTCTGTAAATTTTTTGCTCCTCTCTAATGCTGCAAATAAGATTAAAATTCATATCCCAACCTTGGATTGTGATAAAACATTCCACACATAAACACACATGAAGGAGTGAGGACACAAAGAGCTGTGCAGACATAAATGAATAAGGTGGCACAAAATTAACGATATGTACAAAACTAACTTCATGAAGAAGAGGCCTTCTTCAGAAGCTGAGAATTTCTCAGTTGGTTAGGAAACTGCAAGCTTATGTTGCTTTCACAACCATGTAAACAACAGCCTGTTACTGCCCCTTGCCCGAGTCAGATGAATCCAGTCCGAATACTCCCATACAATTTCTGTATAATCTATTTTAAGATTATCCTTCTGTCTATACCCAGGTTTTCCAAGTGAGCGCATGCTTTCAGTTATCCTTAACTTAAAAAATACTTTGGTGAGTAACAGACTATGAACTACAAATGAAGTGCGAGTAATGATGCTTGTTACATGTCTGGTAGAAATCCAGATGGAAAACATCTACAGAAATTAGTGTAATGTATTTTAGATGTCTAGTAGAAATCCAGATGGAGAACATCTACAGAAATTAGTGTAATGTATTTTAGATGTTTGCAAGTGACTAGGCGGAACAGCGCATGAAATTAAGTACGGTCAGTTCTGCTATTATGAGTTTGTGATGCAACTGATGAATAGATGAAAATCATTTGACATAAACTTTCACAGACATGTGTGGCTACTGCATGATTTCAGTGACCACTGTAAAGATACCGTTGACTAAAGGAATGAATTTTTCTGATATGACCCTATTGTTATAACTCAATTCTCTGTAACACAGAGTCTCACAAGAATGTACCTATCAAGTTATACCAAAACTGACTGCACACAAGTAACAGAAGTGTCACAAAGCACCATGCAGTGAACAGAACAAACAATGCTGTAGAACCATAAATATGGAGCAAGAAGGGGCAAAACAGAATGTTAAACAACGAATTCACTGGACTCTAATGAACAAGTGAAATGGGAAATCAGAATCATGAGTTATAAGGAATTCTTAAGGAAGTTGAAGGAAAGATAGTGAACACGCGCAAGGAAAGTCAGATAACTGAAACTATACAACTGTCTGGAATTATAAACCATAAGGAACATAAATGTTAGTGGTAAACCAATACACAGATTCAGAATAGGCTGAAATATGGCCTAATATATGGAACTACTAAATAAACAAGAAAGAGAAAATAACTGTGTAAGCGACATGTATAGCAACAATACTTACGGAGGTGGATGTTCTCCACACACAACAGGCGCTTCACTGCGCTTCATTACATTTCTCACCGGTCGTTTATATGGGGATGATGCCTGTAAGTCATCTAGTAACTCACACTGGACTCGGAACACCTGACAAAAATATTACAAAACAATTTAAGGGTTTAATGCCTGTTATCATAATTATTTTGCCTGCCTGAGAAGGATAATCGCCTTTTAATGTGGTGGTCGACAGGGCTGAAATGTTTACTCCTAATGACACAGTAATGACGATTATAATGATGTATGGCACAGGATGGGTATCTTCAAATGAAATGTTAACCATGCTAGTGGCATGGTCTTCTTTCGTATGCAAAGGCCTGTCTCTGTAAAAGGTCAAGGCATGCAGAAAACTCCCTAAGAATTTGAACCAACTAGAACTCTGAATCCACATAAAACAAGTACATTAGCTTAAAATCACACTATGACTGTGCCAACTCTGAAAATAAATATAGTAATCTCCCAGCATACAAGGTTTGTTCAAAAAGTATCCGGACGGACCACAGTACATGAAGCAGATAAAGCTTACGGGGTTTTAAACCTAATTGTCTTCAACATAGTTCCCTTCTGCAGCTACACACTTCACCCAACGTTTCTGCCACTGTTGGAAACATTTTGCGAAATCCTCTTTTGGGATGTCTAATAGTGTCTTTGTCGAATTTTGTTTGATGTCCTCTGTTGCATCAAATCGGTGTCCTTTCAGAACTTTCTTAAGCCTTGGGAATAGGAAAAAGTCACACGGTGCGAGATCTGGTGAGTATGGCAGCTGCTGCAACTGAGCAGTGTCATGTTTGGCCAAAAACTGCTGCACAAGATGTGAAGTGTGTGCAGGCGCTTTGTCGTGGTGCGGATCCAGTCGCCATCCCGCCATTTTTCCGGTCGTTTTCGGCGAACTGATTCACACAAACATCGCAAGACCTCCAGGTAGAATTTCTTGTTAACTGTTTGCCCGTCGGGAGCATACTCGTGGTGTATGATACACTCAGAATCAAAAAACGCCAGTAACATGACCTTTGTTTTGCTATGCACCTGGCGCCCCTTCTTTGGTCACTGAGACGAGGGTCCCTTCCACTGTGACGATCGCTGTTTTGTCTCCGGGTTGTACCTGTAGACCCCAGGACTCGTCACCTGTCATGATGTTCTTAAGAAACTGCATGTCTTCACATTAACGCTCCAACAAATCACCGGCGATTGTCTGACGTTGCTCACGTTGGTCATCTGTTAGCAAATGCAGCACAAACTTCGCACACACACGTTTCATGTGCAGATCGTCATTTAAAATTGCATGGTATGAGCCCACGGAGATACAACAGTCATCCGCTATCTCTTGTACTGTCAATCTCCTGTTATTGCGAACGACTGTTCTAACTTAAGTATCATTTCCTAGTTTCTCGATGCTGACGGTTGTCCCAAGCGGAGGTCACTTTCAACAGAGGTTCTACCCTCTTTAAATCGACGGAACCAGTCAAACACTTGTGTATGACCCATTGCATCTTCACCATATGCTTGCTGCAATAATTGATATGTTTCCGTTGTGGTTTTTCCTATTTTAAAACAAAACTTGATGCAAATGAGTTGTTCGGTACTTTCACACATCGTAAAAATCGCTATTACACAAATGCACGTGCTACTTCTGTGATCTACTACAGCCAACTGGACAAACACAGCCACTTGCAACTTGTGTCATGAGTTGCTAAGACATGTACGAACATGTCAAGACTGGTTGCAGACACATCCCACCCAGTGAACAAACACTACAATTCCAATCCGGATACTTTTTGAACAAACCTCGTACATAAATTTTGACCATCTTTCTTTTCCCCACATTTGTATCCAGTTTTGTAACCTCAGCATTTGGGATTCTGCACCTGTAATTTTTAATGTGTGTAGCAACAGATGAACTCTGTGGCTCAGACACCAAAATACCTTCATATGGTGAGAACAAACATGCAAGGATATCTCAGACTAGTTTTCTGCCTTCCATATTCTTGCTGTAATACCTCTTTCTGCAATCCTAGTTCTACATTTAATGCCTATTCGGCCCAAATAATTTTGTATTTTTTTCTATTAAGTGAAGAAGCAAAAAAAAACTGGGCCCTGCAGAGTGTTAATACAGCCACCATTCCTCTAACCCCCATATCCTGTAAGCCCTTGGTCTTGAAGAGTGTGGCGTTTTCCCTGATCACAACTCTGCAGTTGCTGAGAATGTTCTGTACAAGCAAAACTATGTAACACTGTTGGTAAGTCAGCTTCTTGTACTGACAAAAAAAATACCTGTACTATAAAAAAAATATGTACAGCTTAGCAAAAAACAGGCTGCAAATGTACATACCATAATGTGAAGACAGTAAATATGTTCTAGGGATTACTAGTATGAGGCATATTTCATGTTAAAATTGTCCACATTACTGATCCTTCCATCTATTGCTAGGCATTCCTCAGCCTCTTTTTCCCCTACTGTCTGTACTCCAGAAGTGATCATGGTATGAATACAAATATCTTATAATCTCCAATATAATATCTTGTTACTCCCACTACTGGACATAAATATCTCACTTATGCTGCCTGCATTCTTCATTATTGTAAAAACACTAAAAACATAATGCATAAACCATGTTCATTTTTCAATACAGTCTCCTCCACAACTATACATCTTGCCACCTGCACACCAAAATGTGGAATCATTACAAAAACCTGTTGTATGCTTTCTTCTGGGTAATTCCCGGTCTTCTGAATTTTATATGCCAACGTTTCGGAACACTCTGTCTGTTCCACCTTCATAGGCAGGTAGGTGTGTGTAGAAGTTCTACACACAACTACCTGCCTATGAAGATGGAACAGACAGAGTGTTCTGAAACGTTGGCATATAAAATTCTGATGCTGGGGAATTACCTAGAAGAAAGCATACAACATTCAGAACACAGCAAAAGTTTTAAACCAAGATTACAGAAACCTTCCTTCATTGTACCAATTTTCAAACTGGTAAACTGTAGCCATCACGAGCAGTTCACTGCTGATAGTGACTATGGTGACATTCATCTTTCTAACAACCATCAGTCTAAAAGGATCACGTTAGGTGAATATCATGGGTGATAAAACACTTCAACATTTTTTTGGAGGGGGGGATTACATGGAACTGCACTACACGGTAATACACACAGTGTGCAGAAAAATTTTCTGCTTTTGGTCAGAATACAACATATTTTTGGAATGCCTGTCACAGTACAGAAGGAAAAGACATTTATCACAAGGGAGGCAAACAACACTTTATACAGAACAAACTAAATCAGTTATCAAAACAAATAATTATTAACCTACAGGATAAACTCAACAACAACAACAACAAAATACAAAACCAGGCTGTTGAGATGTAAAACAACCCACCACAATGAAGACTGATCATTTCTGAATACTTGGAAAGAACACTTTGATCCCAAACATTGTTAACAGAAGAGGAAGAAGACCCAAGCTTTACACAGTTCTACATTCAAACAACTTTAATTTCCATTTCCTCATTCGCCATTGCCACTCTTCATAAGCAGAGTACAAAGAAATGAACATCAGCACAAACACAAACAAGACATCACTATAATGTTTAATGGTCCATTTTATATACTTACCAGTTCCTTAAGGATGTAGGATGACACACCTTCAGAACCCAAAAGCGCCAGCACCAGAGGGTAAATGTATGCTCCTAAATTACTGAAGTTATAATCCAGTGTAATGACAACAGAGGCACCTAAAATGACACAGAATTATTATGTGTTTGTGGCATGCAATATGCTATACTAAAAAATGGGTCTGTGCACCCATCATGACCATACAAGTATCTGTAGACATTGTCATATTTTATATGAGATATCTTACTAAAACAATATTTTTCATATTACTCTAGCCATTCAAACTACCAGTTAGTTGAAAGTACAAGGGAGTTTCAAAACACAAGTTAACATGATGATTCACATGACATAGCATCATCTGACCATGAATTTCAGAATGTAATGGGTACATGCAGATTGTCTTACGCAGCTACTACAGGGCACTGTAAACGTCATACTGCTGTACAATTTCCATTGAATGATGGCAGGTCCACTCACAAGATGGTCAAATGTCAAAGTATGCAGTGTGATTCAATTTTTGAGCATTAAGGATGCTAAAGCAATAAAATTCATTGCCAGTAGCTGGAGGTATATCATGGAAACAGGTGTGAACATCAAGCCATGCTTTTGATAATGGCAAGACAGATCCTCACTTCACACAGTAATCCCAGCATGCAAGCACACTGACTATGGATGACAGTATGTGTCATGCAGATGCCTATATCAGAGAATACAGATGTGTTAAAATATATGTGGGTGGAGCATATAGCATGCATGGAGGAGAAGAGAAATGCAAAGATCTTATAGGTGGGTAAACCTGAAGTAGAGAGACCACATTAAGAGAAAAAAAATTGCCATCAACACAAATTACATCTAACACAAAAGGACAACAAATGTAAAAGGAGAAACAGGATAGGAGTGTGTGAACTGAATTCATCTGGCTCAAAACAGGGTCAAGTGTTGCGCTTTTGAGAATACAGTTACAAACCCTCTGAGTTCCATAATATGTATGAAATTTCTTGGTTATTTGAGAAACTATTAGTTTCTTGAACATTCCAATAACTTCCTCATGATAACAAAACCAAAAATTTCAATGTCTGACAATAACCTACCTTCCCACTTGTTGTATACCTTTTTTTATGTTGCATGAAACTTGTGAATTTAAAAAAAAAAATCAATAATTTTTCTAACATATCAACAAGGAAGTTGTGTGGAAAAACCTGCATCTAATTCAAAAAGGCCAGAGCATGAGATGTCTGGCACAACAAACCAACATCTTACACCTTGACAACCAGATCCCTACTCTGGAATTTATGTTTTACCTGGATTAAGGTGGACAGGAAGTGTGGGAACATTTATTTCCACTTCTTTCAGCTCACAGAGTGTGAATATCTTGAGGAGCTTATAAGGTACCATGCCTTTGTTATGGACAGTAATGGTAACAGTTCCCACAGCAAGTTTTCTGACAATTACTTCCTCTATCACATCTTCACGTACAAAACTTACTGTTACACTGTGTTTGTTACATAGCGATTTCCTGTAACACATCACAAATAACATAAGAAAAAGCAGCTGTAATAAGAGACTACTACTTTTTACCTATTGGAATGTACTGCAGCATAGCATGAGACAAAGACCTTTGACACTACAGCCTTGCATAGGATTACAGGGCCAGCTCCTATGGATAATCTAATTGATAAAGGAAATATGAAGCCTCCCATAAAGCCAACCCGTCTGTACCTCAGTGTTATGTGGATTCATACTCTACTTTACCCTGCGTCATGTGGGAAGTGGTAACAGGTGTGCAGGGATACCGTGATAAGGGTTACTACAACACATGCTGGCTAATGGGGCTCTGGTCTACCTAGGCCAAGGTGGAAGGTATTGTGCTGAAGGCTGCGTGGCACTGGGGTAGTACCTGCAGTGTCACAAATGACCCCCTTGGTGAACCAGGCCACACCCCATTGTACATAGGCTTTCCGACCATGTGGGGCTCCGTGGGCGGTTACCAAATATTATCCCCGTTTTTCATGGGAGGGCTCCTTATTGGGGACTATGATGGATATAAATGAATAAATAAACCATTGGCTCTGGAGATGAAGAAACTCTCTCCAAAGGGAAAACTGTTGGGGAACACAAAGGGGGGGCTCATTTACTAGGGGTCTGTTTACTGGGAATTTTAAGTGATAGTTGGAGGGCTCCAGAAACGGAGCATCTCTCTCTGTGGGAACTCTGTTAGTGGAACCTGGGGGGGGGGGGCTCCTTTTTGGGGGATCCAGAAGGATATGGGGGGGAGGGCTCAAGGGACGGAAATCACTCTCCGTGGGGGCCCCCTGGGGAACTCAGCAGGGGGCTCATCTACCGAGGACCTGAAAAGGCTCTGGAGACAGGCACCTTACTCCACAAGGGCCCTGTCGAGAATTATGGGGGGTCTGTTCACAGGGAACTCTGATAGCAGAAAGGTGGCTCTGGATATGGGGCATCTCCCTCTATTCGCACTCTGTGAAGGGAACCTGAAGGCTCTGATGCTGGACATCTTTCCTTAGGGGCCCCGATGGGGAACCTGGAAGGCGGTTCATTTACCGGGGACTTTGAGAGATGGATGAGACAGGTGTCCACTCTGTAGGGGCCCCATTGGGGGACCTGGGGAGGGGGGTCCGTCTCCCAGGAACTTTGAGAATTCGCTGAAGGAGGGTTCTGGCTATGGAGTATCTCTCTCTATGGGAGCTCTGTTAGGGGAACCTGGAGCAGGAGCTCCTTTGCTGGAGGCCCTGAAGGTTATGAAAGGAAGGCACTGGAGATGGGCATCTGTCTTCTTGTGGGCTCAGTTGGGCAACCTGGAGTGGGCTCATCTACCAGGGACTTTGAGATATGGTTTAAAGGGGCTCTGGGGATGAAGTGTCTCTCTCTTTCTCTCTCTCTCTCTCTCTCTCTGTGGGAGCTCTGTGAAGGGAACCTGGAGGGACAGCTCCCTTACTGGGGACCCTAAAGGATATGTAGAAAAGGCTCTTGAGACAACCGTCTCTTTCCATAGGGGCCCCACTTGGGGAACCTGGAGGGGGGCTCATCTACCGGGGACTTTGAGAGATGGATGAAGGGGGTTCTAGGGATGGGGCATCTCTCTCTGAAGAGGCTCCGTGAAGGAGGCTTCAGGGGTGTGTGTGTGTGTGTGTGTGTGTGTATGTGTGGCCTCCTTCACTGAAGCTATGTTAATAAAGGCTCCAGATACAGGCATCTCTCTCCATAGGGGCCCCTTGATGACCGAGGGGAACCTGGAATCTGGAGGGGGGGGCTCGTATAATGGGGACTTTGAAAGATGAATGAATGGAGGAGGGCTCTAGGAACAGGGCATCTCACTCCTATGGACACCATGAATGGGCCCTGGAGGGAGGGCTCCTTTACTGGGGATCCCAAAAGATATGTTAATTAAGGCTCATGAATGGGCATCTGCTTCCATAGGGGCCCCACTTTTGGGAAACATGGAGGGGTGCTTCTTTCTTGGGCCTTTCTTATTTAGACGAATTTTTATAAGGTTTTCAAGAGATATGCAAAATGCCCTGTAAACAGGTATCTCTCTCCAAAGGGGCCCTGTTGGGGAACCTGGAGGGGGTTCATCTGCCGGGATTTTTCGGAGAAACTAAAAGTATATCTGGATTCCTTTCTTGGACTCAGAGGTCATTAAGATTTTAAGTCTGGGGGCCATCTGGAACTTTAGTAAAGGAACAGGGCTCTCCTGAGTTGATATTAGATTATGGGGCACAAAGGGGTCGTCTATAAGGCATAGGTGCATCAGAACCATAAGGGCTGGAACCCAATGTTAATCATTCAATCAATCAAGGGAATATGAAAGGAATTAATTGTCTAATTCATGTTTCTTGGCACTGTCAGACCCTAGAAACTCAATGAGGGTTTATCAAATTTTCAGCATTTCAGTAAACATAATAAAATTGGAGCCACAACACATCAAATGTGTGACACTGAAAGGTTTGCACAGTGTTGTTGACAAAGACATGGAGTTGTCATTCACAGTCACTAACTTCATCACATGACTGTTAACCGGTAAGAATTTCAATAACCAAACACTATGCTACATAACAGATGCTACCAACTGTAAAAATTTAAGTATATGTGCAAGTCAGCTGACGTAGCTGGAGGAAGTACATGTTCATGTATAACTTCATTTACATGCGAACATATGTGAATACTCATTAAAGGGCAAAGCAGTAAGGATAGAGGGAAACCATAAAGGCTGATTCATCAGCCTAAATTTGAAATGTAAAGTCACAGTACTACAGCACAAACCCTTCAGATTATGAATCAAGTCTTTAAGGTATTACAATGCTACACCAGCAGAAAGCCTGAATAAACACACTTACAAGATTCAGAACTTCAACTAGCCATCCACATTACTTTTCTACTATCTGAAGAGTACCATACAAATAACCTGTTCATCAAGCACACCATCTCGGCATGGAAGATACAGACTCTGAGGTTGAGTCATGTGATATTCATGGCTTCATTTTGTCTGTCAGTATTTTCAGTTCTTTCATTTTTCACTCTGGTTTTTTAACATTGTTTTTATTCCACAAGTCTGAGAATTTTGTAGCTATTCTCTCACCCAACTTCATCTCATGTAACTGCTCTTAATGATAAAAGCACAACTTAACAACCAACACACTACCACCATTTCATACATCACACATGGCTGGCCAAAGTAATGATGATTTTCTACTATCATTTCATCTTATTTCACATGAAATAACCACAAACTCATTAAACTAAAAACCAGCCACTCATTCACACACCATACATATGGATGAGTATCAGAAAACTTCACTTACTTGTTGGTTCTATAAGCTTCCCTCACTGTGTGACTAGGAAGGGCTATGTGCTCTTGATATTGTGCCTCACTTTCAAAGCATTCTGAACACAGTTTACACTCTGTGCTTGTAGTCGCAACAGTCTTTTTAGCTCTAATCTGAAAGGCATGTTGTTGGCTCACATACGTCTTCACAACTGGACTAGTCACGGATGTGTCTGGTGGTGGAGGCACATCATCTGAAAGCACCATTACACAGTCAGTCCAAACAGGGCAGTGTTTGTATGGATCAGTAGATTTTCACTGCCATTCCCATTCAATGCAAATAAAAATGGCTAGTAGTTACAAACAGAAGCAGAAGCTGATGGTAATAAATGACAGTATTCCAGCTGACATTACAGTGCCATCAAACGGTATTACCACGTTACTCTCTGCCAAGAAGGTATTCTTATACTCCTACTATTAGTGTTGTTGTTATTGTTGTTGTTGTTAAGGTGGTGGTACTCCTGCTGCTGCAATGGTGGCGGTGAAGACGACCATACTGTTACATCAACCTGCTTTTCCACACTTCTTCAAGTTCACAGGGTTTACAATGAGTGAAATCATGACCTGAATGTATTCTGCAACTGCTTTGAGTGGCAGATTTATTGTGTCCACAGGTGCAGGTAAATGTGAACTTGGCATGTGTGAGCTTGCAATGCTAAGGGCGAATTTACACTTTACACTTTGGATGTGCATCGCGGATGATTCATCCAAAGTGAAAGGTGTAAAGGCTGTTTTCATCCGCATTTCATCCAAA
>JGI20166J26741_11588584_pt1 | contig 11782 bp, 2 predicted proteins | sample TergutCu122P5_FD_26741 | JGI IMG/M metagenome (IMG submission 26741) | reverse complement strand
AACTACAGGTCCTCCAACAAGTTTATTAGGGGGGACAGGAATCATAAATGCACCATCAAGGTACTTATTATGAGGTGATAGACATTCACTTGAAATACACAATGATGTAAAGGGTGGAATTAACTGAGAGGAGATTGCATCATTAAAATATAAAAAGATAAATAGATTTGCATATATTGGGTTTACCAATCCATTATTACAGTCAGAGACTATACCCTCAAACAGAATAACTTTTACTAATCCTGCACAGGGTGTATATAATGTTCAAGGTAACTATTGTGATTATGATGGCAACTTAATATATATGTCAATGCCTGATGATGTGTATTCAAATTATATAGGACCGGTATCTGATGATAAGGGAGTTTATAATTCAACACAGACTACCCATATAGCTTATAACACTAATATACATGGAGTAGTCTCATTAGGACTTGACAGTAATAATCACACATTAATATTACCATCACTGCTAAAGAATACATACCTTATAACTGATGATGCCAGAACTAAAAATCCTTCTGACAAAGGTCATATAAAGTACAGAAAAACCACAGAAGACTTTGCTTCAAAAGTATTTATGAGTAATCAATTCAGGAATGGTAATAATCAGCCTAACAGTAAATACTTTCATAATTACAACAATAAGAATGTAAATAGCTTTTATCACAATGACCCTTATACCTTCTTTTGATATTTAGATGTTGTAAGAACTGTTGAGTCACAATATGGAAATGAAGATATTACTTCATTAAGCAGTCTTTCATGAATACCTTGCAGTGAACCTTATGACCTGGTTAAATCACCAGCAGGTATTACTATTAAGTGTCCTTATGGAGATACATTTATAACAAGATATGATTGCTTAAGAACTTGGGGAAATAGTAACACAATGGAGAACTTTAATAATGATGTGTTATCATTTCCTATAGAGTCATTCCAAAATCTTGATTGCAGGTATGATAAGGTAAGAGGATTAGTGGAGATGAGGGATTATACACCCAGTGCCTATGCAGTAAACCCTGTCTACAATCAGTTAAATAACTTCTTTAATTACAATGTATTATCTAAGTTATTGACAGTAGACAAACTTGACCAGTATTTTACATGGTCTCTACCTAAGATTCAGGGTGAATTTATTGATAACTATACTAAACTTAACATGGTTAGGAGTTATCCTGTAAATCTGGTATATGGAAGATTTAATAAACTTACCTTCTTTGGTAATGAGATTTATGGATTTCAGGATAGAGGTATATTTAATGTATTATATAATCAAAGAGTACAGGTAAATACTAATGATAATGTACCCATTGAAGTAGCTTCATCTAACCAGGTGCAGGGAATAAGATATGCAACACATGATATAGGTCTTCAAGACAAGTGAGGATTTGCACAGTCTGCTTCAAATATCTACTTTTTAGACTACTTTAAGAAGAGTTTAATAAAGATGGGTAGTGGTTTAGATGAAATGAATTATACTTTAGGTATGAATAGTTGATTTAAGGAGCATCTATTCCTTGAGAATAGATTTCTGTTAAATTATTATGATGTCAATATATGCCCTACATCTTTATATGTACTGTCACTTAATAATGCAAGAAATATTCTCTATATAAATGATAACATAAATTCATTAACTTATAATGAGCCATTATCAGCATTTGAGTCATTCACTCCACACAAAGAAAGATACCTGATGACTAACTATGGGTCGCACTGGTTATCATTTGATAATAAGAATAACCAGGTTACTGTATGGAATAATCAAGGTGAAGGAGCATCAATAGACCCTGAAGGAGAATTACAATCTAAGTGGAGTAATTTCTATGGTAATCCTGAACTGTCTATACTTCAATACTACATGAACCCTGAGTATCAGTCTGATAAGATATTTGATAACTTACAGTACAGAATGGATGTGTTTGATATGAATAAAAAGGGGATAGACAGTTACATATATGATTATACTTTTGATAGCTTAGTTATAGAGAATGAGTATCAGTATGGCTATACACCATTAAAACTCAATATGTCTGTTAGTGACCTTAAAAAGAAGTTTAAAATATGGAATGTACCTCTACCAAGGCAGCAAAAGTCATTAAATAGAATAAGAAGTCCATGAGCTAAGATTACTTTAACCTTTGATACAAAAGGTAATAATTATAAAATGAATTTAAGTGATGTTAAACTAAGTTATACAGTATAATATGACTAAAAAAACCAAGAAAAAACCTATTGACTATTCAGGGTTAATAAGACAATATAATAGAGGAGGACACCTGTTTGATAGTGGGGGTCCTACCTCTCCAAATACTCAATCTGTAGTGTTTACAGGGGATACTACTCCTGACTACTTAAAGTTTGGCAGTCAGTATGACCCTAATATGAATAAGATGATACCTATGGATGTCTATAATACACAGGCTATTCCACAGGGTCAAATAAAGCCTTTACAGACTCAAAATACAGTACAGGCTCCTGAGAAATTAACTGCTACTCCTGCAATGCAGAAACAAATACAGGAAGGAGATAAACTAAAGGGACTATCAGGAAGTTTAGGTAGTGGAATGATGGGTAATGTACCTTACATGGGAGTAGCTACAGGAGCTTTAAGTATAGCAGGGGATGTGATGAATAATCTTAATGCTGTAGGAGCAGATAAACTGACAAATCAAATGTCTTCTACTACAAAGGCAGGATTAGCAGAAGAGGTAGAATCTAACAAGGTTCAACAGCAACAGAATACTAATGTAGGTATGGCAGCAGCTTCAGATGCTATGAAAGGTGCTCAAGCTGGTATGGCTTTTGGTCCTTGAGGAGCAGTAATTGGTGGAGTAGTAGGGGGAGCAGCAGGATTGGTATCATCTATTATAGGTAATAAAAAGAGAGATTGACAGAATACATTGGCTATGAATAAACAAATGGCTATTAACAACTCTCAAAATGCCTATATAAATGATATGGATATAGCTGGTGCTAAAGCTAATAATATGCTTTCACTTGGTGGTAATCTACTAAGAAATACTTATGCAACTAACTCATCATACTTTGATGATGGTGGTTATACAGCTAAAGTAGACAGTACCTATGTAGCTCCATCAGTAACAGGTTATCCACAGCTTAGACAGGCTGTACAAAATAATACAGCAAATAACCTTGCAAATCAAGCTAAACAGGCTACTATAGGACCAGTCACGCAAGCAGTTCAAGATGATTGAGCTGAGGGTAGAAAAGCACAGTTCCTATATAATAATCAGCATCTGTGAAATATGGACCCTACATTTCAAGTAACTAATCCTCAAGAAGCTAAAATGGCTTTTGATATGCAAAAACCTGAGGCAGATTTAATTACTACAGCTTTGACTGTAGCTGGACCAGAAGTAGCAGGTAAAGGACTAACAAAATTAGGCAGGTTAGCAGCAGAACATTCAGAATGATTAAACCCTGTTGAAGCACTAAGGAATACAGCAATGAGAACTATAATGAGACAAACAGTAGGGTCTGGAGTAAGAGCAGAAGCAAATAGAATAGGAATGGGAAGACTAATAGGAAAGACATCAGGTCTTATAAGAGATGAAATGGCAAATAGAATAGCACAAGCTACACCAGACCACTTTGCTTATGGTGGTCAATTTAACAATGGTCTTACATTCTTTAATAGAGGTGGAAGCCATGAGGAAAATCTGGCAGGTGGTATAAGACAAGGGTCAGATAAAGATGGTCAACCTAACTTGGTTGAGGAGGGTGAAGTTAAGTGAAATGATTATATCTTTTCAGATAGACTTAAAGTACCATCACAGGTAAGTTTAATTAACCTACCTAAAGACTTGGCTAATAAAACTTTTGCTGATGCTGCTGAAAAAATAGGGGATGAGTCAAAAGAAAGAGAATTAGACCCTATAAGTAAAAGAGGCTTAGAAACTAATCTAAAGAGATTACAAGCATTACAGGAGATGGTTAGAGGAGAAGATAGTTCCAACATACATTCAAAAGGTGGTGGAATACATATAAAGAAAGCTAATGAGGGTAAATTTACTGCTTCTGCTAAAAGAGCTGGTCAATCTGTTCAACAACATGCTGCATCAGTATTAGCTAATCCTCATGCTACAGCACTTCAAAAGAAAAGAGCTAACTTTGCAAGAAATGCAGCCAAATGGCATCATGCTTTAGGAGGTAATTTATTTGCAGGAGGAGGTAGTGCAAGTGCAGGAGTAAGCATGGGACTTGGTCAAGGAGCAGAGTTACTTGGTAGCTTTGCACATAATGACCCGGCAGAGTTTCTAAAACCACTTGGCACACATAATAATGTTGTAAGTACAAATAGAAGTCTTAATCAGGCAACAGGGTTTGGAGCTACACCTGCTGTAAGTCCTTATGGCAATAATAGTAACTTTTCAAAGATTATAGATTCACTAAGCAGTGGATTAAATCAAATGAATAATATGATGCCTAATATGGGTAGTATGATGGGTAATAAAGCACAAGCACCTGCTGTTAACACAGGAGGAGCAGCTACACAACCTTCAACTGCTATTAATGCAGCACCAGTTACTACTACTCCTACTCCAACTACAGGAGGTATATCACATGCTAAAGGTGGTAAATTGTTTGCAGAAGGTGGTACAATATCACTTGAAGATTATAAAAAATTCAGAGGAGATAAATCTGGTGGAAATGGTGATGTTATAAGAAGTTATCTTAAAAGTAAAGGATACTCACCAGAAGAGATAGAGGACTTACTAAGGAGTTCAGGAGAGTCAAGAAGTGCTGCACAAAAAATATTGTATGGAGATACTGGGCATAGTATATATGCTGAAGATTGAGCTAACAATAAAGATTGGTGGGATGCTATATCTAAGGCAAGATTAGCACAATTAGCTCCTAAAGGATTAGGAGAGGTTATTGGTGGTAAAAGTACAGGAGATTGAAATAAAACAATGGAAGCTCTTGATAAAGCAGGTTTTATAACAATTCCAAAAACTAAAGAAGAAGCTAAACAAAGATTTGAAGAGGCTGATAAAGCTACTAAACCTACTAAACCTGTTGAAGAGGATTGGGGAACTAAGAATGAAAAGCAACAAAGGGACTTCTTTAATAAGTATGGTGGAGATAAATCACCTGTTACTTATGAACAGCTAAGAGATGCAGCAGAGAAATATAATCTTCCATTAGAATGAGTATTAGCTCAAGGTGCACTGGAGAGTGGTTTTGGTACCCTGGGAAAAGGGGCAAAAACTAATAATATATTTAATGTAGGTAATACTACAGAAGGTGGTACAAGAAATTATGAAGACTGGCAGGCTGGAATAGATAGCTATATGCAACTGTTAAGAAGTAGATATACTAATCAGGATGGAATATTTGATATGGAATATCTACTAAATAATAGAGTACCATCTAACAGAGGAGGTCACTATGCTACAGATGAAAAATATACTGAGAAATTAAGAAAAGCACTTGAAGAGGTAGGATATACAGGAGGTAGATATGATACTTCAGGAAATATATCATACAACCCTGAAGCTAAATATACAAGCTCAGAACCTGGGGGTAGTTCAACAGCAGCAGCTAAAGAAGCATTACCAGGAGTACCAACTGTTGGAGGTTATCCAGCATCAGCTACAGGAAAGATGACTGAGAAAGAAGCAGCTGATGCTAAACTTAATCAGGAAAAATGAGACTACTATAAGCAACAGACTGCTGAAGCTAATGCTAAGAATGATGCTAAAACTAAAGCTGACCAGGAAGCAAGAGATAAAATGCTTGCACAGGTAGATAAAGAAAATAAGCAAAATGAGTTAATGAGAAAAGCTCCTATATTTGGGGATGCTTATAACTTTATAGATACAGCTTTATCAAAGCCAGACCACTTGCAGGCTCAAACTATTGCAGCTCAAAAGGTACAGCAAAAATTACCTTATAATCCTATAGATAGTAATTACTGATTAAATCAAGTGGTTAATCAAGGTAATAGAGGTATTCAGGATGTATATAATACTTCAGGAGGTAGTGGAGCTATAGCTCAAGCAGGATTATTAGCACAAAATGCAGCTACTCAAAGAGCTATTGGTGAAGCATTAATGCAAGGCAGTAACTTCAACTTTGATAGGTTAGCCAAGGTACAGGATTTCAATAGACAAACTGACCAGTTTAATTCACAGCAAGACCTACAGGCACAGCAGGTAAATGCCCAGGCAAGGACTAATGCTTCTATATGAAACATGCAGGCTGAGGCTGCCAGAAGAAATGCTATGAGACAAGGTATTAATGCTTTAAGTGGAGATATAGGTAAGTTAGGTCAAGAGAGAATTACTGAAAACAATGCTAAAGTAATGTATGGTTATGACCAGTATGGAAGACCAGCTTATATAGTACCAGGTCAACAGCAGGCACAAGCTACTGCACCTGTAACTACAGTACCTGTAGCAGGACAGCAAACTACTCCTCAACAAAATGTAGTAGTACCACAAGTACAGCCAGGAGCAATATTACCTGATAACTATGGGGTAGCAACAGCAGCATTTGGTGGAAGATTAGGTAATTGACCACCTCTATTATATAGATGACATAAAAGAAAAATAGGATAATATGGCAGGATTTACACCTTATGATGTGGTGCAGTATCAAGGATATACACCCATGTCAACACAAGATATTATGGCACCTGCTGCTTATATGGCACAGCAGCAGGCATCCCTTGAGGATGAATATAGCAAAGTAAATGATGAGCTTGAGAAGGTTAAATTTCTTGTCCAGCATGAAAATAACCCTCAGCTTCAACAACAGTATGATGATTATTATAACAGGCTTCAACAGGCTCAAAATGATTTAAGCTCTAAAGGATTTTCTGCTATTAACAGAAGACAGATGCTTGGTATTAGAAGTCAGTATCAAAGCCAGATAGCTCCTATATCAGTAGCTGCACAAATGAAAGCTAAGGATATAGAAGCCTATAACCAAATGAAGGCTAAAGACCCTACTTACATAGGTAAAGACCCATCAAGTATGGGACTTATGGATTACATAAATAATAATCTTCAACCATTTGCAGAACAGGGAGTATCTGGAGCAACAGTTACAGAGATGACCAGAAAAATGGCTGAACCATTTAGTCAAAATCTAACTGATACTCAAAAAGAAGTATTAGCAAGAGATTTAATTATAAAGGCTAATCCTGATGCACCTCAACAATGAGTAGATACAGAGGTTAACTATATCAAACAACATGGATATAAACCAGGAACTCCAGGATATGAAAAGATTGCTAATTATATAAGGCAAACAGTTACTCAATCATTAGGAATACATAAATGGGCTACACCAGAAGAGTATGAACAATATAAAGGTTTTGTTGAACAGGGATTACCATATCTACAAGGTAAAGAGGATGCACAGTATATTGATAGAAATAATGCCTTTTTAAGAGCACAACAAGCTCAAACAACAGCAGATGCAAGAGTAGAAGCTGCTAAAGAGAAAGCTGCTGCAAGTAAAAGTAAACAAAGTGCTCAATCATTAGGATTCTTATCAACGCCTATAGATATAGAAGTTAGTAAAGATACTGATTCTAAGGACTTTGCAGATGCTGTAAGAATAGGAGCAAAATCTGCAAGTGCAGATGAATTTGACAAAATAAGTGGTAGAGGAAAGTATGGACCTTTAAGTAGTAATGACTATGCTAAAGTGGGAGTAGCATTGAAATTCAGTGAACCATTTAGAGGACTAAGTCAACCTGATTTTAATCAGTTAAAAGAAAAACTTGTCAAAAATGGAGCAGACCCAACTACTATTAATAGTCCTGAAGAGTTAGCTGCTGCTTGAATAGAGTATGGAGTACCAATACCACCTACTGCTAATACTAAAGGAGGTAGAGTACCACTATCAGGAGGAGACCCTATAGGTGATGCTTTAGTAGGTAATACTACAGCAAATTGAAGTAAGTGGAATGAGTTTTCCTCAGGAATGAGTGAGACACTAAAAAATGCTTTATTAGGAGCTGGTAGGACATGAGGAGATAATTTGAAATATACTTTAATACCTGGAATAGTTAGTGGAACACCATCGAATAATACTACAGCAGTTAAAACATTAAAAGCATTAGCTGCTGAAAAAAATCAACAAGGTGTTAATCAAAGTATTGCAGATTATTATAATAGTCAGGGTCAAAAGTATACAAAAGAAGATGTTGAAAAAATGTCTGATAGTTATAAAGCTGGATTAAGACTTATAAAGCAAGATGCCTATAAAGATATATCAGCAGGAACATCACCAGCAGAGAGCAGGTTAGTACAAGCTCTATTAGCCAGTCCACAATCTATGTTTAGAGTTGTGGATGAGAATGGTAAAGTATCCTCGCTAAAGGATTCCAAACTTACTATGGGAGATGTATTAAATAAAAATGATGGGACTGGAACTTCAAAAGATTCTTATGCTCAATTTAAGGGGTTAAGAACAAGAGACCCAGGAAACTATAATAAAGCAGGAGTAAGTTGAGTAGTAAGAAAAGGGGGCAAAGAATACTTAGTATCAGTATCAAATCCATTTATAGAGGATAATTTTAGAGGATATAATCAGGTAGTTGACCAAATAGATAACTCTCCATTTCAACCATTAAGAAGGATAACTATAGATGGGAGAGATTGATTACTAAAAACTATATTAACTGATAAGGGACCAGAGTTTTACATTGGTGATGGAGATGATAATTGGAAGAGCTTGGAAGAAATTAAACTTGAAGGATTAAGTAATATGAAGAGCAATTATGTTCCACTTCAAGAAACTGCAAGTAAACTTACAATGCCTTCATATGACCCTCAGGGGTATTTATATAATCAACAACAATCACATTAATATGCCAGGAACAGCAAGTATTTATAACGACATAGATAATATAAAGAAAGAAGGAAATATCTATGACAAAATGATGGCTGATGCCAAAAATAAAACTGGGGGTAATTGGGGGACATTACAAGAATGAAATAATAAATACTCAAGACCTGTTACACCTGAAGAAACTATATTAAATTCCCCTACTTATATAGGGAATGACCCTATATTACAAGGATATGGTGAATCAAAATATGATAGATTACCTTATGAAGCCATTGAAGGAACCGGTAGAGACCTTGAAGATTATAGAGCTGAAAGACAATCTCCTTTAGCAAGAATAGGTGCTGGAGTAGGAAACTTAACACTTACAGCAGCTACTACATTTGCAGATAGCTTTATAGGTACTGCTGTAGGTCTTGGTAATGCTGCATTAACAGGTATTCAATTATTAGCTGGAGAAAATGAACACCCAGATATAGGTGCAGGATACCAGATATTAGACTCCTTTGCTAATAATCCTGCATCACTATGACTTAATGATATTCAACAAAAAGGTATGACTGACTGGATGCCAACATACACCAGTCAAGAGTATAGGAAAAATGCTGAAACATCATGGTGAAAGAATATACCTACAACTGCATTTTTAAGTAGTGCACTTCAGAATACTGGATTTACATTAGGTATGGCAGCTGCTGCTATGGTAGATGGTAATATATTATCTTCATTAGGTAAGGTAGGAGAAGCTACTAACCTGTTAAAAAAAGGAGCTACAGCAGCTATAAATGAAGGTAGAATAGTAGGTAAATCACTTAAAGATGTAGATTCAATAGTAAAAAAAGCTATTACTACAGGTGAATACTTAAAAGAAATAGATGCTGGACAAGGATTAATTGATGTAGCTAAAGCTGTATCTAAAAGGTCTAATGCCATCAAAATGGCTTCAACAGCTATTGCTACTACCTCAGAAGCAAGAATGGAGGGTATCAATAATTCCAACCAATATAAACAGGAAAGACAGCAATATCTTGAAAGCCCTGAAGGTCAGGAAACTCTAATGAGAAAAGCATTAGAAGCATCTTATGCTACTAATCCTGAGTTATTTAACTATGACCCAAGAACTGTATCAGCTGACCAGCTTGCAGGTAGTATAAGACCAGGTGCTGAACAGGCTATTACTCAGAAGTATAAAGAAGTTAAGGATAGTGCATTAAAGTCAATAAATGATGCAGCTATAAGAGTAGCTGCTACAGACTTTGCATTAAACTTCCCAATACTGTATGCAGGTAATATGTGACAGTTTGGTAGAGACTTTGCAGGAGGATTCAAGACTCAGAGGTCACTTTGAAGTAATATTAAACAAACATTTGGTGGTGGTCCAAGAGAGATAGCTTTAGAAGGAGCTGGAAGAATAGAAGGTCAGTTGGGTAAGTATGCAGTTAATAGTGGTATTGGAGCCAAGTCATTAAGGTTAGTTAAATTATTATCTAATCCTTTAGTAGAAGGTAATGAGGAAATGATGCAAAATGCAGCATCAAATATAGCTCAACTTCATGCAGGCTCACAAATGAATACTTTTACTGGTATGAAGTTAGACCCTCATGCTACTGAAGAAGTAGATAGCTGGTTTGGGGCAATAGCACAGGGAGTATCTGAGACCTATAGAGACCCATTCCACAATAAGACCTATATGGAAGGATTTATGGGCTTACTAACCGGTGCTTTAGGTACACCCAATATAGGGTTTGTAAGAAATCAGGCTACAGGCAAAATGAATGCCTGGTCAGGTGGTGTATGAAAAGAGTTTATGGAGATGAAGCATGAGACTGCTGAACTTCAGCAGCTTGCAGACCAAATAAATAATGCCTATAATAAAAATAAACCTTACTATCAGGGAAAAGCCAGAAGAGATATACTTGAAGCAGCTAAACTTGATGCTCTAAATTCAGAAGATAAGTTTGCTTTTGAGAACTCAGACCATGCTCAATTTATTTCAGATATGCTTGCTTTTTCTAAGGCAGGAAAGTTACAGGATTTCAAAGATATGATTAACAGTAATGTTGATATGTACTCTAATCCTGATGCTACTGAGAGAGATATGCTTGGAAGTGAGATAAGAGAATTAGCTTGAAAGAAAAATGAAAAGGGTGAAAAAACAGGTGAGGATGTATATAAAGACTGAACTAATGAGCAGCTTGTAGATAATGCTTTAGAGTTTAATAAGAGTCTTAAGAATAAAGTAGATGACTACTCAAATATAGCCAGAAATCTTAATGCTGTATTAGGGGATAAGATGAGTGAAGATGGGGTAGAAGAGATGATTTATCTATTTTCACAGGCTAAAAACTTAGGAGAAAGATGAGACCAACTTATAGACAGAGTAATAGAAAACTCTGGTCAAGTAACTGCTTCAGAGCTTAATAATAAAATATTTGATGTAAATACTGAAGGTGGTCCTAAAAAGATGACTTGAAGTGAAATTCTTAGCAATGTTAAGAATGGAGTTATATCAAGACAGGAGTTCAAGGAGTTTTTAATGGGTGGTAGAACAGGTGAATGAACTGAAAATAAAAAGAATGTAAAAGGTGAGCAATTTGATGGCAACAACTTTATGCAGGAGTTATTCACAGCTAACTCAGAAGCAAAACTAAAAGATAATATACAAGGTGCCATTGAAGGTAATGTACTTGGTGCTCAACAATTAGTTAGAGACTTAGTAGATTTAACCAGAATTGAAGGAGCAAGAACCAAGTTAGTTAATCTATATAACACCTACACAAATAATCCTACCTGGGTAGATAAGAATAATCAGGCAGATATACAAAAAGCTGAAGAAGCTAAAGCAACTCAAGCAGCACAGGGTTGGATAGATAAAGTTAAAGCTATTACTAATAACCCTAATATAACAGATAAAGTAGGAGCACTCAAAGAACTTGTAAAGAATACTCAA
>JGI20166J26741_11588473_pt1 | contig 11784 bp, 9 predicted proteins | sample TergutCu122P5_FD_26741 | JGI IMG/M metagenome (IMG submission 26741) | reverse complement strand
GCATGTTCCATTACAGAATAGCAATACTACATGCTAAGAGGTTTCTTTTGCAAACTCTAGTAACTCCTATTAATACATTATATATACTCTATCTGTTGATGCCTAGTTATGTTTTAAGTTCCTATTTACTAAATGTCCATATGGAAGTTTTACTACTTGTAAATATTTTTGTTAATATTAGCCATTTACAAAATTTCAAAATTTATAGTTTTCACAAACCTTTGAGAGAATTTTGTGAACTTGTTTGCTAAATCAAAGTTTGTAATTGGCCAGTTTCTGCCAGCCTTTGTAATACTATTTCTAAAAACTTGTCTTTTACAAAATTTCAAAATTTATAGTGTTCATAAACCTTTGAAAGAATTTTGTGTACTTGTTTGCTAAATCAGAGTTTGACTTATTTTGTATAGAGTAGAGTAGTGTGTGTGCTGTATTAATGTTCTAATACTGTGTGTCATCAACCTAATTACATGCAAAACATGACTTATCAATTTGTGTGTTAACAGATATTTGTAAAAGTTGTAGCCTTGTGTGTGCATGTGTGTGTGTGTGTGAGAGAGAGAGAGAGAGAGGGGGGGGGGATCTTGAAAAAGTTCCTGCTCATTTTCACCAGATAATTTTTTTTTAGATTTTGGGCTTACAAATATATTCCTTTGGAGCATAGTTTCCATGCTTCTCAATACAATTTACCCTCAATCTACAAGCTTTTTAAAAGCATCAGCATGAAAAGTTCATGGTTGTGTGTGAAGGTGGTCATGCACTGTTTCCTTTCCCTTTTCATTATCTGCAAATTGTCAGCCCCTCAGTGCCTCCTTTGGGAGTCCAAAGAGATGAAAATCAGGAGCCAGGTCTGTACTATAGACTGGTTGGTCACTTCCCACTTCTGTGTTTGAAGGTGGTTACTAGATGGGCTGCATAAAGTGTCGTGTAACAAAAGAACACCCTATGACATTCTGTCCCTCTCTGTATTTTGTGAGTGGCTGGTTGCAGTTCATTTTGCAGCATGTTAGAATACCATGCACTGGTTACTGTAATCCCACATCTTTAACATTCAGACAAAGTCTTGGGAATCCAAAAACACTATTAGCCTCAGTTCTCCAAGTAATGGCCACAATATGATTTCCTTGGAAATAGTAGAATTTGTGTGTTTCCATTGCATGTTCTGGCGTCTGTCCAGTTCATAGTGAATCCAGGTCTCATCCCCAGCGATGATGCAATTGAAGTTCTTCATTATGATAATATTCCAAGTAACAAGAGCAGATGTCCATATGAGCGTGATTATGCTCGTCTGTCAATTGCTGCACAAACCTTGTGGAACCCAAGGCTGTCATACACTACTGTATACACTCCCTTGGCTAACCTTAATTTTGTGCAATTTTTGTGATAGGGACTGTTCTGTCGTTTAGAAACATGGCTGCGGCTTCTTCCATTTCCTCATCGCTGATCGATATGGAGGGACACCTGTGTTCTGCATCATTCACACTTTTCTGACCTTTCTGAAAATTTCTATTCACTTGTATACACTTCCCAAATCAACAGCATTGTCCCTATCCTGAGCACATAAACATATGTTGAATTTCAGCATGTTGTACACCTTCTTCACATAAAACAAACCACAAATCTCTGTTTTTCCTTGGTGCAATCTAATAGTGGCACAGCCATATTCCCTGCTTGATGGCAACTCACACAATGGAAACAAGTGTGCTGGCATGTTACAACTCAAATAACCAGTTACACGTACCACCTCTCAAATGTTTACTTCATCCCAGTGATCACCAGGAAAGAAGTGTGGGAACTTTTTTACAGTTTTTTAACATGTGATAGATTTTATTGTAGGTGTTTATTTTTTCCTTGTTTGTACAGCTGTACCACATGAGATAAAGAAAAAGCTGTCTAAAGGACTTCCTGCCCAGTGGAAAATGATGGTGAAGACTTGGGCCTCACTTTTACTTCCAGTGGAGAAATAAATGAATAAGAAACACACCTGCTTTAGAAGTGAGGAACTAAAAAGACTACAGACCAGAGTTTTTGCAGCTTTAATAGTAGTGAAATGAACATAAAATGCATGCTGACACTCAGTGGAGGGAAGGTACAGAGGCACTGAATGTACATCTAACATCATCATGCTAGCCAGCTTCCCTTCATTCATTCAATTTTTGGGATTGAATAAAATTCAGTAATAGTGAAATGCTACATTTGGAGCTTAAGTTTGTACGATGCTGAAACTTGGGCACTCTGGAAGGCAGATCAGAAATGCCTGGTAAGTTTTGAAATGTGGTGTTGGAGAGGATGGAGATCAGATGGACCAATCATGTGAAAAATTAACAAGTATTACAGAGTCAAGGACGAAAGTAACATCCTTTGTACAGTACAAAGGAAAGAAGGCTAACTGGATTGGATACATCTTGCCTAGTAACTGCCTTCTAAAACACATTACTGGAGGAAAGATAAAAAGGCAAAAAGATAAGGAAGAAGAATTAAGCAGCTGCTGGATAACCTTAAGAGAATGAGAAAATAACAGAGCTAGGAAGAGGGAGCACTAGATTGCACTGTCTGGATAACTTGCTTTGGAAGAGGCTATGGACCTGTTGTAAGACAGTCTATGTGATCCAGTATACCACCTTTGAAGTCTCTTTCATTGATATTACCAGTTTGGTGACCTGTCGTATCTTATTATTAGTACCTCATTTTTGTAACCATGATATGCCAGTATGAAATATGAGTTTTCCATACTAGTGAAATTTCAAATTGTGGTCTTCTGTTTTATGATACCATATAGCCCTGTAGATGGTTACCAACATTTCAAAAGAACATAATGCCTCTGTCTTCTCCCTGGAGATGCAGGCAGTATATTCATCCTAAACATTGGTAACCACTACCAGAATATATGGTGCTGTAACCCAGAAGGATGTTCCATACACTAAAAAAGATGTGAGATTTGAGGTTGTCATAGTGGTGACTGATGATTAGTCTTCTGGATTGTCATGCCATGCAGCTTGGCAGGTAGTTACATGTGTACCGAGCCACATATTGTCATGATCCAGAAAAACGCAGTAGTCAGTCATACAATTTTTTTTTTTAAACACTGCAGATATGCTGAAAACCTACATGAGGTATTGATGTTTTCACTTTCACTATATACTTGTTTGTTTTAAATCATATTTTGAGCTCAGGTCTAATTTAATGATATTAACAGAAATCACTGGAATTTCTGGCTACATTTATGGTGTACCATTTTAATACTTTAATTCTAAAGCCTCATGTGCTGAAAGTTTTGTAACCTTTACTGCATGAAATACAGAATTTAACTCTATACTGCCAGATAACATACATATGGTAGACCTAGCCACTACTGTTTGAAAAGTTCTCGAACAAATAATCTTCTGGAGTGTGCGTGATTGGCGACAGGAATATAATTGGCATGACAAATGATGCACCTTCAGGACCTTTAAATACAGGTTACTAAAATATTTTAAATCCAATATGATTTGGGCAGTCACATAATGTGTGAAAGGTTTGTGGTATGTAACAAAGAATGACTGCCATGTTGAATTTTACAACTTTTACATACCACAAATCATTTAATTCATATGTTTACATAGTTCTTTAAATTTGATACAGTTATCCACTTAAATAGGTGCACCTGATTACTCACCTCACATTATCTAGTGGCATTGCCCAGCACTGTTGCAGTCCACGCTCCTTTGCTTACACACACACACACACATTGTAACTCAGCAGCAAAAGTCTCTTTCTTCCAGGGAATATTTACAGGGGGAAAGAAGTTTGTAACAGTGGGACATGTTCTTCCCAAGAAGACCTGTTACCAGTGTGGTGGGCAACAATTTATTGGTTACCTCGATTACAGTTTGACATGCAATATCCTACACGTGCCATCTGGCGAGTTAACTCTTAATGCAGGGCTGGGGAACCTATGGCATGTGGAAAGGTTTCCTTGGCATGTGGCATTCACAGCTGACCCAATTTTTTTTTTATTTTACCCAACCAGCATCTCTATATTGTTACGAATGTGTACACACACATGTATCTGACTGTGGACTGTATATGAATTACTGTTGCTACCAAATGACACTGCAAATGCAGCACTTTTACACAAACCGGGAGTAATGCCAAGTCTTCACTGGGTATTTATCACTGGGGCGCTGGCCTGGCAGTGACAGGGCAACTATGTGACATTGGACAAAAGGATTTACAACCTTCTTTTTAAACAGGAAGTAGTAGTAGCCCCAGTTACAGCCACATTTGCTTCTTTCCTGCATTCCTTAAGGCCATCATCATCATCATGAGTTAGGCCTTTAATAGACCTGTTTTGGCCTCATCTAATAGTCTCTCTTGGCAGATGTCAGTCGTTTTTTATCGTTTTTTCTAAAGGTCTGAATTTCACTTCCATATAAAGAATGAGTTAGTTTTAAAAGTGTTGTTTAGAATTCCCAGTATATAAGTAAATTTTACTATTTTTTCTGGATTATCTTTTCATTTTCATAGGTAATTTCACAACCAAGGAGGCCTATTAGAAATATAATAATTATACAATATAGTTTTAATATGCATTAATGATGATAATGCAGTAATTAATAATAATTTATGGCAGACTCAAGACCTTGTTTTGCTCTTCAAAAGCCCCATGGGCATGTGCTCTCAAAAAGGTTCACCAGCCCTGACTTAATGTATACATTATGAGATTGCAGATAAATCCATGTGCATTTCTTATGAAAACAAACAGCCAAGTGTTCCTTGCTGCATTCTGGAATGTACATTTTTTTACACTTTTCCCAAAAATGACACCACCATAAGAACCAAAAATGAGTCTGATTGGTAGTTGCAGAGCGCTGAAATCAAATGTTATTCTGGGTCAAAGCACTAGTTTCAGTTCTCTTGGTTTTGAAATTTATCTTTTTCTAAATTGTTCCTCTCTCTAAATTTCTATAACCAAAAATTACCATAATGTTCCCCCCAGCGTAAGCCTCCATTACTCTGCTTCTAACTCTTGGAGTCACTTATTCACCCAGGATAAGCACCTTACTGTCAGCTCTGCCTAATGTTCCCACATCAGTTTTTAGTATTTTCCACATCTAAAACTGAAACAAAATCAAATTAACTAAAACTGAGAGACCCATGTTGTGCAGCACACTTAATCACGTCATATGTGTAACTAGTTCAATATGCTGAAACTTTAGATACCTTCCCGTCTCGGGAGCCCCCCTTCTTGCAATTGAAACATGCGTGGGCTATTTGAAGTGTAAAGTTGACTTAGTAACTCTTCAGCATGGAGGTGTTTAATCCCCTGTCCATACTGAGCTGTGAAATGATTGTCTACAGGGTATTTAAATTTTGAGCTTATTGGTGTAGCATTTTATTGAAAATAGTAGTTCTGTTAACAAAACATGGATTTCAAAGAAAGATGCAAGAAAGTATTCAAGAAAATCTAGGCTCTTCATAAAATTAAATAAAAATCTTGCCTTAAAATTTTATCTTGATGTGAAATATCTTGAAGTAGCCCTCAACAATAAGTCCAGTTTCAGAATTGGGGCACCAAGACACTGTCACCTTTCTGCTGTGGCGTTTGTAACACATTACATGCTTTCTCGTTGGCTTGGCCCCTTCCTCTGTTGGTAGTATACATTTGGAGAAGTTCTAACAAAGCCTTTTTTAGTTTCTTCACTAAACAAACCCTTGTCACTTTATGGCATTAGTGCACCAGACTGCAGCCTCAAGTAATGTTGAAACATATCTGCTGTGCCAGATCAAGGGTGTTATTGATACATAAGGATGATGTCTTATATCGCCCAATGTCAGCTATATGATAACAGCAGTCACATTCATTTTAGTTTTCATTTGATTGACAGAGAGAAACAAAAAACAGGACATGCACTTTGAAACATCAAACAAACTGGTCTGCATTCAAGATGAGAAAACGAGAGAGGCAAGGTACATATAAATGTAACATTGAGGCGCGTTCAGATCATCATTGTTGGCATGGAAAAGCAATAAGTATTACAAATTCTGACTGTATATTTGTGGCCCAAGTTATCCAGCATGCAAACTGCATGTGCCACATTACATCTTCATTTGTGTCCTGTACCATATATTTCCACATTACCTCATAAATGGCACAATTTTTGGGAAAAAGTTATTGAATATAAAATGTGTTTTGATTTTCCCTACAACTTATGTCTGAAACAATTCGTTCTATGAAGAATTCAGCAAGATATTGTAATAAATGTGCATAGGTCTTCAGGTGAAGTACCTGTTATTCTTGTAATTTTAATGAAACTCAACTTTTCTGGACAGATTTTCAAAAAATACTCAAATTTCATGAAAATGCATCCAATGGGAGCAGAGTGTCATGCAGACAGATGGACAGACATAATAAAGCTAACAGTTGCTTTTACAATTTTGTGAACACACCTACAAAGGTATCAATTTCTTGGAACCATGTTTCACACCATTTGAAAGTCACTTCATAATTTGTATTTAAAAAAAAAATTACATTAAATTGCTTCACCTGCATTAGAGAGATCTGAGTTTCCTCTCAGTAACTAAAGGTCAAAGTTACAGAATTATGACCACAAAAATGCAAGTCTTAAATAATGGTAACATTGAAGAGCATTTTCTTTAAATAAATAAATATCTGTCTGCTACTTCTGAAACACATCCACACCATGTCTTACTTTTTGTTTTCTCATTTTCTTTTTCTCCAGGATTTTCAAATATGATGTATTCTTCATTTAGACACAGGCCAGTTTGAACTGTAGCCAGTTTCTGCAACTCTTAAATTCAATAAGTGCACTTTTTCACTGATTACCAGTGTTAACTTAGCATTAATTTTTGACAGACTGGTGATACTTCAAACATTGACAATCATAAAAAATGACTGCTTTGAGCAAAAATTTACTTTTGGAAGTTTTACTGTACTATCATTATTATTCAGACTGCCTTATTTTATAGTCCACAGTAGCTCATATCCGTAAGTGCACTAGTCATCGTAGAATCCACAGCACCTGCTAGCCACTCACGTGCAATAAATGTTTTAGAATCAACAATAGTTGCTATCCACTCACGTGCACTAGTTTTAAAAGAAAATAATATGTCTGCCTACCAACATACAACACTCAACAGAAAAGACATCCATGCCCCAGTGGGATTCAAACCCGCATTCCCAGCAAGCAAATGGCTGCAGACCCACGCCTTAGACCGCAGAGCTACCAGGAACAGAAGATATATGTATGTAGTAAAAGAAATCATTTTTATTTTAATAGAGATTACAGTTATTGCACATTTAGGGTCTCTTAAAGATTTCCACTCCATGATTATATCAAATATGCCTATATACAGCATAAAAAATCAAACACTGGAAACAAAAATCATTAATACTAAAAGGTCTTAATATACTGTACTATATGACCTGACATGAAAACTGGCTAAAACCTGCTATGTGTAGAAAATGGAATGTAATTTTCAGTTATTCTCTGTAATTCATTAGGTCAAGAACACCTTCAATGAATTTGGTGTGTGCTTAAATCCATCCTACAGATTCAGTGGATTAAAGGTTGTTATTTTAAAATCTTGTTTTATGGCTTTTCCATAATAATTCGGATTGATCTTAATGTTTTCCATCTCTGCATTTTTCCTGGCCTTAGATCATTCCATCTGATACGGTGGGCAGCCCAGCAAAAATCTTGAACATGTAGTAGTGTTATTTACTAGGGCTGGCAATAATAGAACAAATTTATGATTTAACAAATTTTTAATTACCATACCAACAGCTGAGATCAGATGCCTTTACAAGACTGATCAACCGAAGGAATGAAGACCTACCTGAAAGGTAAATGGATTAGTGGTCTTTCCTCACAGCAAGGGTACTGAAATTTTTATCTGAATTCTGAATGCCTAAATACCAACAGATGAACCAAGTCCACTTCTTCATGTCACAATTGCTGAGCTTTGTGCATGCAGGTAGTTTGACTTACAAGTATGCACCTTTATTTGAGTGACTACTGCCTCAAACTGCTGTTAATCAATACCCAAAATTAGGATCAGTCAAAACACATCAATTTTATTGTCAATATGTAAGCTGGCAACTAGTTTTGACTATATACAGTCATCAGGCCAATACAGAACCATATTAGCATAGGTATTTTAAGTTGTGGTGCACATGTTTGGGATCCCAAAAAAGTTTACAAAATAAGAGTAAAAACATATGGCATAAAACAGTAATATATATAGTAAAATTCAATAGAACAATATTTAACTGTAAATGATACCATAAAATTATTCACATATTGGCTAAGTCGTAAGAATGTGTGTACAGATAACAATCAGTATAAAATTTTTGTAAGACTGTAGATAGACGAACATATATCTAATATTCTTGATATCAGAATTTCTCATTAGTAGCTGTAAAATCGGTGTTCATAACTTGCCCTCTAGCAAAGAATGATGAGCTTGGCTAGTGTATCGGGACGGTGATTAACTTGCCTTCTAGCAAGGAAGGTGAGCTAGGCTAGTAATAATCAATTCCCTGCGTGTGGCAGATGTAATAGTATAGACCTGTAATTATTTTGCATTCAATTGAGTGTTACTTGCACGCATATAGCTCACAAGAAGGGGTGTTATTTAAGCAAGCACGTCCAGAGTCCAGTACGTTGCGTGCCGATAATTGTTGTCAATGATACTACCCGTAAGTCATCCAGTTGCACGAGTTGTACACATCAGTAAAATATGCCTAAGTCTCAGCCCATCTAAAAACCTATCATTGACAACAATTAATTATCAGCACACAACATACTGGACTCTGAACGTGCTTTTGAACATATTTATTTATGTATTTTTAACTGTAATAATTTTAACATACTTTTACCACAGCAACAGCAACAGGACTTTTCTTTGCAAAAAATATTGTAACACATTTAAACCAAGATTTTATATATATAACATATATAATATTAATGTGAACTGGATAGTTTCATATCTGGCATTTGATAGGGTATTCAACTTGTACAATATCACTGTAGGCAAGTATATGCTATCTACACTGCTCCACATGATTTTGTAAACTCCCTGAATATAGTTTTTCAGAACTGATAATAGATGGTGGCATATGTATAATACTGACCAACAGGTATATTGCTGAGACAGTCTGTTATTTTAGTTACATATAAACAACTGAAATATAAATATGCAACATTACAATAACTAACCACAACTTCTTAAAAACTTCATGCTAGAGTGCAGTCTTCTGAGGAACACAAAAGAAACAAAAAAAAAAAATTGAACAGAATGCCTGGTTTGTGAGTGGAGAGACACCCATGTTAACACACATATCAGGTATACCCATTACACAACATGATGCTAACAATGCTGTACATCAGATTAAGGTGACAGCATTTAATGGCCTTCCTTATGCAGATCTCATTTAAATTCTGGTCCTCTGCAGCTCCTGCTGGGTATTTAATTACACCACCAAAGGGCTAATGCTAGCGGGTAGTTTGTAACAGTATTTAAGGCACTGATATGCATCACCCACCCGTAGTAATTAACACATTTCATATGAGTGTTTCCAAATTGTTTTTCACAATGTTATATGGGTAATTAAACAGTACTGCAATAATGTTAACAAGGTGTAAGCCTTATGGAAAAGCAAGCACAACTGATGTGTTAAACATTAGGTAGCACTTTACATTCCTTTATATATACAATTAATAACCAGTGTATTATATCAATAATAAGCCGTTTCCATATCCTTTTATGCACTTAAATCAAACTGGTGCTGCGAAATAGAGGAAAACATGTATGACTACAATTTTTCCTGCCTTACACAAGTACGAAACTTGGTATCTCATATTAAAACCAAAACATAGACTGAGAGTAATCAAGAACAGGATGCTCAAAAGATATCTGGATTAAGAGAGAAGTAATAGGACAGTGGAGAAAACTGCATAATGAGAAACTTCATCATTTGTACTCAATGCCAATTATTTATCAAATTATGGATGAGATGGCTGTAACATGATGTGAGGGAGAAGAAAAATGCATATACAGTTTTGGTGGGGAGACCTGAAGAAAGAGGATATTTGGAAGACACAGGTGTAGACTGGAGGATGACACTAAAATGGATCTTGAATAGGATGGAAGGATGTGGACTGAAGGGATATGGCTCAGGACAGGAAGAAGTGCAAGATGGGTGGACATGATAATGAACCTTCAGATTCCTTAAAATGCAGGGAACTACTTCACTAGCTGAGGAACTGTTGCTTCTCAATAAGGACTCTGCTGCATGGAGTTTAGTCAAGAGTTAGTGTTATAACTGTTTTGGAATTCTCACTTTGGGTAAATATACCAATTTCTTCAGTGTTTAAAATATTATGATGATAAATACTGGTCATGACGCTAAAAGTGTCGCCCTGTATAAACTTAATGCCTAAAGTGAAAGTCAACTCGGGAGTGATGGCACACAACCATTTCAGCTTAGTGAAGCTATCATAATGAATCAAAAAATGCCTCATAAAAGATGACATGAATTAGAATGTGAATGTTATGTTAATCCCACCATACAATGGGTCCATTGTCATTTAGGTGTGTGTGTGTATATTTTATATGTGTGTATATATATATATATATATATACACACACACACACACATATATATATATATCATAACAGTTGCTCCTTAATGCTAAAAATGATTTGTATATGCTGCAGTGTATAGTCAAATGCAATGCTTTGACTTCATCACGTCTTCAATAGTAATACAATACAAGTTGCAATATCTGAGACTAAACGGTTGCCAGGCATAGTAATTTTCCAGATGTTAGAATGTTACACCTAATGTACGTCTGCACTATACGTAGCATGCTCATTGACAGACCTAACCATTCATCACTTTGGCACCCTGTTCTGTATTCCCTGTTGTACTTTCTATTCCCTTTCATCACTGCTTAGGTAACATTATGTATAATCAAAAGGACACCAATTCATTATTTTATTATCACATGCACAATAGTGCTGTCTTCCAATGGACCACTGAAATGTAACACACTCTTTTCAGTTTCTGGCCAACAATGCTTTCCTGATACCCAGTGCCAGATTATGGAACTTTTACTGTATGTGATTCCATTCAAGCTACATGACCAATGCTGGCAAGACAAATATATATAATTCTTTGTTATGCAATATGAGGGGAAATAAAAAATGGCAGTTTCTGTGTGAAGTCATGCTAATTTGTCAGACAGTGCTCTTGTGTACATCAAATTCAGTCAAATCTAGCCACATCACTGGGTAGCCATTTCATTCAGTGAAGCTCACAGTGTCAGTGTAAACATGTTGGCTATTTTGTGGGGCTGTATTATTTTCTGGGCTATCATTTGACTTTTGTGGTCAGAGGTGGTAAAATCCTCGAAGATTTACAGACTAATGTTGGCACATGGGGAAAAAATGTATGACTCGATTAAAGAGATGTGCCAATGGGTGGAAGCTTCCAAAATGGAAATACAAGCATCACTGATTAAGAGTGGTCCACCTTCAAACCACATTACAAACAGTGGACACTGTTTAAATGCTCTAGTTCAGGGGACACAGTTTACTGTCACAGACACAGCAGACAAGTTGGACACAAGCTTTGTATGAAGATGGTTCAGAAAGTAAAGAACGTTTTGCCATACTAAGAGATTTATTGACAATAGGAAAGAAACAGAATATGCAGGTTTTATCACACACCTTCACCTACTTCTCCACATAGTCACCTTGGACATTGAGGCACTTGTCGTA
>JGI20166J26741_11588362_pt1 | contig 11785 bp, 7 predicted proteins | sample TergutCu122P5_FD_26741 | JGI IMG/M metagenome (IMG submission 26741) | reverse complement strand
TTCTGTGTAACTAGCTGCAACATCAGCTAACATGTTAGCATATTGAGAGCCTTGACCAGGAAATAAAGTAACAATTTTTAAATTATCATCCAATGGCTTCTCTCTATAATATACATCTTGTTTACCCCATGTGCTCTTATCATTGCTTTTAAGTTCATTAAGTGCAATCTCTAGTTTTTCTTTTGCTTCATCAGGATTTTTAGCAATGAAACCTAACCTAACATGATCCTTTGGTATTTCATTATTTCCTTCATCGTATAGTGCATTAAAGTAGTCTGTGTCACCAAATTCAAATCTTTCGATATCTTTTCTAACTTGCTTAATCAAATCTTCTTTGGTCTCGCTATGAAGGTATAATGCTACAGGTGATTGATCAATTCTCATATTTTCACGATTATTATCTAAATATTCTCTAAGTACAACGTGGAAATTTGTCCCTCCAAAACCAAATGAACTTACTCCAGCTCTCCTAAATGGTTTGTTTTTATTTACAAGCCATGGCTTAGGTCTATTAGTTAAAAAGAAGGGTGAATTAAAAAGCTTTCTTGTAGGGTTTTTAATGTTTATAGTCGGTGGAAGAGTATGACAATAAAGAGACATCAGTGCTTTTATTAAGCTTGCTGCTCCTGAAGTAAGCCTTGCATGACCAATCTGACTCTTCACACTTCCAATCAACATAGAATGGTCTTTAACATTATATTCTTTAAAATATTCTGATAAGGCTTCGATTTCTGTTAAATCTCCAGCTGCTGTACCAGTTCCATGGGCTTCTATCATTCCAAGAGTATTAGGATCGATATTGACTTCACCATATGCTCTTTTTAAAGCGAGTAATTGACCTTGTTTACTAGGTGCAAATATGCTTTTTGCTTTCCCATCTGAAGATGAAGAAATTGACTCTATTACACCATATATGCGGTCATTATCTCTTTCCGCATCTGCTAGCCTTTTTATGACGAGCATTCCAATTCCATCGCCTAAAATAAGTCCATCTGATTTTTCATCAAAAGGCTTACTTTCATTTGAAGGTGATATTGCTGGTGTCTTTGTAAATGCTACGAATGAATATGGAGTACAATCAAGCATTACACCACCAACGAGCATTATGTCGCAATCCCCTGATTCAAGCTCATTTATTCCATATTTTAAAGAAGCTAGGCTAGCTGCACATGCTGCATCTACTGTACAATTTGTTCCATATAAATCAAATCTGTTAGCAATACGCCCTGAAGTCACATTAGGAAGTGAACCAGCATTACAGTCCTCATTCCATTCAAATTCAGAATCCTTAATTCTTTGTATAACTCTGCTTATTAAATGCTCAGGTACGTTGCTATTTCTCATTATCCTTTCATATTTAGTCGCCATAAGCCTTTGGTTTAATGAGAAAGCATTCTTTCCTACATTAGCGGCTAAAATAACACCTGTTTTATTTCTATTGAAAGGTTTAGCATCTTTTCCAATTAAGTTTGCATCTAAAAGTGCTTGTTTTGCTACAACTAAAGCAAAAAGATGGTCTACTGAAATTGATTCCATTACCTTTGGTGGTATTCCAAATTCTAATGAATCAAAAGGCACATAATCTACAAGTCCAGCTTTTCTTCCATAGGTTTTATCTTTCGCTGTAGGATCGGGATCATAATACTCATCTATGTCCCAATACTCATTAGGTATATCTCTAATGCTGTTTTTACCAGCTAAAACATTACTCCAATATTCACTTAGATCTAATGCATCAGGGAATATACATCCTATACCTATTACTGCAATTTGCGTTTTCATCTAAAAACTCCTTTCAAAGTCAATGATCCTAATTTTTTATTTTCAAGCATTGAACACTTACAATGAACATCAAAAGCATCTGTTCCCTTTCAGAAAAAATATCTTTTATCTTAATATTATCGATAAACTTAAGTACTGCTTTACTATTAAATATGTTTGCTTTGTCTAAATTGTTCTCAGTTAAAAGCGAGGTGAATCTATCTAAAATGCCTATACAATCAATTGGAGCTCTAAATGGGAATTTTTTTCTTTTTAAGAACTCATCAGGTAAATATCTAGCTGCAAGTTTCTTCAACAGATATTTTTCATTTAATACATTTATTTTAAATTTATCCTTTAAAGCAAATGCAAAATCTGTAATATCGTTATCCAGAAAAGGATATTTGCAGCTGATTCCATTTGACATAGCTATAGAGTCTCCTTGCAGAAGCAGTAAATAATTGTTTAAAAAAGTTTCAATTTCTAAATATTGAGCTTTAGCTATTTTTGAAAATTTATCATAATATTCAGGTAGATTTTTCTTAATCTCTTCTATATAATCGTAAGATTTTAGTCTATCTCTTAAATTTTTATTAAAAAACTGACTGCAATAATCTCCATATTTAAATCTGGTATAATGAGATGAAAACATTTCATTTAGTTCTACTTGATTAAAAAAAGTAGATAAGGTTGCACTATTAAAGCTTTCATACCCATTCACATAAGAGTATAATCTTTTATATAATAATGGTCGTGTCTTTGAAGAAGGATCCTTTTCACAGAATTCCCTTATCTTAACTTCTTTAAAGATATCATAACCGCCAAAGATCTCATCTGCACCTTCTCCAGATAAAACAGTATCAAATCCATTCTCTTTTACATATCTTGATAATAGATACATAGGAGAAAGTCCAGTTTTAGTTATTGGAGATTGAATTATTTTTACAACATTTTCTATATTTGAAATAACATCAGTAGATGAAACGGTTAAACATCTGTGATTGCTATTTAAATATTTTGAAATCATATCCTGATATTTAGCTTCATCATAATTTTTATCTAAAAAAGATATGGAAAATGTATCTATTCTTTCATCAATATGCTTAGAAGCTATTGCAGCGATTAAACTTGAGTCAAGACCTCCGCTTAAATAAAAAGCAGTTTTCTCCGGTTCATTTAATCTTCTTGCTATAGACTTATTCAATAAATAATCAAGTTCATCGACTAAATCCTCTTCTGTTTTTTCCTTATCTTTAGGTAGTATATTCAAATTAAAATATTTTGTGCTTTTTAAGTTTCCATCTGAAAACGAGACATAACTTCCACATTCCACAGATGAAATATTTTTATAAAATGTATGGTCTCCTAAATTTGCCCATGTAGTGCATATATCTCTCAATGATCTTTCATCTATTTCATCATCTTGTAGTACTGCTTTTAGTGAGTTTATTTCTGAACTAAAATATATACTATCATTTATTTTGGCGTAGAACATGGGTTTTGTGCCAAATCTATCACGAACCAATATGAGCTTAGATTTATTTTTATCGATTATCGCCAACGAAAATTGACCATTTAGCTGAGAAAACATTTCCTCATCATATTTTTTATACAATATAATAAGAAAGAAAATATCTATATTATATATGAATCCATCTATACCGATGATGATGTCATTATCTTCAGATACAATGAACCTATTTTTGGAAATATCGCTACTGGAAAACAAAAAGCCATTTAAAATAACTGTATCATCGCCATATAATGTATCCATATACTTATTCTTAAAATTAATAGTTTTAGCCATCTTTAAAACATTTTCTTTGGATTCATTATTAGTACTGAAACAACCTAATATCCTATCCATTTATTTAACATCCTTTAACAAAGATCTTTTTATTTTTCCATTAAATGTTTTTGGCAAAGAATCGATTATTTCAATGATATGGGGTCTTTTAAAAGATGGAAGGGATTTTTTTATATTTTCACTTAAATCTAAAATTCCAATATTTTTATCTTTAAGTACCAAATAAGCTTTTATTTTAGTATTATTTAGAAAATCCTTAGATTCAACCACAGCTGATTCTAATATGTTCTCGCATTTATTTATTTCATTTTCAATTTCCAGCGGGCTGATTCTATGTCCTAAATACTTTATTAGATCATTTTTTCTACCGACTATATAGATAAATCCATCTTCGTCTTTATAAGCTATATCCCCTGTGTATAGCCATCCATCCTTAACTTTTTCTTTTGTCTCAAAAGAATCGTTATAATATCCTTTCATTATGTTATCGCCCTTTGCAATTATTTCACCAGTAATATTGCAAGGTAACTCATTGCCGTCATCATCTACAATATGAATGGTTACACCTTTAATAGGAATACCGCAGGATCCCTTTTTCTCCATTAGCTTATCTGGTGGAAGGTATGATAATCTTGCACTTGCTTCTGTCTGACCATACATCACATATAGCAATAAATTATTATTCAGTCCATGAAGCTTCATTAGATCCTCAAATGATGTTGATTCACCTGCAAAAGTCATATATTTAAGATTTTCAAATGGCTTTTTAGATATGTTATCTTGCTTTAATAAAATATTCAAATAAGAGCCAACAGTTGAGAATCCAGTTAAATTTTCATTTTCTAAAATTTGCAGTATTTTCTGTGGATATAGAGCATCATGGCTGATATACAAAAGGGCACCTTTATTAATGTGTGTTAAAAGCAAAGAATTACCATAAGAATATCCAAAGGATAAAGTCACTAAAACACTATCATTTTCATTTAAATTTAAATAATCTAAAATAGAGTCTGTATTGGATTCTAAGTTCTTATGTGTTAACATTACACCTTTTGGTTTATCAGTTGTTCCAGATGTATATAGTATTAATGCCACAGAATCATCATCAAAATATTTAACATCATTTAAGTCTGTGTTTGGAATTTTATCCATATCTATTTCAATAACTTTATAATCTTGAATATTTATATTCTTCTTAAGAAAATTAGTTCTAAAAGCTGTACTGATTACGCATTTTGCACCAGCATCATCAATAACATATTTAATATTCTCAGAGCTCATAGATATATTAATAGGAACTATGACAGCTCCAAGATAAAGCAAAGCAAAATAAGCGATTATATACTCTGGAGAATTTTCTATATATAAAATCACATTATCCTTTTCCTCTATTCCTTGTTCTTTCAATAGTTTTGCAAAGCCGAGAGCTTTATAATAAATATCACTGTACACATAGGTTTTATCTTTATAATGAACCAATTTATTATCTGGATATTTCTTATAGCTATCTTGTAAAAATCTGAATATATTTTTCACATTCATCACTTCCTTTAGGTGTGTTTAAAACTTAAATTTTACATTTTTTGAAACACACTTTTCATTATGAATATTTTAAACAAAAAGAGCTTTTTTATTTATCATTATTCAATCATTTAACAATATTTCAATGTTACTAGCTACTTCATCTTGTGATTTACTGCTGGTAATCCTCTTAAAAGCTTCTTCCCGAGTGATTACCCCTTCCCTGACTAATTGAGATAATTCCAAAGCATAAGGATGAAATCCAAATTTATTTATGTGGTTCTTAATAGCATATGAATTCATTAAGCAATTTGTGCTGTTTGAATCAGTATTTCCCGGTTTTTCCCATCCAAATTTAGAAATAGTATCAAAAATAGTATTTTCATCATATGATAAACTAGGAAATGGATAAAATAGTGAAGGGAAAGAATCCTTGTGCTTATCTATAAAGTCATCCGTTAAATATAGCGGTGAATACTCATCCCCAAGATTATTTATAACAGTATCCCTTATATGCTTAAAATTAGCTTTTACCATTTTATAGTTTAGAGTGACTATTTGCTTATTTAATCCAATCTGCCCTGGAGTCCATCCAAAAGTAATTAGTGGAATATCTCTTAATATTGCTTCTTTATAAGCCATTGACTTAACAATCCCTATGCAATGGGTGCATATGGAGCTTGCTCTTTCAAGAGACTTTTTAGGGAGAGAATCATCGTTCTTTGCTAGATTAAATATATTTTTCATTTTAACTAAGGAAGGAGCAATTATGATATTGTCTGATGTTAACTTTGTTGTGACATTTTTAATATTATCAAAGGTTTTATTTGAAACAAATCCATTATCTAAAGTCATAGTCAACACATTTAATTTATACTTCTCCCTCAGTAAATATAATGTGTATGTGCTGTCTTTACCACCACTATATGCAAGAAGCACATCATATCCACCAGGATTTTTATATTTATCTAAATTTAGTTCTTCTCTTTTTTGTGCAGTCTTATTTTTCACATCATTCTCATACTTAATACAATAATTACAAACTCCATCTTCATTTATTGAAACAGAGAAGATATTATCCGAGAGCACACATTTAGTACAATACTTCATAAGATCGTTCTCCTATTATTTACTCTTCTTAGAGTTTATAAAATCTACCATCAAATTTATTGTGTCTAGGTTCTCATGGGTTATTTCACTATCATTTATAGTTATATTAAATTTATTTTCAATAAAAGATACTATCTCCATTATTCCTGTTGAATCGAGCACTCCAAGTTCTGAAAAAGAAGTATCATTTTTAATCTCATCCTCAGTATACCCGAATAAAAAGTTTTCAAAAAAGTATTCTCTTATTGAAGTGATAATATCATTATTCATTTTTTCCTCCTATTTTAATGCAAATTGAAATGGAACCACCAGTATTATCATAACCAGCTAAAACAGCAATATCCCCAGAACAAATTCTAGAATCTTCTTTGCTATTTATAAGCTTAAACGGCAACTTATGCTCTGTACAAATTACTATTAAAGACATAAGAGCAGATGCTGCCAAACTATCGCCAATATACCTCTTTGGCATGATCACTGGTATATTATTATACAAGGCACTTTCTACAGCTCTTTTTTCATATCTATAAAAATAATCTGTTAAGTAAGCATTAGATACATAAAATTTAACATCACTTGGACTAATTCCAGCGTCATACATTGAATTTGATATTGATCTTTCCAAAGATTTTAATCTACCATCACCACTGTCAAAGCCAATTCCCATGATCTCACATAAAATATTCTCATCTTTTGAATCATCTTTAAGTTTTACTCTCACAGCTGCTGCCCCTTCTGAATATACTATCTCATGGGAATTTTCTTGAAGCTTAATTAACCTTATATGTTCATCTGAAATAGAATCAAAAGCGCATACTACTATTTGCTTAACTATTTTTTCGTTTAAGGATGCTACCGATTGCCAAAGTGCATATAAAGAAGCTTCCGGACCACCAACAAAGTGATTTGTTAACCCTTTTATACCAAACTCAATACAAGCTATCGAATTTGGCATATTACAAATAGAATGAGTAAACTGCATTGGACTTGCAAACCATGTATTTTTAAGGGTCCTTAACTGATTCAGATATTTCATAGAGGATTCTAGGCATCCATACTTTGATGCTGTTATTAGTCCAATGTCAAATGAGTCTATTTTAAGATCTTTCATAGTTCGTCCAACAGAATGCACACACAATTGACTGCTTCTATCTGTATATGTTTTTGTTTTATAACCGCATTTGTAGAAGTTAAAATTTTTGATCTTATTAAACCTATCCGTCAAAATTGGATTTTTATTGCTTTGAATTTCATTAATGATACTCTTTATATCATTGCCAAATGGAGAAATGATTCCACAATCTACGATTACAGCATTATTCTTCATTTAACATGTCCATTTTCTAATAATATAGAGACATTCGTTCCTCCGAAACCGATTGAGTTTGTCATGCTATATTTTATATTAGCCTTTATGGATTTTTCAAAGCAATAATGTAAATCACAATTAGGATCAAAACCATTAAAATTAGCTGTAGGGTGTATTTCTCCTCTGTTCATCTGCATTATGGTTAAAATTAATTCTATTAAGCCACCAGCTCCTAAAGTATGTCCAATTAGCGACTTAGAAGAATTGATATATAGTTTATATGCATGTTTTTTAAATATTTTTTTTATTATGCGAGTTTCTAGTTCATCGTTAAGTTTTGTTCCAGTTCCATGGACATTTATATATTGTATAGAATCTTTCGAAATATTAGCCATACTGATAGCCTTATTCATAGCCATCTCAAGAGCTTTACCTTCTGGTTCCGGAGATGTAACATTATAAGCATCGTTACAAATACCATATCCTAAAATATAAGCCACTGCATTTTTCGATTTAAAATCATCAACTTTTTCCAGGATGATAACGCCGATTCCATCTGCTAAATCAGTGCCAGTCCTATTAATAGAAAATGGACTTATTTTATCTTTAGATAATGCACCTAATGTTTTAAGCCCATTCTCTGGCGATTTTGTCTTTATATCATAAGCAACGACTATTACAATTTTTGACTTATTATCATGTAAAGCTTGACAAGCTGTTACAATTGCATTAGCTCCTGACACGCATGCCATTGAATTGGAAATGACTAAATTTTTTATATTATATGTTCTCTTTAAAAAGTTTGATATATAATTCCCTGAGGCTTTTATGCTCTGAATATTATTTTCTTCCCAAAATGAAGTTTCAAAAAAATTAGATGATACGATTAAACCTACATCACTAGCTTTAAGAGGGTTAATATTCGCCATGATTAAAGCTCTATCGGTTATATCCTTAATGGATCGACACACCATTTGCATGGAACTAGTATCAATACAAACTGCCCAATAATTGCTCATTGGATCTGTAAATCCTTTAGTCTGATTCATATTAAAATTTTTTTCATCTCCAGCAATGGTCTGCATTGCATAACCAGTTACTGCGCATTTTGTTTTACAATCCATAATAACAGTAATTTCCTTTCCCAATAAAAGTAAGAAAAATTTACAAAATTTTAATAATTTTAAAAATATAACCAATTACTATAATTAATAATAAATGTAATTATATATTTTGTCAATATAAAAGTTTTATTCACTAAATATGTAATAACATTAAATTATTATAAAATATATTATTATATTATTAAAATTTATAAAAAAACAAGTTTATTAAGTTAAAACATTAGCAAAATTTTATATTGTTATCTTATTTAATAAATTACCATATAGTTGCTAAAATGGATTATATATGTGCTTTAAATATAAATATTTTGAAGTATAACTTAATTCCAAAGCTATTTAAGCAAAACACTTTTTCTTGTTCTTAATTTGCTAAAGCTTACATAAAATTTAGATATAGAATTTATTAAAGGGGATTACTGTGAAAAAGCAATTTAATTTTGAAAATTTAAAAATGTCAGACTATAGTTATGCTGAGGATCTTTATGTAGATGAAGAAACTTGTCATAGGCTAAATAAATTAATGGATGATTTAGGGTATTCTGATAAAATAAGATTTCATGTTACTGAACTTGAAAATGAAATCACTTCTTTTGATCTTTTTAGCGACCCTAATGAAGATGATAAACCATTTTTAAAAATAAACAAAAGCTACAATGAAATAAGAAATAATCCTATTTTAGATGATTTAAAATTTTCTAAAAAAATAGAATATATCAATATAAGCAAGATGTATGCAATGGAAGACTCTATTAATTTCTTCGATTACCCTAATGACGAGGAACTTCTGGAACTCATTAAAAGTCTGGAATTTTTTGGTGTACTTCAGCCACTTATCGTGATGAAGGACGAATCTAATGTTAACTATGAGATTATAGATGGAAGAAGTAGATTTCTTGCTTCAAAAGCACTTTATAAGAAAACTGGAAATGAGATTTATGCAAACTTACCTTGTATAACCATTGAAGCTTCAGCGAATTATTCTGTGATTCAAGGGATAATCATTGCAAATAATATGAGATATAGGACAGTCTCAAGAGAAGCTCTCATGAAATCTATATTTCTATTGGATGAAATTTATAAAATCAGCAATGAGTTTAAAAATGTGAGTGCAGCTGCAAAGATCGCTCGTGCTGCTGGTGTGTCTAGAACTACTGTTAATAATTATCTTGAACTTAAGAAATTATCTCCACTTGCTATGGATCTAGTTGTTAAAAAGTATATGAATTTAAGCGTTGCAAAAGTATTGTCTAGTAAAGACGCTGAGACTCAAGATAAAATAATAATTGGTTTAAAAAACAATATAAACGATATAGAAAAAGTCTACGAGATGATGAAGGGACCTTATGAAGCAATCTATAATAAGGAAACAAAATCGATGATACCAGATACTTGGGAAATGAAAACTGCAAGGGTCAATGAGATGATACCACAGTATACTTATATTAAATTGAAAGTAGCTTTTAATGACGTTGAGGAAGTTTTTACAGGGATAAATGACCTTAGAAGAGCCTATGCATTAAAGTATTTGCCACTTAGAAACAATGGACTCAATAAATATTTTAAAGTTAGTTACGATGAGCACGATGTACAGCAGTATATTAAAAGCGGACATTTAAGCCAAAAGACTTATGATAAGCTTTCAACTGGTGTATTCAACGAGATAATAAAAAGAGCCTAATTTTGGGGCGAACTTAGAGGGGGAAGATAATGTTTGGATCAGAAAATTGAATAGAAGCGTTGGTATAAGCCACTTTTTGAAAAATGAAGAAATAGGGCTTATTTGTGTTTTTTGAAAATTAAGAGAAATTGAGAAAAATTTGAGTGAAAAAACAAAAGAGGTATTAATAAACTTTAAAAAGAATATTACTACCTATATGAAGTAAATATCTTTAACTTATTTTGTAGTAGTAGAACATGTAAAAAGTTTCTAAGTAAATAGTGCTACCTTCAAAAAAACTGAAGGTAGTTTTTTTGTCCATTATATAAATTCTTTTAGTGTATGTTTATTCATTATTGAGGAAAAATAAACTATTCAATATCAAGTAATTCTGTACATTAATATAAGAATATAGAAAGAAAGGTGATATCTTTGGATAACATTGCGATTATTGGAATGGGTTGTTTGTATCCAAATTATGTTACAAAAAAAGATTTTTGGCAAAAGCTTATAAATGGCGAAAATTTTCTGCTCGAAGAGCAATACGGTGATAGAAAAATTGAAAGAGGTGCTATACCTGCAGATAGATCTGAAGAGTTTTTTATGCAGTATTTTAACAAAGAAGAATACGATGAACTTGATTCTTATGGGGAACTGTTTAAATGGATCATGTATATAACTAAAGAAGCTCTGGGAGAAAGTGGATATTTAAATAATCGTGAAGTATTAAAGCGTTGTGGTATGGTGATGGGTGCATTTGGAATGCCAGCTGCAGAACATGTATATGATTTTACAGATTTGCTTAAAACCACTGTAGATGTTACCATAAAAGAATTCCTGGGAAAAGATGCCTATGAATTTCAAGCTTCTCAATTCGATAAAGAATTAAAACCCGAATCTATTTTAGTTGATACAGAACCTCAAAGGCTTATCTGTGAAAAACTTGGTATATCAGGACCAATTGTGACTTTAAATGCTGCATGTTCTACCCCTGTTTTTACAATGAAAGAAGCTATTATGTATTTACAAGAAGGCAAAGCGGATATGATGCTTGCAGGTGCTCAATGTTACAATGAAATGGATTTTGCTATAAGTGGGATGTTTGATCTTTTAGGGATATTATCGAGCCCCGGAGAGAACAAACCCCTTGATAAAGCTTCACAAGGAGTTATTGGCGGATCCGGAACGGGCATGTTTGTTTTAAAAAGATTAGAAGATGCCATGAGAGATAACGATAAAATATTAGGCGTTATTGAAAGCATTGGTTGGTCCAGCGATGGAATTACGAAATTTATTTTAGCTCCAGATGCTGAAGGTCAGATAAGATCCTATGAAGATGCGTACAAAGATGGAATTTCACCAAATGTAGATTATATTGAATGCCATGCAACAGGCACTATGGCAGGAGATGTCGTTGAAATAGATTCTATAAATAAATTTTTCCGTAAAAAAGGGTATGATCCCTTACTTGGAGCATTAAAAGGCAATACAGGTCA
>JGI20166J26741_11588251_pt1 | contig 11786 bp, 9 predicted proteins | sample TergutCu122P5_FD_26741 | JGI IMG/M metagenome (IMG submission 26741) | reverse complement strand
GACATTGTTAAAACACATAAAATAGCAGGGTTTTTCGTTGTCGGCGATGCAGGCGATTCAACGGATAAGCTCAATTTTTATTAGCGGCACAGTAACGATCGTGTTTAGGGCAAATGTCCTCCAAAACGCATGAATTGCATTTCGGTTTTCGGGCGGAACAGGTCTCGCGACCATGCAAAATCAGTCGGTGACTGATGCCGATCCACTCGGATTTCGGAAAAAGAGCCATCAAATCGAGTTCGATTTTTTCCGGCGTGTTGGCCTTCGAAAGTCCGATCCGATGTGAAAGCCGTTCGACATGCGTGTCAACCACAACACCGACCGCGATTCCGAAACCGTTCCCCAGCACGCAGTTCGCCGTTTTGCGACCGACGCCGGGAAGCTGCACAAGCAATTCCATCTCCGCCGGAACCTGACCGCCGTACTTTTCGTCGATGATTCGGCAAGCAGCTTTGATGTTTTTCGCTTTATTCCGATAAAAACCGGTCGAATGAATCGCGTTTTCGAGTTCTTCGACCGGAGCAACGGCAAAATCATGCGAGTTTTGATATTTTTTGAATAAATCTTTCGTGACCATGTTGACCCGAACATCCGTGCATTGTGCCGAAAGTATCGTTGCCACAAGAAGTTGCAATGGATTTTTATAATCCAGCGCGCAAATCCCTTCCGGAAATTTCTTTTTGAGCCGGTTGAGTATTTTTTGTGCAAATGCTTTTTCCGTCTTGTTTTCGGTCTTCATAAATCACGAAATCGGGGTAAAATTGGAATTTACCATCCTATTATATCAAAAAAACAAATCATAAGAATCGACGGATGCCAGAAACGAAAAAAAAGATGCCGGCTATTGATATTCCCCGCATTGAAAACGCCGTTCGCGAGATTCTGGCGGCGGTCGGCGACGATCCGGACCGCGAAGGGTTGCTTGAAACACCGGCACGGGTTGCCCGAATGTACGCCGAACTGTTTGGTGGTTTGCATGAAGACCCGCGTCGGCATTTGAAAAAATTTTTCAATGAAAAATACGACGAAATCGTTTTGGTCCGCGACATTTCGTTCAACAGTATATGCGAGCATCACCTGTTGCCGTTCATGGGGCATGTGCATATCGGTTACATGCCGAACGGTCGCGTCGTCGGTTTGAGCAAACTGGCGCGTGTCGTCGATGTCGTTTCGAAACGTCCGCAAGTCCAGGAACGGATGACGGAAGAAATCGCCAACCTGCTGGTCGAGGAATTGCATGTGCGCGGCGTTGCCGTCGTGGTCGAAGCGGTCCACACCTGCATGACGGTCCGCGGCGTTCGCAAACCTGGCTCGGTCTGCACGACTTCGGCCATGAAAGGCTCGTTCCTCAAAAATCCGTCCACCCGTTCCGAATTGATGACGCTGATTTTCGGCAGCCGTAAGTCGCATTAAATATGAAAAATGGACGATAAATATTTCCGGTTGAACATTGAGAATGAAGGAGCATATTTGCCGCGACGAATTGCCGGACATGAAACCGGCGTCAATGCGTCGGGGCAACCTTATGTTGTCGTCGATGCCCGACGGTGGCTGCTTGCACCCGGCGAACCGCCTTACGAACGTCCTGCCGGCATGTTGACGCCGGACATGATTCCGGCACCGCCCCGGTCCTTTTCCTCAAGGGCAAAACTGCTGCTCATGTTCATGAAAAACGAAATGGCAATCATCGCGTTTTTCGCTTTCATTTTCGGACTGCTGACGATTTGCACCACCATCGCCCCGGAAATGGCCGACCGGTTTGCAACATGGGAAGAAGCTGGGACGGCCGAAGTCACCCAAGTCAAACCAACCGGCGTGACCGCCAGCGGCACAAGGGTTTTTGCTTATCATTACACGGGGAAAAGCAATGACGGTGTCGGTATTTCCGGAGTCTCTTATCAACGTCCGGGAAAGCTCAAGCCCAGGCAAACGGTTCTGTTGCTGAAATGTCATTATCACGGCGAAAAATGGAAATTGAAGGAGACCTCGTTTTCCATGATGGGGGGAATCGGTTCTTTGATTTACCTGTTTTTCATTTTCCCTGTCGCCGGATTGGCCTTCTTTTTTTTCGGCTCCGTTTTTCCGGGGAAAAAACAGATTTCCCTTCTTAAGAACGGCAAAACCGCCCTGGCGACGTTTCTCGAAATGAAAGAAACCTTCGTCACGGTCAACGGCGGCATGTTAATGAAAATGTCATTCCGTTTCGAGACGCCCCGCTCCGAGACTCCAGAAGAAGAACAGGAATGTCAGACGACAGTTTATCGGGCGGTTGTTTATTCGACGACGCCGGAAAAAATTCTCGATGACGAAGTGAATGCCCTTGTGTTTTACGATCCTGCAAATCCGAAGCGGAACATGTTGTTCGGCAGCGTCTCCCCGATCGTGCGATTCGACGCAAAAGCAGGACGTTTTGTTTCCACCGGTTCCCGCTGGCGAATGTTTTTGCTCGGCTTCTTCGTGTTTTGTTCGATACTCGGATGCTATTGGGCCTGGCAATCCATGACGACAGGCCGGGTATTTTTCTTTGTCAATTGACAACCCCTCCCGACGGTGAAAAGACCACCAAGAGATAAATGCTGGTATGTCCAGGCCAGAGCATTTTACGAATCGGTGTGGACACTCCTGTGCCGCAAAAGAGCGACCAACGGGAGCGGTGATTGTCTGCATGGTTTTCATAACTGCTCTAAAATTCGATGTTTACCAAAGTTGTGACAATATTGGCCCGGATATAAAAGTTGAGCCGCGATGGAACGGGAAAACGGATCAATCAGTTGCCGACCGGCGGTATACAAACACCTTGTGCAAATAAATCGTGTTGTGCCCGCTTTTAACCATAACAACTTTTGGGTATAATGGGCAACTGTGACAATTTTTCTTGATACACAACAGTTTTTCGGAGCCAAAACAATGGATCGACGTAATTTTCTTAAAACCAGTGCCGGAGTCGCCGCCCTCGGAATGGCTTTTCAAGGTTTAAGCCAAATGACGGTTGCCGATGAGACGAAAAAAATCCCGATTGGCATACAATTGTACAGTGTTCGCAAGGAAGCCCCCAAAGACTTTGCCGGCACCCTCAAAAAAATCGCCGACATCGGTTACAAAGGGATTGAGTTTGCCGGTTATCATGACAAAAGTGCCAAGGAAATCCGGGCGATGCTCGACGATTGCGGGCTTGTCTGCTGCGGAACGCATACCGCACTTTCAACGGTTCTTGTCGATGAGTTCGAGAAAACCGTCGAATTCAATCAAACGCTCGGCAACAAATTTTTGATCGTTCCGTCGGGATTGGAACAAGCCCTCGAAACAAGAGACGGCGGTCAAATGACCGCGTACCTGTTCAATGAATTGGCTGAAAAAGCGGCAAAACACGGCATGTTCGTCGGTTATCATGCGCATCCGGGCGACCTCAAAAAGGTCGACAATACGACCCCTTGGGATCGTTTTTTCTCGCAAACGAAAAACGAAGTCGTCATGCAACTCGATACAGGCAACTGTCTGATCGGCGGCGGTTCGCCATATGACATTCTCAAAAAGTATCCAGGTCGTGCCAAAACCGTGCATCTCAAAACGTTCGGCGGCGACAATAATACCGTGATCGGCGACGACAAAGTCAATTGGGCGGAAGTGTTCGAGCTTTGTGAAACGATTGGCGGGACCGAATGGTATATCGTCGAACATGAAACCGGGGACGATCCCTTTGTTTCTATCAAAGGATGTTTCGAAGGACTCCGGAAAATGGGTAAAGTGTAACTTTTATTCAAGCCGGTTAGAAATGATGAGTGAAAAACTAAAAATTGGACTCGCTTTCAATTTTTCACTTTTAGTTTTTCACTTTTCACTTGCAGGTGATGTCCAATGAGATGTCCGTTTTGTCATCAAGACAATGATAAAGTGGTTGACACCCGTACCGGAGAAGATGGGGGGACCATTCGGCGCCGGCGGTTTTGTTGTCACTGTAACAAACGTTTTACGACCCATGAACGGGTCGAGGCGACAACGGTTCGGGTCATCAAGCGTGACCGGACGCGGGTGCCGTTCGACCCGCACAAAATCAAGCAGGGGGTGGAGCGTGCCTGTTGGAAGCGTCCGGTCAGCGACGAACAGATCATGCAACTGGTCGGTGAAATCGTCAACGAAATCGACGCCAGATACGATTCGGAAATCCAGAGCGGCGAAATCGGAAAAATGGTGATGCAACGTCTGCGAAAACTTGACCAGGTTGCTTACGTCCGTTTCGCCAGCGTTTATCTTGAGTTTCAAAGTGCCCGGGATTTTTCCAACGCGCTGCAACCGATGTTGTGCGAAGAAAACACTGGTCTGGAATCTCATTCATAAAAATGCAGCGTGTTGAAATGCGAGTTGGAAACAGTCTCTGAGTCGGTCAATACCTTAACTTTTCCAAAAGAAGCGTTTGCAGTTCATGAAGCCGGCGGTAGGTTGCAACTGTTTCGGCAACATCCACATTCGACGTTTCGAGTTGGCATGATTGAACGGTTTCGTTGGGGGGTTCCCTTACCGGCTCGCCTGATCCGGGCGGCAAGCGAAACAGAACACCGTCAAGACGCTCCAATTTTTTCGGCGAATCGAAACGGGCCAGTTTCAGTTCGCCGATTTTCAACTGACTCCCGTCAGGCATATTGGCAAAAAAATCACCGTTCGAACGGTATTCGCAGGAAACGACATGAAACGGCACCGTGATTTCCGGTTGCAGTGGAAAAGTGAAGCCGTCATGCTGAAGTGCGATTTTTCGTTGTGCCGTCAAATAAAAACGACCGTAACGGGTATAAAAAACGGCATTTTTGGTCAATGCGTTCCTCAGCAACAAAAAAGGGGGGGACAGGAAAGAAAGGGATGACGACGGGGAATGGGCGTATGGCGGAGGAAGCTGGTCATCATCGGATTTGACAACGAAAAATCCATTCCCATGAATGGCAAGATCAAGAGGTTGAGACGTTGAAGTAAAACGTCCCTGGGAAAAATTTGTTTCTTCGAAAAGGATAACGTCGATTTTTCGAAAACCATAAGTTTCTGCGGAAACGAGGTTCTGCATCAGCAAATATTTCGCACGATCCATCTGGGCCAGATGTTGTGTCAACACGGCGTCAAATGTCGGAGCCGGCTTTTGGGCGTCCCCGTCATCCGGACTTTTGGGCGGAGCAGGTAGACTTTCGCTTGTCCCGGCTTTTTCATCGAAAAGATGGGCATTTCCGTTTTTGGTCACGCTCAATTCTTCAAAAATCCGGCGAAATTCGGAATTTCCAAGCATTTCTTTGATATTCGGAGACGTATCTGGTTGAAATTCTTGTGCTTGCGCGATTTGCCAAAAAAGACAAACATGAAAAAGTAAGATAATCTGCGGAAGCACCCGCCGGAGAAAAAGTAATCGCATCATTATTCAAAATTACGTTTATCTGTAATCAACAAACTTTCATCAACCACCGGAATTTTCGAGTCTCAATTAAAATTCCGACAAAATTCCGGGAAACATAATTTTAGGTTTTTTAAGTCTTTAGGAAAGGGAGCGTGTTTTTTCGACACGAAAATGAGGCGTGAAATATCACAACGCTATTTGTATCATGTGGTTAAGAATTGTATCGTCTCTTGCATTTCTGCAAATATTGCCTGGAGTTTAATAAATAAATATCGATAACACTTGTTTTTTTTTTTGATTTTATTACGATGAAAGTAATCGATAAAATACCATCGTTTTCCATGAAACAGGCAGAACGTCCTGCAAAAAATGAAACTTGGCATCGTCCAAGTCTGTTGGCGAGTTTCTCATCTGAAAGATATGAAAGAGATGAGATGTCGCCGTATTTGAAATATCGCCGTATTGTCGTCAGTTCCATTACTTTTTTCATCTTTGGAGGTTCCTGATGCCTGAATTGACACAGACATCATGTTGTGCTTGTGGTGCGGATGTGAGTGAGGAGCGAATCCTCGCTCAACTGGATGAAGTGATACGTGATTATCGCGATGTGCCGGGGGCTTTGATTCCGGTTTTGCAGATCACTCAATCCATGTTCGGGTATCTCCCTGAATCCGCTTTGCGAAAAATCGCCGCCGCTTTCAATAAATCGTACAGTGAGGTGACGGGGGTCGTTTCGTTTTACTCTTTTTTTACAACGGTTCCGCGCGGAAAACATCTCATTCGCGTCTGCCTGGGCACAGCTTGTTACGTGCGGGGCGGAAAAGAAGTGCTTGCGGCACTCAAACAAACACTCAACATCGACGTCGGGCAAACGACCGATGACCGGCTGTTTTCACTGGACGTCGGACGTTGTTTCGGTGCATGCGGACTGGCACCGGTGGTGATGGTCGATAACGACGTGCATCAACGGGTCAAGCCGATGAAAATCGCCAAACTGCTTGACGCATATCGCATGGAAACCGCCGGAGTGAAAGGAGAAGTCGCATGAAAAACCGAATCACAAGCGTTGATAATCTCGTCCAATTGCGCGACAGTCTGCAACAGGATCAACAAGTGTTTGCCAAAGAAGGGCAAATTCGCGTGCGAATTTGTACCGGTGGCGGTTGTATCGCTTCGGGGGCCAATGACGTGTTTTGGGCGTTCGCCAAGGAATTGGATCATGCCGGGATCGACATGTTCCGTTGCCAGACGATCAAAACCGGGTGTCTCGGACCGTGCAGCGGCGGCCCGGCGTTGTACATCGGCGACACGTTTTATTCGCAGGTCAAGCCGGAAGATGTCCCGGAACTGATTGAGGAACATATTCTCAATCGCCGCGTCGTCGAACGATTGCTGCACCAAAACGCCGATGGGCAGCCGGCAGCGACGCAAAAAGAGATCGATTTTTTCCGTGGTCAAAAGAAAGCCGTGCTCGGACATTGCGGGGTGATCGACCCGGAACGGATCGAAGATTACATCACCGTCGACGGCTATCAGGCCCTTGCAAAAGTATTGATCTCGATGACGCCGGAAACGGTGATCAGCGAAATGAAAGCGTCGGGACTTCGTGGTCGCGGCGGGGCGGGGTTTTTGACGGGGTTGAAATGGGAACTGACCCAAAAAGTCGTCAGCAACGAAAAATACGTCGTGTGTAACGCCGACGAAGGGGACCCCGGTGCGTTCATGGATCGCAGTTTGCTCGAAGGTGACCCGCACAGCCTCATTGAAGGCATGGCGATTGCCGCGTTTTCGCTCGGGGCCAAACAAGGTTACGTGTATGTGCGTGCCGAATATCCCCTTGCCATTGAACGGTTGCAAAAAGCGATCGACCAGGCACGGGGATGCGGTTTGCTCGGAAAGAACATCCTCGGCACAGGGTTCGATTTTGACCTGGAAATCCGCAAAGGGAGCGGGGCGTTCGTGTGCGGGGAAGAAACGGCACTGTTGACCTCCATCGAAGGTAATCGCGGCGAACCGCGTCCCAGACCGCCGTTTCCGGCACAAAAAGGGCTTTGGGGAAAACCGACCGTACTCAACAACGTCGAAACGTATGCCAATGTCGCGGCGATCATTTTGAAAGGGGGCGAATGGTATGCGTCGCTCTCCGTCGGAAAAAGTGCCGGAACGAAGGTCTTTGCACTGGCCGGCGACATCGTTAATTCGGGGCTGGTTGAAATTCCGATCGGAACGCCGTTGGGTGACGTCATTTATGACATCGGCGGCGGAATTCCGAACGGCAAGGAATTCAAAGCGGCGCAGATCGGCGGGCCGTCCGGCGGCTGCATTCCGAAAGAATATCTCGGCGTGCCGCTTGATTACGAATCGCTCGCCGAACTCGGTGCGATCATCGGTTCCGGCGGTTTGATCGTGATGGACGAGGATTCATGCATGGTCGACGTCGCCCGGTATTTTCTCGAATTCGTGCAGGAGGAATCGTGCGGAAAATGCGTCCCATGCCGCGTCGGAACGAAACGGATGCTCGAAATTCTCGAGCGGATTTGCGAAGGGAAGGGGGTCGAGGGGGACATTGAGCGGCTCATCGAACTCGGTGAGATGATCAAGGACACGTCGCTTTGTGGACTCGGACAAACCGCACCGAATCCCGTGCTTTCGACAATCCGGCATTTCGGACACGAGTACGTCGAGCATATTCGCGACAAAACATGTCGTGCGGGAGTTTGTGCGGCACTTGTTTCGGCACCGTGCGAGAGCGCGTGCCCGGCATTTGTCGACATCCCCGGTTTCGTGTCGTTGACCGGCGAAAAACGGTATTCCGAAGCACTCAAACTGCATCGGGAACGCAATCCGTTTGCGGCAGTCTGTTCGCGGGTTTGTTTTCATACGTGCGAAGACAAATGCCGGCGACGTTCGCTCGACGCCCCGGTCTCCATTCGTGCCGTCAAGCGGTTTCTGGTCGATCAGGAGATTGTGACGCAAGTGCCTGAAATGCACGAAAATGCCGCGAACGCCGCGAAAAAAATCGCGATCATCGGAGCCGGCCCGGCGGGACTTTCCTGCGCGTACTTTTTGGCCCGGCTCGGTTACAAGCCGAAAGTCTTCGAAGCGGAACAGCGCCCCGGCGGAATGCTCGTGCAAACGATTCCGGCATACAGGTTGCCGCGTGAAATCGTCGCCCGTGAAGTCCGTATGATCGAGCGAATGGGGGTCGAAATTCAAACCGGCGTTTCACTTGGCAGGGATTTCTCTCTGCAACAGCTCCGTCAACAAGGTTATGACGCCGTGTTCCTCGGTATGGGAGCTCCCGACGGTGTCAGGATCGATATTCCCGGCGATGACGCCGAAGGGGTGTTTGACGCAATGACGTTTTTGCGGACGTATAATATGCGAGGTTCGGCACCTGTCGGCAACAATGTCGTCGTCATCGGCGGCGGCAATTCGGCATTTGACGCGGCGCGAACCGCCCTGCGATTGGGGGCCGAATCGGTCACCATCGTTTATCGTCGCACGCGGGACGCAATGCCGGCCTATAACGAGGAGATTGAAGAAGCGGAACTCGAAGGAGTCCGGCTTATGTTGCTTACCTCGCCGGTCGAAATTTTGCAGGAAAACGGCAAGGTGATCGGCTTGAAATGCCTTCCGATGCAACTCGGCGAATTTGACCGTTCCGGACGCCGGCGTCCAAAGACCGGTTCAAACGAACCGTTCGTCGTTCCGGCGGACCAAATTCTCACGGCAATCGGTCAAACGATCGAACTGGGGACGGTCGTCGATGAAAAAATCGACCAGCAACGGGAATTCGTGCGGATCAATCCGGTCAACGGCGCGACGAACGTGCCGTGGCTGTTTGCCGGCGGGGATGTGGTGAGCGGACCGTCGTCGGTGGTCGAAGCAATTGCCGCCGGAGAACGTGCCGCGGTTGGAATCGACGCCCACATCAACGGCACAGCCAACCCGTTCTGGCGTGATATCCGTCCGTTGGACGTCAAATTCGATCCCGACGCCGACCCAAGCATGGAACCGCGCGAGAAGCCGAACACGATCCCCGTCGAGCGTCGTCGTTACAATTTCGACGAAGTGGAACTCCCTTGGACCGAGCCGATCGTCGTTCGGCAAGCGACCCGTTGCCTCCGTTGCGATTACGGCAAACGGTGCCATTAAAGTGCCATTGGGTTCCCGTTGGAATGCATTATCCCAATCAGCCGCGACAGTCATGGAGCGGTTGAATCTGAAAAGGATTTGTATTTGGGACGATCTGACGGAAACCCTGGGGCACAAATGATTGCCCTGGACATAAGAGTTGGACAGCAGCGACCAACGGAAGCTGCGGTTTTCGTGGCCAAAAAATCAGGTGGCGGTCCAACTTTTGTGTCCATACCAAGAAACAATACGATGAACCGCAATATGAAATAAAATAACCGGAGAAGAATATGATCAATTTAACAATCAACAACGTCGGGGTCGAGGTGCCTGCTGGGGCGACGATCCTTGACGCGGCCAAAAAAGCGGGGATGAAAATTCCGACGCTTTGTAATTTTGAAGGTCATGCGCCGCAAGGGGCGTGCCGTGTCTGCGTGGTGGAAGTCGAAGGGGGGCGGTCGCTGGCCGCCGCCTGTTCGATGCCCGCCGCAGAAGGAATGAAGGTGCAAACCAACACGCGGCGCGTTCGCAACGCCCGACGCACCACCGTCGAACTTTTACTCTCGGAACATGACGGCGATTGCCAGACCTGCAACCGCAACCAGGATTGCGAATTACGGGCCGTCGCTGCGGATATCGGGATTCAGTCGGTCAAGTTTTCCGGTTCCCGAACCCGGCCCGGCCTTGACACGTCGACTCCGGCGTTGATTCGCGACAACGGCAAATGCATCAAGTGCCGCCGGTGCGTCACCGTCTGCAACAACGTGCAGGGGGTCGCCGCACTTTGGCCGCAATCTCGCGGATTTGAAACGACGGTCGGCCCTGCGTTCGAACGACCGCTTGATACGGTCACTTGCGTGCAATGCGGTCAATGCGCCAGCGTTTGCCCGGTCGGGGCGATTATCGAACGGGACCAGATTCAACAGGTTTGGGCCGCGATTGACGATCCGTCGAAAACCGTCGTCGTGCAGACCGCTCCGGCGATTCGTGCGGCACTCGGTGAATGTTTCAACATGCCGCCCGGCACGCTTGTCACCGGAAAAATGGTCGCCGCACTGCGACGGCTCGGTTTCAAGGCGGTGTTCGACACGAATTTTACCGCCGATTTGACGATCCTTGAAGAAGGAACCGAACTTTTGACGCGGCTGAAAAAACTCCTCGTCGATAAAGACACGTCGGTCAAAATTCCAATGTTTACGAGTTGTTCCCCCGGCTGGGTCAATTATATCGAGTCGATGTACCCGGACCTGCTCCCGAACGTTTCGACTTGCAAATCGCCGATGTCGATGTTCGGGGCGCTCGTCAAAACCTATTGGGCGAAAAAACAGGGTCTGAATGCGAATCAAGTGATTGATGTCGCAATCATGCCGTGTACCGCGAAGAAGTTCGAGGCGAGCCGGCCCGAAATGACGGCCAGTGGCGTGAAAGACATCGATTACGTGCTCACCACGCGGGAACTCGGTCGGATGATTTCAGAAGCGGGGATTGATTTCGCGTCGCTGCCGGATGAAAAAATGGACTTTCCGCTCGGACTTTCCAGTGGTGCGGCGGATATTTTCGCAAATACCGGCGGCGTCATGGAAGCGGCGCTTCGCACCGTGTACGAGATCGTGACCGGTCGGGATTTCCCGCTCGAAAACCTGCATGTGACCCCGATCGCCGGACTGGAAGGGGTCAAGGAAGCGTCGATCACGTTTGAAGACGTGACCCGGGATTGGAAATTTCTCGAAGGGGTAACCGCAAAAGTGGCCGTCGCGCACGGTTTGGTGAACGCGGCGAAAGTCTGCAAGGCGGTTCGCGACGGAACGGCACCGTGGCATTTCATCGAGGTGATGTGCTGCCCCGGCGGCTGCATCGGCGGCGGCGGCCAGCCCCGTTTCACGACCAACGAAGTCCGCAAGGCTCGCATTGGTGCGATTTACGCCGAAGACGAAGGAAAACAACTCCGCAAAAGCCACCAAAATCCCGACATCACGAAATTGTACGAGGAATTTCTCGGCGCACCGCTCGGCGAAACGTCTCACCACCTGTTGCACACGAAATACACGCCCCGCGAACGGGTGTAGCGTTGTCCCAATAGGGACAGGCAGGATATTGGAGAGAGAAGTGAAGGACTCACGAAGAAATAACGTGGTCTTTTTCATGGCAGCCCGGAGCGTAAGCGACGGGTTATTGCCTTTGACATAAGAGTTTGACAGCAACGACCGTCCGAAGGTAAGGAAGTTGCGGCTTTCGTGGCCAATACGGTTTGAATCGCCCCAAACTTTTGTGTCCATAC
>JGI20166J26741_11588140_pt1 | contig 11789 bp, 10 predicted proteins | sample TergutCu122P5_FD_26741 | JGI IMG/M metagenome (IMG submission 26741) | reverse complement strand
CCGCCTGCATAATGGTCAAAACAGCGTATAAATCCAAGTCTTCCGGCAGTTCACTCTCGGCGGTCAACGTCAGGTCGAGCAACATGCCTTCAAAATCGGGCAAATGTTTTTCAAAGCCTTTGAGCTGGTAAATCAACTCGCTCAACCGAATTGGTGCCGTGAACGGTCGCTCGCCATGATACACAATAATCGGCAATACCGGCGGCAAAACAAAGCCCGTAATCCGCTTTTCGTCTATGGCGGCACTGATCTCACGCATCCAAATCAGGACAATGTACCGCAAAATCTGCAACATCGTCCAGCGTTCCGGGGCGGACTTGTGTTCGACCAACACGAACACGACCAAATTTTTATCGGTGCCTTGAATCGGGATTTTATAAAGGAGGTCGTTGTAATGAACTTTCAATTTTTCGTCAATGAGCGAGTCCTTTTGCAGTTCCAACCGGTCAAGGTCGAGCAATTCCGACACCACCGGCAAGAACCAAACGAGCCACTTGCGAAACAATGCCGGTTCACTGAACGTTGACCGAAAAAACGGGTCATGTTTGGCCTGCTGTTTGGTTTCGTTCTGCTGTTGTTCGTCCGTGCTCATTTTGCTCTCCGTAGAAGTACCCTTGACATTAATATTTTACCTCATTGCGTCGGAGTTTTCAAGGGAGTTTTTTGAATTTTGTTCAAGTTTACTTCATCAACTCCCGCAACGCCAGTTTTTCAAACTCCGCCAGCCAGTCGTCGCCGTTATCCTGCCAGAATCGGCACAATGCGACATCTTCAAAATTCGCCTTAACTCCATGTAAATAATATAGTTATTGCAACAAAAGTCGCGTTTTCTACGCGGCAGACATGACCGATATGTGGCGTAACGTGTTGAGCTTGACGGCACGGAAGTTAGCACCTGTGCGATTGAGTGTTGGCCATATAGTTATGGGGACGTTAACCATGTGGAATCATCTCTTTGAGGGTTATTGCCCGTTTTTCCAGTGGGCGTTGAGCAGACTTTTGAAATAGGCGGCGAAGCCTTTGAGTTGGAATCCGCCGCCGAGGGCGATGACTTTGTCGAGTGTTGCGCCGGATTTGCGAAAGTGTTGCAGTCGTAATAAAATTTCCTCGACCAGTCGTTTGGCCACGGGTTTCAGGGCTTCCACCACTTTGGTTGTGTCTTCCGTTCGCTTCGTCGGGTTGCGTTTGATCGCTTCCGCACGAGAAAACGGTTCACCTAATGTTTCGGCAATCGATTTTGTAAAATCCTGGCCGCCAATGTCCAGGTAAAAATGTTTGATTTCACGGAGAGTGTAAAACGTCAAATCCGTTCCCTGCGTTCCCATGTCACATACGAGGATCGAGCGGATTTCCGGAGGTTCAAAATCACCGTTCTGCTCCGGCGGGTTTTGGCCGTTGGTTTGAGTCGAAGGCTGTTCCTGTGGTGGCAAGGTTAAAAGCAAATACGCATAATTCAAGTTGGCGAGGACATTGGAGGTCATGAGGTTGGGAACGATACCATACCTTTGCAACAGGCGCAGTTTGTTGTCAATGGTTCCCGCGCGCGCCGAAAAAAGGTGAACGTATTGCATCATGTTGTTTTGTTCGTCCTCTTCCCAGCCAAGCACGAGATAACCCGTCTGGAACAAATTCGGGTTGTCGGGGAGATGATGTTTTACCTCGAACTGAACCGCCTGCCATGTTTGTTGCGGTGGCATTTGAGGAAGTCTGACATTGGCACAGAGAATGTCATGTGCCGGGTAACCGATACAGATCGTTTCGCCCTGGTACTCGTATTTCGCCAAGAAGGATTCGACGGCCAGGCTTTGGAATCGCTCCTGTGTGATTGGTTCGGACACGGAATCACTATGTTCAAAAGGATTTTTGGGGTCGTCTTGCTTGTTAAGGATTTGAGTGACTTGCTCATCCGTCAACTCTTCAAGCGGATTTTCACGTCCATTGTCCGGGAGACCGTCATGGGGATAGTGGCATTGAAAACATTCGTCAACGGCCAAAACTCCATCTTCGTCATAAGTGACCCGCACCGCTTTGAAACAGGAGTAGCCGAAATCAAATCCCCATGCCGCCGGAACAGGTTTTTTGCGAAACGAACTCTTGATCCGAGTGAAAAAAGAAGACTGTTTTTGAGGCGGCAAAAGATCGACAGCAAATGGGGCTTGGCCAAGCCCTTGCATTGCCAGCCCGCACGCCGTCGCAAAACGGTCGTGGAACTCCAAAAACTTTTGCCGCTCCGTGTAATCACGAATCGGAAGTTTTTTGTGTTCATTGAGGTGAATGAACGTCAACGGCGGTTGTGGTTGCGGCAGGTTCTCGGTCACTGTAGTATTTACGGAATGGAGTGTTGTTTCAATAACCAATTGTAAACTTCTTTGTCCCGGTAAACACGGGCGTTGATTCCGTGCCCTGCGTTGGGGTAAACGGTCATGCGGCATTCACGTCCGCCTTCGGTTTTGATGGCGTCAATCATTTCCTGCGAACCTTTGATCGGTACCACGTTGTCGGCATCGCCGTGAAACACCCAAAGTGGAATGTGTTTCAATCGTTCGGCATGGGCAACATCACCGCCACCGGCTACGGGAACCACGGCGGCAAACCTGTCGGGATAAGCGGCTGCCGTCCGAAACGTTCCAAAACCGCCCATGCTGAACCCGGTCAGGTAAATGCGTGAAGGATCAATGTTCCAGCGTCTCGTGTTTTTATCGAGCAGTTCGTCAAGGAGCCGGATTACCTGTTTCGGTTCCCAACCGTGTTTCGGCGTCATCGGACTCACTACGATAAACGAAAAGCCCCGGAGCCGGGGCGGGCGGTAGCCTTCGGCCTCCAGTGGTTCGCCTCCCGATGGTCGGCTTGCGTCTTCCTGGGTAAAAATCCCCTGCCCAAAATAATAGACATCCATGTCTCTCAGTATTTCGACATCCTTGCCTGTTTCACCCGCCCCGTGAAGGTAAATGATCAACGGGTGCGGTGTTCCAAAATCGGTGTAGCCTTTCGGCAAGCGAACAAGGTAATCATAACCGCTTTGTGTCATGTTCGGTGGCCAAGTCTCTTTTTGACGAAAGACGTAAGTCCTGCCTGAATCATAAATATCAATGTCATTGATAAAACGCACAAAGGAGCCGACCCCACCGAACAGGATCAGCCCCAATAAAAAACACCGATAAGCCGAACGACGTTTCGTGTTCATCAGGGAATTGTGACGTTTTCTCCGCCGGATCGTGTGCAAAGCCCCTGATAAACGTCGAAATTCACTTTTTGCTGGAGAAAATGGACACTGCCATCACACATCGCAATGTTGATCCCACCAGGATGTTCGCTGCGTGCCGCGCGGTTGAGCACCGCATCCTTCCGGTTGTTGATCCGGAGTTTGTTTTCCCCGTCGTAAGGAACGACGTATCCCTGTCCGGCCTGATTGACCCAGAAGAACGGATTGTAACACGCTTTCTCCGTGACCGTTTTTCCGGCGGCGTCGGTGGTGACTTTGGTGCCGTAATGGGACGATTCCAAAATCATGATCGTGTTCGACAAACCGTCCTTGATGTCCGAAGGCCGGGTTGCACTGTTGCAATAAAACACGCCGTCCATGTTTCGCAGTTCCTGTTCCGGCTTGCCGCTGCCGCCGTTGACGGCGTAATCCTTTTGCGTATTGAGCGGTTTCGTCTGTTCCGCCGAAGGGCAGGAGAAAATCGAGGGCATGTTCTCGGCGGCATAACGATTGAATTCATCGCCATGCTCTTTGCCTTCGAATCCCGAACCGGGGCCGCCGTCGAAAGTGTAGGCAAGTTTGTCCGTGTCGATCCTGTCGTAAAGCGGCGTTTGTTCCATGTATTCCAGGATAAAAACCGGCCAACCGATGGAACCGTCGTAGATTTTCAGTTCCGGCGTGGCAGGCGTGGGGGTATCTCCGCCATTGTTATTGTTTCCGTCCTGTTTCGGTTGAAATGCCGCGAGAACGGTGTTTCCGGAAGGATACGATTTCGTGGAACCTTCGCAGGTGTTCATCGCCAATGCGATCTGTCGCATGTTGTTGGAACATTGCGAACGTCGCGCCGATTCGCGGGCTGCCTGAATCGCCGGAATCAGCAGTGCCATCAATATCCCGATGATCGCAATCACGACCAGCAATTCCACCAGCGTAAATCCGTTTTGAATATTTCTTTTTCTCATCTGTATTTCTCCAAAGTTAATGTCAACGACCCTGTTTATATTTTATGGAATTCTGTAAAACGCGGCATCATAAATCCCTTTATCCATCTTTTTCCGATAAAAAGATCGCATTGATTCCTTCATGACTTCATAATTGTTTTTGCATCATATCAATTTCCCGACTATGGCAATCTGACATCCTCGTTGCCGGATTTTGTAAAAAGTTTCGAATAAACATCGAAATTGATTCCTTGACTGATAAAATGAACGCTGCCGTCACAAAGAGCGGCATTGATCCCTTTGGGGTGATCGCTTCGTGCTCCCCGTGTAGGGTTTTCCACATCCGTCGTGTTGATGGCAAGTCGATAGGATGCTTTGGAAGTGCCGTATTCGGAAATCACATATCCCTGTCCACCGCCGTTGACCCAGAAAAAGGGATTGCAACCCAGTTTCGTCTGCTCCACTTTGTCGCTCCCTTCGTACTTCCACCAATGATGATGGCAAGCCTCAAGCAACAGGAACGTGTTTGACAAACCGTCTTTCACGTCGGAAAACTTAATGCCGCTGTTGAATTGAAACGGGCCGTCCCATCCCCCGTTGCTTTCGGGATATTCACGGTGGCCGTTCACGCCGTAGTCCTTGTGAAACGGGGAGAGACGCAGTGCGGACGGACACCGGAACACTTCCGGCATATTTTCCGCCACAAATTGATTCTTGGGGGCACCTTGAGGACCTTCCTGTTCATGCGCACAAATATCGCCGGTCACCGGGGTGTAAGCCAATGCATCAAAATGCACTTTCTCGTAAAGCGGCATTTGTTCAAGTTGTGCAAGGATGAAGACCGGCCAGCCCATCGAACCGCAATAGACGTTGCTATCCACATGACAAGCCTTTTTCCTCAACTCCTCAAGGACAAGGTTTCCCGGCGGCAACGACTTCATGGACTCGTGATAGACATTCATCGCAAGTGCCAGTTGTTTCATGTTATTGGCGCACTGGGAACGTCGCGCCATTTCACGAGCGGCTTGTACCGCCGGAATCAACAAGGAAATCAACAATGCAATGATCGCAATCACGACCAATAACTCAATCAGAGTAAACGCCCGGTTGTATTGCTGGGGGCTGTTCATCGTCATTCCTTTCGACATCAATCTAAAATTTGTAAACTTCATTTCCATTACGTGACCCCATCGCACCCCAGACTCCGAAATTCGATTCACCACTGCGTTTGCACAGCCCGGTGTTTGAACCTTTGGGAAGACCGCTCGTATTGCCGGAGTCCACGCGATTGGAAATAAAGTGAACGGAACCGTCGCAAAAGGCCGCCACCACGCCGCCTGAATGGTAACTCGTCGGTGGCAGGATCGCCGTGTCGGCGTCCAGCGGTTTGTTGTCCCCGTCCGTCGCACGTGATGCGCAACTTGGTGAATTCGGCGGCAATATGGTGTTAAACCACGTAAAAAGCGATTGCCCGCATATCCACCGTCGGCTGGAATGTCCTTCACCGTCCAAAGTCACTTCGGTTTTGTATTCATTGTTCGAGCCGCGCGTTTCAAGACATGCCTTGGGGCTGAACCCCGGAAGTTCGCTGCCATTATGGTCTGTGTTCGGAAAACCGACGCCATACGTGATCTTCTCCTTGATCTGTCTGCTCTTGTCGGTCGCGACCACCCGTTCGCTGATCATGGCCGTCGTGCTCGTACCATCCGAAATTTCCGATATCTTTGTCCACATCCTCGGCTGAAACGCCCCCCGCGAAAAACTCGCTCCGTCAGGTTTCCCCCAGTTGTGACCTTCCTCCTTGATGCAATAATCACCCGCACTGATCACATAGCCGCCCGTGGCATAAAACTGACCGTTATCGCCGGTTACCATCAGCGTTCCGCCAAATGGATCGGATGGACATGCCAATGCCGGAACGATCTTGTCCCGTCCCGCCGTGTTGTCCCAACTGTTGACGGCAATCTGCTCCATGATAGCATCATAGAGAGCCGTCTGCTCCAGATAAGGGAGCAGTTCCACAAATGCGCTGTAATGATTGCCGCGATTGTCCTCTTGCGTCGTTCCATAGCAGTCCGCCCCCAGAGGAAACGTATCACGGCAACTGCCGGCATAATTATGGACGGCCAAGGCAAGTTGCTTCATTTTATTGGTGCATTCCAGTCGCCTTGCCGCTTCACGCGCAGCTTGCACCGCCGGGATAATCAATGAAATTAAAAGGGCGATGATTGCGATGACGACCAGCAGTTCCACCAAAGTAAATGCGTGGGTTGTCGCTCGTTTTTTCTGCATCGTAGTATTATTCTCTCAATCTATGGCAATCTGACATCTTCGTTACCGGATTTCGTAAAAAGTGCCGAGTAAACATCAAAGTCGATTTTTGCATTGATGAAATGGACACTGCCATCGCAGAGACCGGCGTTGGCACCTTTGGGATGACCGCTGCGAACGCCGCGACTCGGTGCTTCCGTGTCGGGAGCGTTGATAGACAGAAAATACTGTTTGCCTTTAAATTCATACTGACTAATGGCATATCCCTGACCACAGGGATTCACCCAGAAGAAAGGATTACAGCCAATCTTGGTTTTAATGAGTTCGTCTCCTTCATTTTCTCTCCACCAGTGATAACGGGACGTTTCCAACAGAAGAAATGTATTCGAAAGACCGTCTTTCACGTCGGAAAAACGAATACCGCTATTGAAATTAAACATGCCGTCACGCTCATCTTCATTGCTTTCGGGATAGCCACGATCACCATTAACACCATAATCCTTGTGATAAGGGGAGAGACGAATCGTCGATGGGCAGGAAAAAACGGAAGGAACGTTTTCTGCTACTTCCTTGTTTTTCGGGTCACCTGCGGGTTCCGTACCGGCATGAAGACCATGATCACCCACTTCAGGCGTGTAGGCATAAGTTTCAAAATCCACCTTGTCATAAAGTGAGGCCTGTTCCAGTTGCGCGAGAATAAAAACCGGCCAACCGATCGAACCACAATAGACCTGACCTTCCAGATGACAGGCCTTTTCTTTCAATTTCTCTAGGACCAGATTGCCCGGAGGCAGGGATTTCATGGACTCGTGATAGACATTCATGGCCAATGTCAGTTGTTTCACATTGTTTGCACATTGCATACGCCTCGCCGCTTCTCGCGCAGCCTGAACCGCCGGAATCAACAGGGAAATCAGCAGGGCGATAATCGCAATCACGACCAGCAATTCAATCAGCGTAAAGCCTGAATTATTTGTTTTCATGTTCGAAACTCTCTTCCAAAATTTGGGGTGGGGGTTGGGAAGGTTGCTGTGCCGCCTGGAGTGCCGACAAGCGTTTCCTTCGCAATCGTTTGTCACGGATGATCACGAAGACGATGATTGCAATGATGGTGGGAAAGGCCAATGGAAAAGCGTAAGGGATCAGCATCTTGATCGAAAACGGCCTGCCGGGAAGCGGACTGCGCCAAGACCCTTTCTTTTGCGCCAAAAGCCAGCCGAACGCATCGTCCTCCCGCAATGCCAGCCCCCAGGAATCGTGGGATGAGGTCGGATACTCCGTCAGGCAGATTTTGTAATCCTGATCTTTGAGTCGGGCGGTTGTATTCCGCAGCGCGTCAATCGGCGTTCCTTTGTCGTCCGTCGAATTGAACAACCAAATGGAAATCTCTTTCAGCTTTGCCTGGGTTTGAGGGCTTGGCGGGTTTGAGGAAAACGCCGCCATCGCCGTAATGACGTCATTATGCCGGGCGGCAAATTCCCATGTCGCACTTCCCCCCGATGAAAGCCCGGCAACCGTCACGCAATCCTGATCAATCGGGTACTCCTTCAGTAAATGGTTCATGATTTCACCGGCGACCGTCAAGGGAGCGTCTCCTTTCCCTTCGTTCGATTTCGAACTCATCCAGTTGCCGTTATCTTTCGGACACTGCGTAACCAGCATGTAAAAATCACGTTTTCTGTCTCCTGCAATGTAATCGATGATATGCTGAATGTGCGCGAGCTGCCGGATATTGTCATCGTCGCTCTCTCCGACACCGTGCAACCAAACCACAAGCGGGTATTTTTTACCCGGTTCCGTTTTTTCCGGCATCAACAAACGGTATCGAATCGGCGTTTCATGGTAACGACCGCCGGTATAAACATAAGTTTGTTCGGTGAAATATTCCAGCAAAATCGGATGGGCAGTATAACCACCGCCAGCAAAAGGCTTCGACGGTTCCTTGATGATCTCTTTCAGTGACGCATTTGCATTGCCACCCGTCGGTGTATCGACTGGTGTTTGATTCGCCTCATCGTCGAATCCTTGCGCGAACAAGGAACAGGGAATTGCAATGCAAAGTATCACCCAAAAAAGTGGAAACAGTCGTTTCATGCTGTTTCCCCCTATCGAAAAGCGAGAAGAAGGACAATGATCAACAGCAGTATCCCACCGCCAACGATTGCCACCCAAAAAAACGGGTTGGCAAACAGCCCTTGCTCTTGATGACTTCGTTGGAATCCGGTTCGTCCCGGAGCCTGCATGTTAAAACCTCCCGGTTTTTGCGGCTTGCTCTGTGACGTGGGGCGAGAGGGACGAAACGCACCGCTTTCCATGTTTTCACGTATCACGAGCACCACTTTTCAAGTGACCACTCCCAGCGTCAACAACACAAACGGCAATACCCAAACCCACCACGGTTTTGAGATCGGATATCCTTCCGCGTCAATCCATTCCATTGTCATAAGGCGGTAACAGAAATATCCGGCCACCGCCAAAAGAACAAGACCAACCGGGACAAGCCAGACGACCATTCCCATTTCACTGAATTTTGACAGACCGAGACGTTCAAGGAGCGGTGTGCGTTCCTTTGGTTGCCCGGCACGAAATCCGGCTTGCGGCCTGTTGCCGGTCGCAGCATTAAAGCCTTTGGGTTTCGCAGGTGCCGGTGCTGCTTGCTGAATTGGTGCCGCCGGAGTTTGAACCGTCGCAGTTATTCGTGCCGCCACCCTTTTCGTTGGTGCTGTCGTATCTTTCCCGCGAAACACGGTGAAGATTCTGTATGCCAATAATCCCGCAATCACAACCACCCAAAATGCAGGCCAACCCCACCACGGAAGCGACAACGACATTGATGAGAAAAAGCCGTTGTTATAGGCAACGATTCCAACAACAATGGCTGTGATTACTGCAATTCCTCCGGAAACCATTCCAAGCACCGTTCGCAAATTCCATGATTCGGAACGGCCCTCTTCCCGCGCACGCTGAACCATCCAAACGATACCAAGCAGGACAATCACCAGCATGATCGCAAGCGGCAGTGTCCACCACCGAAGCGACATTGACAACGATGATAAAAAACCGTTGGTATATGTGATAGTTCCAACAACAATGGCTGTGACTCCTGCAATTCCACCCACTACCAATCTGATTAATGTTCGTGGTTCCCCGCCTTTAGCATCGTTTTCTTCTCGCGCACGCTGAACCATCCAAACAATACCAAGCAGGGCAATCATCAGCATGATCGCAAGCGGTGGAGCCCACCACGGAAGCGAAAATGACGGTAGAGAGAAAAAACCATTGGCATAAGCAATGACTCCAACAACAATGACGGCGGTTCCTGCGATTCCACCTGCAATCAACTTGATAATTGTTCGTGATTCCCAGCCTTTAGCATCTTTTTCTTCTCGCGCACGCTGAACCATCCAAACAATACCAAGCAGGGCAATCATCAGCATAATCGCAAGTGGCGAAGCCCACCACGGAAGCGAAAATGACGGTAGAGAGAAAAAACCGTTGGCATAAGCAATGACTCCAACAACAATGACGGCAGTTCCTGCGATTCCGCCTGCAATCAACTTGATGATTGTTCGTGGTTTCCAGCTTTCTGCGTCGTTATTCCCCTGATAACGTTGAACCATCCAAACGACACCGAGCAAGAGAATGATCAACGAAACCGCAAGCGGCAGAACCCACCATGTGAAATTACTGGAATAAAACCATGCAATCAAATTTTGCAGATGGCCTGCCAAGTTCGAATGCACACAGATCATGACGCCCGACAAGCCGACGGCAATGATCGTAATGAGCCGCCGCAATTTTCGAAGTTGGTCGGCGTCCTCACCTTGTACTTCGGTAAACTCAATCCGCTCCGCCAAGAGATAACGCCCCACCAGACCGATCACGATGATCCAGAAAACAGGCCAGTACCACCACGGCCAAAAACGAACATCCACAAAGCCAAGCAGTCGCCAGAGTTGCGCAAAAACCTTGTCCAACATTTCCGGCTTGACGAAAATGCCCGCGTTGATCACAATCAACCCGAAAATCAACAACCACGTCGTCAGTCCGAACTGCCACCAGCGTCGCTGTTGCTCACCGGGCGGTGGAGTCTGATTCAATGGCTTGACATTGCGCGGAGCAGGATTCTGCCCGCCGCCTGTCGCTGATTGAAATCCCGGCATCTTATTTGCTCCCACCTCTCTGACGTTTCGCCGATTTCCGGAAATCCCAATAAACCTTCTTACCAAATGATTATAAGCAAATTGATCGCTTTTATCAAACCGCCTGCCAAAAAATCATGAAAATTACTTAATTTTCTTTTTTTGATAGTGTTTTCTTTCAAAAAAAGGTGCGGCATAGTGTGATAAGTCAAGTAATAGAAATGACTTGACAATGAAAATGATTGTTTCAACGAAAAACAATGTAATCGTTCACTCAATCTGAAAATATTTTACCCCTCGAATTTGAACACCTTTTGATTCGTGGTCGGTTTTTCTGGTGGTTTCTTTTTGACAGGCTGTTTCTTTTTTACCCGGCACTTCGCCGCCACTTTTTTATCCTTGACAAAAACGGCGAGCCACACGGTCGGTTTTTTGGTTGAGGTGGCCGTGACGCGGTGTTTTTGGTGCGCCGGGATGAAAACGTAATCACCGCAGCGCATACGGCGCATTCCGATTTCGTTGTCGAACTCAAGCGTTGCCTCGCCACGAAGAAGGATCACCCACTCTCCTTCGTCCTGATCGTACCAGAAATTTTCCGGGCTGGATTGCCCAGTCGAAACGATGCGTTCGATGCGGACATGCCCCGTTTGCAAAAGAATTTCGACCAATTCATCAGGCAACGATGTCGGCAAATCATGAAACAGATTGGTGGCAACACGTTTGCATTCGGCGATTTGCCGTTTGCGCTTCAACTCCGCCCGTTGCGCAATAACACAATCTTTGCAGATATGCTTGGCATGCCCCGCGCCGGAGAACTTTTCATTCGCGCGACGTCGACCGCAATGGCGGCAATAATGCCTCGGTTGTTTTTTTGGCTTTTTCTTGGCCATTTCAGTGAGCATCCATTTCATGAAATAATAATATTATAACCGAGTCAATATGATTTTTCAAATACTGAAAACCATTCTTGTCATCATGGGATATTCTTCAATCATTCGTCTTTGGATGTTGCAAGTGTTTCATTGCATAAAATTGCATAAAAATGAATGTATCTCCAGGTTTTCTTTATTTGTACATTTGCTCCCAAACATGAAGAGTATTTTTCTACCGTTTTATCTAAAAAAACGTTCCGACTCACCTTGTCGTTTGAATCGAAATAATTACGATACGGTCGTTGCATTTATTGCATTCTGCGTAATCGACTTATATTAATAATTATATCAACGAAAGGCG
>JGI20166J26741_11588029_pt1 | contig 11790 bp, 10 predicted proteins | sample TergutCu122P5_FD_26741 | JGI IMG/M metagenome (IMG submission 26741) | reverse complement strand
GTTGCATGTGGCACACTTTAGCTCTTATGGACCTGATGATGGTCAAAAGGTTGACCGAAACATGTTGTCCTATTGAACTTATATAAGACACCCTGTAATCGGGACTCAGCATTTGTTGTGTTTGACGGTTGTATTAAATAAGCTAGTACATATCAAACAAAGATCTCTAATAATTTTACTTGAAACTTTTTTTTTAACAATTGGAATATTTAAAGAAATATCAGAAAACATTACCTATTATATTTTCACATTCTAGAATATAGCAATTTGAACATGCAGAATAGGGAACTTGATATTGTCTGCAGTTCCACTTCTGACCTTCGAATGGCTGTTGAACCATTTAGACCATCAGAGTGTATCACCAAGCAAAACCCAAATGATACGATCTGTTGACCACTTACACCTAGAATAGTGCCAACAACTGAATGCCATGCAGCTTACGAGGGGGGACCCAAAAATAACCGGATTTATTTTTTTTAAACGGTTTATTAGGTTTTATATTATTACAACTCTAGTCTCCTTCAAAGTACTCTCCTTTTGACTCAATACACTTGTACCAACGTTTTTCCCACTGCTGAAAACATTTCTGGAACTCTTCAGTGCTGATGTTGTTCAAGACCTCCAGCATTTTCTTTTTCACTTCGCTGACATCAGCAAAACGTTTCCCTTTCATCTGGCATTTCATACGAGGGAACAAGAAAAAGTCGCATGGCACAAGGTCAGGTGAATAGGGAGGATGGGATAACCATCATGTTGTTTTTTGCCAAAAACTGCTGCACACTCAAGGCCGTGTGGGCAGGGGCATTGTCGTGGTGAAGCAACCAATCACCGTTGCTCCACATTTCTGGTTGTTTCTTCCACACTATCGCGTAATCTTTTCAACACCTCCAAATAAAATTGTTGATTCACAGTTTGTCCAGGAGGAAAAAATTCCTTGTGCACAATTCCATTAGCATCAAAAAAACTAATCAACATGATTTTAACATTTGATTGAACCTGTCGGGCCTTCTTTGGTTTTGGAGAATTAGGAGTTTTCCATTGGCTTGATGCTTGTTTTGTTTCCGGGTCAAAACCGAAGCACCAAGTCTCATCTCCAGTCACAACTTTAGAAAGAATCTGTGGGTTATTTCCAACTTGTTCCCTTAAATCGTAACAAACATTCAAACGATTGTTTTTTTTATCCTCTGTCAACAACCGGGGAATGAATTTTGTGGAAACACATTTCATATTCAAATCTTATGTTAACATTTGTTGACATGAACTCCAGGACGAACCATTTATCTCAGAAATCTCATCAATGGTCCAATGACGATCTGCATTGATTACGTTGCGATCTTTATCAAGATTTTCATCTTTTTGGCAAGCTGAAGGTCGGCCAGATCTTGGCTGGTCCTCACATGACATTTCACCCCCTTTGAAACGTGAATACCACTTGTACACTTGAGTCCTACTTAAAGCTTCTTCCTTAAAAGCTTCTTGCAACATTAAAACAGTTTCAGCAGCTGATTTCCCTAACAGAAAACAAAACTTAACGCACAATCTTTGTTCTTTATTATCAGCCATCATAAAAATCGCCGAACTTCCTAGCAGGCACTTAGAAAAAAGCCACAACAATAAGAGTCAACCTAGATTGACGGCACGTGGCAGACTGCTAGAGTATTGTGTTGACCTGCAACACCTAGTGGCACATTACACAACTACTTCTAGTTTGCGTGCCAAATTTAAAGTCCAGTTACTTTTGGGTCCCCCCACGTATATGGCTTTTGTAGCAGTGTACTGAGAATTTCGTCCTTCTGGGATATAATGCTGCATCAGCGGGTAACCAGATCCCAACGTTTTAAGGGAATGTAGCACCCTTATCTTCAAGGGTGGGTATGTACAACAAGCCATTCCAACCCCTGTAGATGAGGACACTACCTTGCCTCAAAATGCTGATATCCCATGATGCACTGTCATATCCCAGAATGGAATTCTCAAACGTACTGCAACTGACAAACAGTGACAGATTACTGCTGCAACATACAGAATGAGAAAACTGAAAAACCTGCTGACTGCATCTCACGTACTTTCCCATTCATCTCCCCTTTACCCTTTTTCCCACCCACGGAAAGAATGCCAAACCCACTACACAAATATGACAAACTGATATACTGATTTACCACATTCCTGTGAAATGTGTCACAGCTGGTACAATCAGCATAGTGCTGTTTTAACAATATTTTCGTTCCCCTAATAAGTGGTAGACAGTGTCACAATGATTTGAAGAAGTGGTGTGTATATGTGGAGCACTGGTAATTCAGTCTCAGTAACAAATCTACAAATCATTTTAAATTTATGAAAAACATTTATTAACTTTTCAGATACTAACCATGACTTCTAGAATCTCCCATGCCATTAAATACATACCTGGCTCAAAGTCCATGGGTAAATGTCCCTCAGGAGAGCAGCTGTTGACAACAGGACCCACAATCTTGCTCAGGCAAAAACACAAATTGACCACCTCACCAATCAGACTGTGCCAGCATCTCTCACTAGCAATGCTCCTTCATTAACAGACAAATTAAAATAAACATTAGCTTCCAAACTATATTGGGCTATACAGTAGAATGTACTGTAACAAGGTAGACAGGACTGTGCTACATCTAAAAGTTCCCAGCTACTTCTCCTCTCCCACCACTTGCACTTTTTGTACTGTTCAGCCTACATATACATATATATATATATATATATATATATATATATATATACATATATATATATATATATATACACATATACATACATATATATATAAACTTTTCTTCCATGAAAAAACAGGAAAATACAAAGGAAACTGAAATGACAGTATTTATCCCTCAACCAAAAATCTATTCACTCTGGAATAATAGTTTTATGCTATAAGCAATGCGGTGTTTGTATTTTTGGTACTTGTTTAGTACTAATTTACGCAGCGAATGCATTCATTTTTACTAAATTTAGAAAATATGTTTGTTCATTGATTATTTTGAAATAACATAAAGTGTCAGTAAAAGAATTTATGGTTTACTGTCAACAACTTCAGCAAATCAAGTTCACTGGATTGAAGAGAACATGAAACGGCAATAAAAAGCATCCCTGGATCAAAGAGAACATAAAGTGGCAATAAAAAACATACTCTTCACCGCTACCGGACGCCATGCTATAAAAACAAGTTACACAGTTTTTCACAGTACACCTCTGGAAGATGATATTCTGAACTTTAATTCTCATAAGAAACAGCACAACAGGAAGCATCCTGTTGGTTTATCAGGAACTTACAAGTGTCCATATCCATCAGAACAGAATTAAACAACTGTAGCATCCCACAAAAATAACCTGTAACACCTTGAAGGCATTTATACTGCAAATATTTCTGCCCAAATACAGATTCAACACTCACATGAAACTGACATCAGCAAGCAGCTGCCTGATGCAAAACAAAGTTCCATACATGGGCTCTGAAGCAGCTGCAATTAATATGCTGCGGCTGGCTTCAGCACATTCGGTAGAGAGCTGACGGACCAAAAGACGAACTGCCAGATATACTGTAGAATAATCTGAAGAATCCCTTTCATCACATTCTATAAATACAGGAAAGACATGTGAAAGAATAAAAACACTTCATAATGGCTAAGAATTTTCATATCCCAAAAAAGTAAGTGTTCTGTTTCTGTTCAATTTACACCAATTACACTTGTCGGATTTTACCATTTCACCCAAATCCCCATGATTAATATAAAATGCTTTATAAAAAGAAGCCTTCTGGACAAAGGATTCCACACCTTGCATGGCTGCCAGTACTACGCCAGTCTGGCGGAATGTAACCAAGACACGCAACAAATGTGCGGCTGTGATGCAGTCTGGTGGGCAGTGACTGGATGCCAGTTGCAATGAAACTTCAATAAATGACCTGACTTGATCAGGATCCTGCAAGTAAATATATTGCAAAGTCAAACTTTATATTAATAAGGACAATTGCATTCATCCAGCATGAGCCCTTGTCATTCTACTCACAGTACTGCTCATGAACAGTACTGTGAAGTGTCTTGTTCTGAAGTTCTATGAAATATATGAAAATTCAGTTAAATAAAATGATACCTGACAAAACATTATATTTAGTTTGCAGTTTGGGGCAATAACTAAAGCATCAATAAAGTTAGTCAAAGTTTGTATGAAGGAAGATCAAGAACAATCCTGCAAATTTTGTCAGGAAATTCTTATGCATTAATAATGGCAATCACACATATGGTGACAGGGGGAAATATAAACATATACTGTTAATCATCCAATGAAAATAAAACCATAATTCACAAGAAACATCAGTGTTTGCGATTCAAGCGCACAATCTAAGAAAGAGTTTTGATTTGTTGGAAGACAAAGAAATTGAACGAAACTAACATCTAATCCAAGAGCTTCTGCTGGAAACATTGTGAGAAGCTGAACAGCCAGCAACTTGTTGTTTTCATACGTATCTTTAAGGCACCCAAGAAGTGCATCAGCATGGCTCTTCGTATAGATAATGGGTGGACAGGGAGACCACACTGGCTCTGCTGCATCAAAACTCAAAATTTCATGGCAGAGAGCAAGCATCTGGAAAGCAAAGACACAATCACAATAAAACTACAGTGCCACTATATAAAAACAGCACAAAAAATACACAAATCTTACATTAAGTGTATTAAATGTGCAACATAAAATAAGCCTCATTCTATCAAACATCAATTGCCTTAATGGTCATCTGCATAATGATGACACTGGCTTGTTTGTTCAAAAATATCCATGTTATTTTGCTCCCAGTAACTACTTATCCATTAGAATTTAATTCCCTGGAAAATGAATGGCCAGTTATTAAAAAACCTCAGACCTGCTGGAAACTGAGTTTATGTATTATGCACATAGCCCTTAATAAATGTGAGAACTAGAAGCAGTCTTAATTTAAGCAAGAATGAACAAGTGTAATTTGTTTTAATTCAAACAAGGATACACTGTTACTAAAAAGTGAGTGCCTACAAATTTTAAGATGTCTCAAAAATGTTTATATGACAGCAGAAAATAGTCATGTAACTCAATGTTCTTATGCAATATACACCACCAGTCTTGTAGTCAAGCAGCCATACATGCAGTTGAGAGCTGTAACACATCACTTAATTCTTACATAACTGATATAGCGCATTGGCCTAGCATTCAAAATATCTCAGGCTCAATTCCAAATATTACCACTGTCATCAAATGAAAAAAATCTGTCAGTATAAGAAGAACACACTGCCTGAAGACAGGATCACAGCTAACTTCCAAATGGTATGCATATAAAATATGCTTCAGGCAGCAGAAAATATCAACCACAACACTGATGACAAGCACTGCTTCACATTAGACAACACAGTTCTTTGCATCACACGTGCATCTATCAACCATAGCAAGATAACTCTCCAATGAGCAGGAAAAACTCAGAGAAAGGCCACTTTACATCAGTCGAATCTCAGTTATTTCATTCATCATCCTGCTTTACCTCTACACCATTGAAACAGGAGAATTTTGGATTATATGTTCAGGGCAAAAATGTGTTTTACAGACAAGAAAATACAGGATAGGCATAATAAATACTCTAAGAACAGCAGGCTAATGAATACTCCTAGTTACTTGAATCCAACCTCCATGTATGCCTTACCAACTAGTTCGACAATTAATATATTCTGCAACTAAATGTGTACAAAACAAAACACACCTGAAGTGATGTGACACGGCGCCCAAAGTTTGCACCAGGAAACAAATTGTCAAATGAGAACTTCAGCAACCACGAGAGAAATGTATTGTAAGACCTGAGCAGGAGGTGTTTATCACTGTCTTCTTCTGGTTTCTTCTTACTAGTCTTGGTCTGCCCTGTTTTACAATACAGAGCTCGTGAGCTATCTCGCAGTCTGGTAAGAATCTGTCACAGTACAAAACCATATTATTAACATAACGTAAAAGTAATGACCCTCTGCTTAAGAACCATGTCATGAAAACAGAGGAGACAATCAGGTTACAGTTACACATTCCCAAACTTAGAACTGTAAGGAGATGAGTGGTCACCTTTAGGCTCTGGATGTTTTATCCATACAGGAAAGACCCATAACCTATCATTTTGCTGACCACACAATTATTATTTACGTCCAATTAAAAAGAGGTTTTCTACAACCACAGTTATTATCATTTGCGTACAGCTAGCTTTTGGTAAATGCTGCATTTTTGTTGTTCAATTTTAACACAATTCAATTGACACATCTTTTGATACTCTAACTGATGATGATGATCATCATTCAGCAGTGCTCAGTCCCATAATGAAAAAAACTTCCTGCACATTATACTAAGGCATACCACATAACCATAAACTCTCTGTGTAAAACAACTGAACACACACTACACATCTGTAACAAACACACCTTTTTCAGGAGACTCAGAGTCTGCTGTCTGGAAGATGGGATCTCTGAATTAACATTGTATTCTAAAAACCTTCTGACCAACTGAAGCTCAGAAACAGAAAAGGTTTCAGTGCTGCGATGACTCTCAGCAAGCAAAGACAAAGCTGATATTCGAATCTGCAAATAAAATAACCAGTACTCTATTTCACAAACATGATGTTGATGATCAGAGGTTTATATTTTTTAACAAATGACATCCAACCAGATAAAAAATTATTTTGTACACTGCAAAACAGTGAAGAAAAGCCTGACATTTGAAAGAAACATGGTTTTTCAAATGTCATATGCCAGTCTTCATAATCAAAACGATCATACCAAATCCAACTTTCACCTAACAGGTGCACAGGGAAAGTAGTATCATCCAATACACTGAATTCTACAGTTGTCGTTTGATCATGCAAATTACAAAACTTGCTGCAGAATCTTGCCAATACTGTTTCCTTGTCACAAACATCCCATGTATGGTACAACTACTCACTTCAACTTCATCATGATAAAGCACTTGCTCCAGGACTCTGAAATCCAAGACACCTTTCCATAAACCAGAATGATGCTCAGATTCTGACTGATCATCTAATGCACCTTGTTTTCTAGCCAGGTGAATGCAACTAAGAACAACACGAAGGTGTGTGGCCTTGGTGTGCATATCAGATGTGATGGGTTGTAGGATGTGAGTCACAATTTGTGGGTTGTGACTCACTGCTGAGGCCAGCAAAGCCTGTAGTGGACCACACAATGAAGGTGATGCATGAGACAGCAATTCCAGGATAGGCACAATCCATAAGGTCCTCCATGTATCTTCTTGACATTCAACTCTATGTTGAAGCATAAGATGCTCCACAGCACATGAAACCTACGAGTGTTGAAATGCAAGAAAAGGATAAGTACTCACAAAACATACAACAACAATTACTGAAGCACTACCAGTGACTCACCCGAGAAAGCAGAGACTAATCAATTCCAGATGACGTAAGGATACAGGTCTTTACGTGAACACAAGGACAGCATAAGACATATGACAACTGCCAATGAATAAATCATAATATTTAACTCCTGCATGTTCCATAATTTATATATAATAATTTTGTAAGGCCCATCTCTGTCACAATGATTTGAACATACTGTCACGGAATTAAGATATGAAACATAGTACACACAACAAGAGTCACTCAAGCATATACTGGTGGATAATATTAAAGTGGATCTTAACTAGATATAATGTAAGGGTATGGAACGGATTCAACTGGCTCTGAGAAATTCCTGTGAATAAATGGCAGAGAGACCAAATGTCACAGTCAAATTATCAACATTTTTGTTTCATATGCATGAGATAACAGACCAAATTTCAGCCTGATGGTTTTCTTTGCATGAATTAAACAATGTCTAGATTAACTGTAGACATCACACACTAGCAGAAATCATTTATGTGTGGAATTAATGCTCTTACTACATCAAACATGCAGGATACTTATGACTAATAGCAAAGGTGAACACCATAACTGGGAAGGCAGTGGAAGGAATGCACAAACCAGTCAGGCAGCATTGCTTTTTCTAACAGACATTCTTTATAGAGACAGAAATCATCAAATTTTCCTACTGAGTTTTCAATGGATTGACAGTATAGTCATAAAATACTACACCCAGTACCTGAATTTTACACGAATGCCCCCTAAAAATGTATCTGACATACTACATGGTGACACTTACATGAGTGGTAAGGGTAGGATCAGTCAGTGAGTTGAACAAACTCTGGACAAGACCTGGAATCTGATCAATAAGCTTCTGACATCCAATCTCATCTGCCAAGACTGCCAGACCAATGTACCTGGATTTGCTGTGCACTGGTATTTTCATTACAGTTTCCAAAATAGTAGTTAAGACATTACAGCCATTTAAACCTACAAAGTAACAAACCAAAATTAATCTAAATCACATATTTAAAAACTTTCATTCCCACTTATGTTATTTAAACATGAGAAAATCACATGTGATATCTTTATAGACAATATTACAAAACTGTTTCCTTAACTAACAATATACATTCTATAGTAAATAATGATTGCAGACTAAGAAAATTTTTATTTTAAAATTGAAATAGTTTAAAAGATAGCTATAAAATTCTGGACCAAATATACACATACATGGGGACTCCTTGGCTCATAAACATTGCCAGGAAGCATTCCACTCTGGTGCAGTTGACACACATCAATTTATGAATACAGAACCAAAATTAAGTTATGGATAAAATAAATATTTTGGAAGCAAGCACAATAGTCTACAGAATAATGCTGTTTGTATAGCAATTAATTTCTGGCAGCCTGAAGAACCCCTCTTGGACATCATCACAAACAAGTATGTTTTTGGCATTTGTTGGCCATTTTTCTCCTCTTTATTTAAATCCAATAGTAAAATTCCTTAATCCTGACAACAGACAACCAAGTAAAGTCCACTCAGTCTCCAGTTAACCATTTGTTAAGGCAGGTAGTTTGGTCATTCCTGACTGCAAACCATTCTCTTGGCATTATTTGTTGTTCCCTTGCAAACACAGTCACACATGTGACATGTTTCATAAAACACTATGCCAACAGTTCTGGAGCCAGTGGCACCCCAAAATAACAAGTTGTCCAAAGAATTTCAACATGCTGTAATTACTTTAAGAACAGCCAAACTGTAGTTTCTTTATACTTAGCAGACCTTTACTACATTCAGTGTTAATTTCAGTTACGCCTGCAACTCAAGTAATAATTCGTGCTTAAATGTTTACTGTGATTTGAACTCCGTCTTACACTCTTTTTTTCCAGTGTTTAAATAAAGACTGGATAAAAATGTGTAGACTCTCTTATGGTACTGAACAAGCCATTACAGGCCAATGTATCTTTTTCAGTGGAAAGAGTAAAACATTTTGGCTAAAGGCACGCCTTATACATAGAGTGATAGGTCTTGCTGTAGCACTTGCAATGTAACTGACAGGTGATATATGAACTGAGCTCACTGACCATCCTTTTGCAGAGCAGATCCCAGTTTTACTATATTCACCAGGATGCCTGAAGCACTGTGCCGCACACTGTCCATGTAATGCTCCAGATGCGTCCACACAAACTCAAGCATGTGATTCACAAGAGAAACATCTTGCAATTGCACAGCAGTGCTCAACAGGTTACGTGACAGGAGAAGAAGGGCACGGCTTACACCCAAAATCATCCCAGAGTCTGCCATGGTTCTATGCACAAACAAGTACACAATAAGGGCAAACATTCACTTACTTATTTTGTAATGTATTTTGCAAGTTATTTGGTATTAAGAAAAAAGAATTACACAGAATATAGAACAGGTTGTTTCATTGTTCATGCTGCATGAATCCTGCAATACCTACACCTTCTTAAATCACATACAATACAAGCTTGCGCACAAACTGTACCTTTCTCCAATGGCTGACATAATACTGGTGAGTCTATTCCTATCAAGCGGTCTGAGGGATCCAAACCCATCTGGGGCAGGATTTCCTACTCTATCCAAACTGGTCCCAAGGCCCACCCAGCCTCTTGTACAAGGGTTATTGAGTCTTTCCTGGGGGTTAAATGACCAGTTTGTGTGGAGATGACCACCCACCTCCTTCTACTGTTAGGTTGAAAACGGTTTGGAGCTATATCTCTGGTTCCCCTCTGTGCCTGCATAGGCATGTCATGGAGTGACCTTTAACTATTCCTGTAAGGAAAATGTATACATGGCTACTGTACTGTTATGAAATCCAAATTCTTCACCATAATCTCACAAATGTACAAATTAACTAAATCACAAAATCCAAATACCTGAATTTCTATTCATAAACATCTACAGTACCTGAGAGTATAAACATAACTCTCATATTTACTCACTTTGTCAAAATATATTTATATTGAAAACATGTACAATATTAATCATGTACCTTGGGCCTTAAAATAACAAATAACCATATTCAGGTGATTTAAACGCATATCCCATAAAGTGAAAATATTAAAACAGTCATTAAACTTTCTTGTAACTACATGGGGTCAGGTGGCAAGGCTGAGACAAGCCTCATTCACACAGTACACTAACTCTCCACTCAATAATGTAACACTTAAGATTTAGCTGCACATCCCATGTAGAATGAAACAACACACACACACACACACACACACATCCAAAAGGACAAAAAGCTTCTGTCACATATCACATTACAATAAAAGCACAAATACAGGTATTTTCAGTTTAGGAAATAATGTCACAATATTTCAAACATTTAACCAACAGAAACACAAATTTAAAGTAGGTTCATATTATACGGATACAACAGAAATACCTGTATGAATCTTCTACGAAGCATTTGAAGCTCAAATGTTTACTACAAATTTAGATTAGCCCTTTTTAAAATACTTATAGGTACCGTTTAAATGATGGTTTTCTGTGAACTCTACAAATTTTCCTCTGTGACATTCACATGGCCCAAGTTTTAAAATGCTTCTAGTTCCAAAAATCATGATCATGTAACATTCACTCAATGGTACACATTCATCTATAGACACATAGTCACACAATTTTACGAGCAAGGTCACAGTATTTTTGGTGAAGTCTGCCTTTAGAGTGAACTTCTTATAATCACTATTGCAGCCTGTGGTACTTGTGTGGTTGATGCGTCTACAGTCAGGTTCCAAAACACTTGCAGATTCTAAGAGAAGACAATTTAAAGTGATGTATTCTTAGAATCCGTGGGATAAACACATAAATACCTCTTACTGATGTCAAATAGATGATGGAATACGAAATTTATAATAGGTTCACCAGTCATGGGATGCACGCCACACAACTCCGATATACTAAGGGCATTCAGCACTCCACTGCACAAGCTGAGTTGACAAGGATCAGAAGAGAGATCTACCTTCCAAGGAACGATCTGATTTTTTAAACCCTGAAATAAAACACAAGTAACACATCCAAAACCATATCTTATAGGTTCCAATAAGATACTATGCTTTCTTGAACCACAGTAATGTATATGGTTACAATCCACCTATCCCTTAGGTTGCAAAGTGAGTTTTAAGTCCTTTAAATAAGTTACTGTATTTCCCGGCCCATAAGACGCACCGTGATTCTTTTGTTAGAAATTTTAGAAAAAATAATGATGAATGTATTTTAATTTTAGTAATTTATTGGAAGAAAACAGGATTATTACATACCAAAATTAGCAACCACAATATAATTTATTCATCATAGAAACCCAGAAAATCTTCGTCACTGCCACCAAAATCATCTTCATGGTTATTTTCACTCGGTGCATCACTTTTGTCATATA
>JGI20166J26741_11587807_pt1 | contig 11793 bp, 5 predicted proteins | sample TergutCu122P5_FD_26741 | JGI IMG/M metagenome (IMG submission 26741) | reverse complement strand
GGCCATGGAATAGTACAGTGCTCACTGACCTTCACATCTATACAGGATTTATTCCAACCCAACTCATGACAAACACCAGTGGCTGCTGTTACAGTTTATACTCGTAGTGCTCCTGAAGATGGAAGCAAAGGGCGTCCGAAACATGTAGAGCATACTTGTAGTTTTTAGTAAACACAATACTGCCAGAGTTGCATCTTGTTGGTTTATTATATATTATAGACTTGTGATGCAAGGAAACTCAAATATAAAATTCACTAATGGACTCTTGTGAACGTAGTAGTGAACCTTGTGGAATTTCTCACCTAGATAAATTTATGCTAGATTCTCCATATAGTCTATCACAAATTTCAGAGTCAAACCTCATTACCCTTTTAACATCCTATAAGCTGCAACACAACTGTAATGTGACCCAAAATCTCTGCAAAAATTTCTAGTTGAAGGTAAAAAAGTTTACTTCCCAAATACACATGCACACAAAATTAAGAGGCCTATTTCACCACCTATTTCCTCAGTTTATGAGTGCCTACACATTGTTAGGTCAGAGACTATGCATTGCTCATTTGTTCTTCCATTTTAAAATAATCTAGATGCTTTAACAATCTACCACTGCTCAAAACAATCAAAACAAATATCATACAGATGTTAACAGAAAAACATTTTCCAAGAACTATAATGATTACCTTTCAATACTTCTTTAAGCTGTACTTTTCAGGAATTGTATGAGTCGGCAAAGCATGTACTTATTAACATCAGAGAGTTCTGGCCTCAGATGGATCTTGATGGAATGAACAATATCTGGATAGTGAAACCTGGAGCCCAGTCCCGTGGCAGAGGAATTCAACTGACAAACAAACTTGACAAAGTGATGGGAAAAGTGAATCCTGCAGCAATGAAGGAGTCCAGATACGTGGTGCAGAAGTATATAGGTCAGTTGTGAGCACTGGGTGAAAACTCCAATCCAGTTCCAGATTAACCTACAATACTCCTGTTACTACAGTGTGTACAAAAAATGAGATGCAACCCACCCATGAAACATTTGTTTTGTTCTAGTTCATGAAGTACAAAATAGTGTAGAGTTATCAGCACAGAATATTCATTTTTGAGTTACATAATATCTCAAAATATCAACTTAACATGCAGAACACAATGGCCACCACTTAAGAAAATTTCTTCATGCCAATTTTTTCCCTGGGTTGCATCTCTTATGGAATATGCTGTAGAACAGACTTCTAAATATTCATAAATCCATTCTTTCCTGACTAAACTCCTCATTCCATGCATGTACAACATCCCCAATTTAAGTATGCAAGTACCTCCATCTACTGCTATATTCTGAATATCTGAAGTTCCTGTTCTACTTTAATTCCAGAATGCCCTCTACTAATTTATAACACAAAATTTGACATTCGTCAGTGGTTTCTGGTAACATCTGCCCAGCCCCTAACCATCTGGATGTACAAGTAAGTTCACATGGTCACAAAGTAGCAATATGAATGTTGTCATTAAACAAATCTCCATAATGAGGCTGTTAAAACTCATGAGAATCAAAAAAACTGTTGTGTTGCTACCTGCAATGTATGTTCATAAGTGAGGGATAGGTTTCCAGTTTTTACATGTTATCCAGTACAAAACACAAGGAAAAATATGATACTGCTGGAAGTAATTTTTTGTGTTTGTATATTATGTTTTTATCCTTCTATAGAATATGCTAAAGAAATCAATCCAAGAGTGATTACTGCAGATCTACTTAGCCCAGACACACAGTAACTTCATACACTGAAACAGCAAGTACCCTATGCCTCTCTTTTGGAATTTCAAAATCTTCTGCTGAAATTGGTAGTGTACAGCAATGACTGAAATTGGTAGTGTACAGCAATGACCGAAATTGGCAGTGCACAGCAATGACCGAAATTGGCAGTGCACAGCAATGACTGAAATTGGCAGTGCACAGCAATGACTGAAGTTGGTAGAGAACAGCAATGACTGAAGTTGGCAGTGCACAGCAATGACTGAAATTGGCAGTGCACAGCAATGACTGAAATTGGCAGTGTACAGCAATGACTGAAACTGGTAGTGTACAGCAATGACTGAAATTGGTAGTGCACAGCAATGACTGAAATTGGTAGTGCACAGCAATAACTAAAATCACCATCCCTTAAATTCCTCTATTCACATCTGAAAATTCCAGGAGAGTTCTTGGTGAATGAAGAAGCCTATAAACATTAGTTTTTCAACAAAAATAAGGACTTCACTTCTTTTTCACATAGGGGAAGATATATATTCCACTCTATGCTAGAATTTTTAATTCGGTTTGCATAACTGTAAAATGAAATTCTGTAACCAGCCACATGGCAGGTACATTTCGATTGAAGCTGCTTTTATAATTTCCCAACAGAACTCCACATGTGCATGCTTTGAATTGCTTTATAAACATACTAATGTTTCAAACAAATTGTTACTAACACCAGAGAGTCACTCAGTTTGGTAAGAAGTCCCTCATTGCTTATGGAACTGGAAGGTTCATTACTAGACCCAGTCCTGAGGCAGCCAAATCCAGCCCACACAGTTTCTTTAAATTCCATCTTAATAACATCTTGTGGGGCAAGGATGGAACTCAACCAGCAGACTGTCATACATTGAGTGTTACAAAAACAGGAACACCAGGATCATGCCAACAGTTACAAAAATACAATTTATTAGTGACATGCTGTATGTAATATGAAGTGGTCACTGGTGTGATACCACTGCTCTGAATGCACATGCTGCTGCTGAGGATAAGAGTGATAGCACAAAGAACAACTTTTATAAAGAACTACAGCATGTACTTGCTGACATCACCAAGTACCACATGAAAATTTTGTTCACATCTTTCAACACAAAAGTGGGAGGAGAAGGTAATTCTCAGCAGAAAACTGATTGGTACCAAGAGTTTACATAACACTTATAATATGTCAATAAGGGGGTTACAGCAGTAAACTTTGCAATATACCAAATCTGTTGGACTACAAATTTACCACATGGCAACATTCATAAATATAAGTGAACGTACGATGGGAAGACAATCAGACTGAACATATTCTGCAGACAGAAGATGGCATTCACATATACATATATATATATATGAAGTATGTGCTTTTGGAAGAACTGAATGTGACATCAGTACATACTGGATACAAAAGTTTAATGACACTGAGAGTACAAAATATGTACTGTACTGTACACAGTTCCATACGCTAAGACTCAACCTCAAGAGCTAATCAACGTCAACTTAAAGAACATCAGGTTAGGTTAGTAAAATGGGTTTTAATTTATGAGCATTAACAATATGGAAAGCAATACAGCTTAGGGAAGTAAAGGAAGAAGTGTGTTTACTGTGTGGCAGACAATGAATCTTTAAACATAATGTAATCCATATTTCATGCAATAGATTGATCATGTGATATTGAATACAACAAACTGCACAATCAATAATACATAATCATGTCACTTATGACCGTCCTACATGTTTCGACCTCTACAAGGTCATCATCAGGGATGTATATACAAAGGCATACAAGAAGTCCACCGTGGTAAAAACTCCAACCAGATAACACAGGGGTATTCCCTTTGAAAAAGATGACAAAACTCATAAACATGTTTGTTGGCAATAGAAGATAAAATATTGTTTAGAATTGTGAAATACTGTTATTCAATTTATATTTTAAATGCCTTTATCAATTTTAATTGACAATATTGTATTTTTAACTCTACACACACGTATCTTTGACTGTATTTGCTATCCATGTATATCTTTCTATATACCTCCCTGATAATGACATAGAGTTCAAAACATATAAGCAAGATGAGTGACAAATGATTATTTATTACTGATTGTGCAATTTGTTGGATTAGATACCATATAACTTTAAATATAATTCAGGTCAATCTCAGTCTTTAAGGGATTAAAATTTGGTAAAGAGTACAACTTACAAGACCAGAATGCCAATACAAATGTATCTGTATTACTATAACAGACACCTACAGCTCAACAAATAAAAGGTAAGTGTGAATCACTACATTCCCAAAGCCATTACACTACTTACTGAAGCAAAGTTTATTAATCTGACAAATTAAACTGCTGTTTCAGAGAAAGCTACCTGCGTTTCTGTTCACAACCATTTGACCTCATCAGTATGCATGAATCTGTGCATCTGTGCAATAATGCTGTGCAAAGCAAATACAAGAATGGAAAACGGAATCCGCTGCTACCAGATGAGAACATGTGGGACTGCTACACATTTCAGACATATCTGCGGTACGTTCACATAGTTTTCATGTTACTGTAACTGATTTTACCTTCAGAAGTTTAATATGGTAATTAACAGAACATAAAATTTCAGACCGACTATCAAAATCAAATGTTACGTATTTCTATGTAATGTAATTAGAAATAGGAATTCTGATCTTAACTTGGTATAAATGTGACTTCTAACTCAAGTCAAACTATACTGAATAAACACTCTAGTTCTGTATTGCATCTTGCAGTATTCCAAAGCACATTAAGTGTAAATGTGAGACTATGGACACATCTCCAGTTCACATTGGACTAAAACAAGGGGATGCTTAATGCCTAGTGCTTTATAATTTCATTCTAGAACATTCAATGAAGAAATTACAAGGGCTGTAATTGAAGTGCTGTTGATGACAATTTGAAAGAGGAAATATACACACTATGAAGGGTAATGGACACAGAAAACAGAAGAGGCCTAGAAATAATTGTGCAGATCAAACTAAATATATGAATGTGTGATCTGAGGTTCAGAAAGGAGTGACTACGAAAGAAACTGTCTTCTGACGTGAAGAAATTCAGTGACACTTCAAAGGAACTTGCCGCCCACAATTCCTGGGTACTCCCACCTCTGCATTACTTTCAACAATAACCTTATTCCTCTCAAACTGAAATGACTGCACAGTGTTCAATATAAATAATAACAGCACATCAATAAAGCTGTTTAACTGGTTTTTCAGAGGAATAGGTCATGCTGACATGTGGGAAAAATGCATCTACCCTGGCATGCGACAGAGCATCATATGTACTTTGCTTGCTTCACAAGAGCATATGGACAGACGCAGAAATTGTTTTGAGCTATATGGAGCTGATTTCATGCTGGGTGAAGATTTCTCACCATGGCTAATTGAAATTAATTCATGTCCCTGCATGCAACCTACTACCAGTGTTACTGCCCGTATGTGCTCACAATGTCTCGAAGATGTCATAAAAGGTAGGTTGTCGACTGCTGCTAACACTACCTACAAAAACTACTGACATTGTTTAGAATTACATAAATGCAAATATCTGTTAATTTGGCTAAAAACCAACTGTAGATGGTTGATTGGCTGCTTTAATAAACCCACAAAAAAGGTTCAAATACAAATATAAAAACTACTTAAAAGTATTGAACCTGCATAATTTTTGGTTGTGGTATGTATTTCTTAACTCTTCACAGTACAGTCCTTGTAGAAAAGCGTAGCCAGTCATATTTCCTGCATTTTCAGGAAACTTGATGTTCATTACTCTGCTAACAAGAGCTACATGTGACCATACCATGGCTCTGACAGTCACCAGCTGCTCACAGCAGAGGCCTGGGTTCAATCACAGAACAGTCCATGTCAGATTTGTGGTTGACAAAGAGGCCATTTTTCAGATTTTCTCTAAATAGTGCAGTCTTCCCCTATCAGTATCTTAACACCAATGCTACATATTCATCGTTATCACCGACACTACACAATCTTAGCAAAAGACAGTGTCGTTAAAATAACATATTCAAAAAACAGCTACAAGTCCTCTCCATTTCATTCCCCTCCATTTGATCTTATAAATACTAGATGCAGAGAACACATCCAAAGTAGGTTAGAACATAATTTTTCCCTTCCTCTGAATACCTCCACACCTTTAGGTCCAAATATTTTCAATCAGTGTATTTCCTTGATGATGACAAACAGTTTTGTATCCACATGACCACTGCCACCGGGTGACAACCCAATTGCAGTTAATAAATATTATTGTATAAAACAAGTACAAAATACTTTTTGTACCAGTCTTTTATAGTCAGGACAGGGGAAATATTAATATCACTATTAATAACAATAACAATAATGATGACAATGATAATGAATGGTATGAAATTCTCCAAATTTAATTTTCTCCTTAACCTCTACATGAATGTAATTTTGATTTGATCTGAATACTGCTGGGAAATTCAACAGTATAATTCCCCAGAAGAGCTCAAATCTCATCTACAACATGGCAGAAGCCTCAAATCATGCATAATTTTGACCTGTTACTGTCATTCCCTGGTGTTTGACATATGCTGCACCTTCAAAGGTTGTATTAACTGTCCTCAATAACGTGATTCTGTCCTGCATTTTGGTGCAAAGACAGAAATGTATACAGAGCAATCTTAATATAATCAAAGTCTAAGCAGGCAGGCACAACACAAAATCTGAAAGAAGAGTACCAAATTGTTTCAATATGTCAGACCGACACTGCAATTATAACATTCCAGAGACAAGTCCCTTGAAGGGATAAACCCAATTAAAATATGACTTCTGATATTACCAAAAATAAAAATATAAATAAAAACAGAAATACCTGCCCTGCAATTTTGTAATCCACACTCATGTACTGGGGTCCAAACTGATTTCAACAACACAATAACTAACATGATAACATTTATTTTTCAGTGGTGATTGACAAGCGTCTGGACAGAAATGCAAGTACAGGAATGTTTGAACTAATCTACAGGCAGCATATGCCCCTAGTACCTCCATACCTTGGAATGAATTTGTCTGTACGAGGAGCTAAAGTTCAACAGCCAGTACCTCGAACCAGGAGTGCTAATAAAGCAAAGAAACATAAGGACAGCTCCGAACAGCAGAGGTCATACAATAGCGGTCCTGAGAGCAATAAAAAGAGACGGAGTGTTAGGGTACAAATTTCACTTAGTAAGGGGCAAGAAATGAAAGATTCAAATGGCAGTTTGGGGGACAGTTGGTGTGAAGATTATACAGAATCCATAATTACACTGAATAAATCAGAAATAAATTTTGAGAGTGAAGAATTGCCCATGCAGCAATATGGACTATGTATACCACAGGAGAATATGGAAATCTATTCAAAGTACAACTCTGATGAACAAGAGTTAGTCAGGAATGATTCTGAGCATACTGTGGAGACTAATTCTAGCACAAACACCTCTCAGCAAAAAGACCTGGAATCTGTCAACAATGAAACTCAAGACAAACTACACGGAAATCACAGCTCTGAAAAGCTAGAATTCTTTGACACTAAATATGAAACCTTAGTGGAACCGAATCCTAACATTTACAGTAAAAATGGTAAAAACTGTCTTTCTGACAGCTGTGACAATGAACAAAAGGAGAAAAATGAAAATGAGTTAAACAGGTCAAATTCAAATTCTGAAGAACAAGAGGAACCCACCAGTGCACATGAACTGAATACACCAGAATGGAGAAACCTAAGGGTAAATAATTCTGAGACTGGATGTCAAGTATATGGGACAGTTACTAGTGGTTCTGATACTACTGCAATAAAGAAGTCACTGACCACCTCAAAGAAGCAGGATGCAGTCAAAAATGGCTTGCAGAAAACTGTGCGGAGGAAATTAAGGTTAAAGAAATTCGTGGAGAAGTCAGCAGGCAGGGGCTCTGAAATTACAATGCAAAAGAATAACAATGGCAATGTAGAAAAAATGAAAGGCAGCCCATATGAAGAACAAGCGGTCAACAGTACATTTGGAGGTACTTCTTGGAAGAAGGAAAATACTGGGATAAAAAATTCAGAAAAACAAGAATTGACAACCAACTGCTCAGAGTACAAAAGGGGGAGAAAAAGGAGTGCTACAATAAGCATAATAAGTGACAGATCTGAAGAACAACAATTGTTTGATGGTGACACAGAACATGATGCACAAAAGGAAACAAGTTCTGAAATAAACATGTATGACAGTTCTCAGGAACAAGAACTAGCCAGTACTGGATCTGAAAACAAAGCTTGCAAGAATGATTCCATAACTAAACATTCAAGAGAGAAATATGACGGCCAAGGATGCAGAAATGAGTCTGAAAGTCCTTCACAAACTAGAAAGAATTCTTGTGAAAAAAAATCAAGAGATAGATCTGGGGCAGAGCAATGGCGCAGCAGAAGAGAGCAATCAGGAAACAAATCTACAGAGAACGAAGAAATTAGCAACTTTTCTAAAACGCAAAAAAAAATAAAGAGAACAGCAAAGTGTATTGGACCCACTATTACAAGCCTGACCGAGGATTTAACAAATGAAATGAATGAAACACATAAATCAGAAAAGAAAAGCGATGAAACTGTTATCTATGCGACAGAAGAACATATGAAAACAAACCCTAGCATCAAGTCTTCACCTGGATCCAGCACAGTGGTCCATGGCGAAGTAAGTATGGACAGAGAAACTAATATGCTGATCTCAGAAGATGAAACTAAATCTGAAAGGCAAGGAAGAAATGTTATGGATGTACAAAAAAGTGAAGGCATTGCTAAGAATGAAACTGCAGTCATGCAAGAAAAAACTGATGGTAAGGCAACAAAAACAGTAGGCACATCATGGCCACACCCAAATTACAGCCCACATGTTTCACACTTTACTGAGGCAATTTACCCAACTGTAGAAGAGGCCATACTGAAAGGAAAGAAACATTATTTGTCTGGGTGGAAAAAAAGTAATGATGTGGAGAAATCAAAGGAGTTTTTTAATGAATGGAAACAAAAATTAGATCGTACTAAAGCAAGCTGTGAGGATATTTTAGCTAAGCTTAAATTGGTTAGAGACAATGAGAATGTGATCAATAAACCCAACTATTATTCTACTGATAAAGGAATTGCCTGGGAAGGTGGGACTGCATATAAGCCCACTATAAGTGATATCATCAAGAAGTTATCACAGACACGACCTGAACGAGAGTTCTTCATGTGCAATATCAGAAGACAAGTCATTAATACAGTACCAGAACACACAGTGTCAAAGACGAAAGAAATGACAGAAGTACAGCATCACGATCTCAACGTGATTACTGAAGATAACATGAACTCTGTACCACAGCACAACCAAAGGTCTGCAACTACACGTATACATACCCCATCTGTTAATTGGAGTCCTGTGTCTGTTGCAATTCTACCAGACATAAAGCACAGAATTAAGCAACCATCCTCCAACAACTTCTTCTGTAGTGGTAATAAACTGGACAACATATACACTGTTGGCATGAGTTTAAAAACACTACAAAGCAGCCATAATCTACAGCAACACTTGTTGTTACCACTAGGATCCAATCACTGCCTTGGAGTAACTCAAATATTCAACATCCATAAAAGGAAGCTTCCTACTCTTTAACAACTATTATGCTTTGATAAGTATAAACATCGTTTATTTTGAAGGGAAAATATTATTTATAGTCACAGTATATATTACCAGGACACGAGGATTTCTGATATTAAAAAATCTACATTATTTGCAAATTTCCAGTCTTAGAGTGTCTCAAATTTCCAAGTTTTACTCTCAAGCATAAAAAATTTTGTTCAGTAAGTCACAATAAAAATACTCATGGGGCACCTTGGCTTATAATGATATTCTTAAAATGGACCTTAAATAAATATGCCATGAGGGTGTAGACTAGATTGATCTGGCTTAGGGTAGGCGCCATTTGTGGGCTCTTGTGAACACAGTAAGAAACATAAAAGATATATATGCACATAAAACAACTCACTGAATACAGCCGGTTGGAACTGAAAAGAATCACCAAAAAAATCATATACGAATTTGCAGGCTGCTTGAATGGTAGTGCTTGGAAGTGTAGTCAACTCACACATGATACTTACTCATAAAAATAATATGTAATTCGCGATTATAGGAGTTCAGTTTTTATGAATTTTAGGTTTATAAGATTTAAATCGTGATCTACAGGTGAATGACTCCACACATTCTGGTAGGTGGTTAGCAACATTCCAGAGGAACCCACTCTCTCAGCCTTTAGAGAACAAGTAAAAGAGTACAGTGCCTCCACCTTCCTGTCACTGGGGTAGCACAGTCAGTATAGTGACTACGCTACAAGCTGGATGATATGGGGTTGGATTCCCAGCAGGGAAAAATATTTTTCTTCCCAATATGACAAGACCAGCTCTGGGACCCACCCAGCCTCCTGTTGCACAGGCACTGCGGACACCTTCCCCAGAGGTACAGTGGCTGAGCGATAAGTTAACCACTCATCTCTGTCAAGTGTCAAGTTCAAGAATGATTGTAGTTATACCTCTTCTCCTCCTGTAGACCTTGATGGCATGCGCAGGGATAACTTCACATTTACGAGCCTCCCCTTAACGCTAGAGGTGAAGGCAAGTCCCTTGGAAACACTAGTAACCACACACCAGATTACAAAGTGTCATGACCCAGAAGACAACATTCTGAATATAACTTTACTATGCACAGAATTAATACATGGATCCCCAAAGTTCCAATGTCTATGCAAACCAATTATAGTAACTTACTCTGTTCTTGTCTCAATATGTCCTACTAATTATCCCACAGTCATTCTGCCTATCATTCTTCCTCAACACAACCATTCTCTGTCTATGATACAGTGTTACCAGCTACTTGACAAAATTGAGGCACTGAAGAGGCACAATACGATCTCTAGCTCTACAGACTTGGATACTCTATCTTGGCCAATACTGAATTGACTTTGTGTTTCTGAGAGTTGATTTGATTGATGACCTACCATGTTCTTGTGTAACATACAGTAATGTCCTACTTCTTATGCCCAGTGTTGCTGAAAGACAAAGGCCAAGGGCCTGAAGCAAGAGCATATCCTAGCTCTGACTCTACTCTTCCATAACTGCACTGCCATAGCATCTGAACTAGCAATTAGTTAAGAATGCAACAAGGTGTTTTTACACACTTCTGTCTATTGTAGTGTATGAACTGAAGTACTTATTAACTCATTTTTACATTATGATTTGTCATTTCTCTCAATGCCGGACACATTATCAATGGACCTAACATGACAGGATATATGGGAACATGTTAACAAACTAAAAAAAAATCTATGTACTTTTAAACACACCACCAACCTGTAAACAGACAACAATAAAAAGCAGATACTGAAAATGTGCTTTTACTGTAAACAGACATACTCCTTCTCCTTGCAAAAGCATCACAATAACACACGTATCAATGGATCTCATGACTCACAGAATCAAAGGCATCTGTCTTGTGGTCAGAAATCATAGGTCTAGCTTCATACGTACAGATCGTAACACCATGACGGTGGGCTTCAGAAAATTCTCCTCTTAAGCCAATATAATATACTTTGGTTGTCTCACTGCCAAAATTTTTTGGAAAATACAATGTTAGATGATGGACTGAAGAAAACTTCACTACCCTGCAAAACATTCATACATAAGTAAGCAAATACAATTAGAATGGCTATTATCAAACAAATACTTAAAAGAACAGTAAAGTCATTAGATTAGAAATCCCTTTGCTTTGAAGGAAATTGTGTCTTTCAAAATGAGACACCACTGAAGGCAACTCTGAATTGCACTGAAATTATTTTTAAAACACTATGAACACTTCAAAGTTCTGACAAACATTACCCGCTTCACTTATTACACAGGGTTATTCGTAAGTCCCTCCGGAACTTCCGAACTCGACTGCGCAACAACCAAGACAGACACGGCAGAAAGGAGCATATCAATAGGTAGAGAATCTC
>JGI20166J26741_11587695_pt1 | contig 11793 bp, 11 predicted proteins | sample TergutCu122P5_FD_26741 | JGI IMG/M metagenome (IMG submission 26741) | reverse complement strand
CACACTGGTGGCTGCCTTTACAGTTTTGTGTATTACTCCTGAAGATGGACAAGAACCGTGTCCGAAACATGTAGAGTGATAATAAACCAAGTGAAACAAAGCTGCATCTCGTTGGTTATTTACTTATACGATAAAGCAAGCTGAACTTTTAGGCTCCAGGTTAAAGGGCTGGAATCTTCTGCGCCAGGACACCAAGATGTGTTTTTACCGTGGGCACCACGAAGAATTCAAGGATTTCTTCTCGCTGGAAGATGGTGTCGTGATTTGCAATGATGTTTGTTCCGTTATGGAAGTGCTTGGCCATGAATATAACCCAGATCGGTGGCGCTTGTTCATTGATTCGTCAAAAGGGAGCGTGAAGGTGGTTTTACTCCACAACGGAAATAGATTCCCCTCCGTTCCTTTGGCTCATGCAGCCAACATGAAGGAAAATTATGAAAGCATGAAGCTACTGTTGGGAAATATTAAGTATGATGAATTTAAGTGGAAGTTTTGTGGTGATATCAAGGTTGTGGCACTGTTACTCGGAATACAACTCGGGTACACAAAATACTGCTGTTTCCTGTGCGAGTGAGACCAGAAGAATCACTATGTAAATAAACTGCGGCCTAAACGAACATCACTGACGCCAGGGGAGAAAAATGTCTTCAGTCCTCCTCTTGTTCTTCCGGAGAAAATTTATCTGTCCCCTTTGAACACAAAACTGGGCTTCATGAAAAACTTTGTGAAAGGTTTGGATAAAACCGGCCATGGATTCGAATATGTGAGGAATAAGTTCCCAAATGTAAGTGACGCAAAAATCAAGGAGGGTATATTTATAGGACCCCAGATCCGGGACTGATGCAAAACAAGCAGTTCGATGAAGACCTGAATGACACTGAAAGAAATGTATGGTTGTCGTTTAAGAAGATTTGCAAGGACTTCTTAGGGAATCACAAAGCAGCGAAATATCCGGATTTTGTGCAGGACCAGTTGACTTCGTACAAAGCTATGGGGTGCAATATGAGTTTAAAAATCCACTTTCTGGAGTCACACTTGGATTTTTTCCCAGAAAACCTCGAAGTCAGTGACGAACACTGTGAAAGATTCCACAAAGGCATTATGGCTATGGAAAAGCAGTACCAAGGCAAGTAGACTTCAAGTAAGTTGGCAGACTATTGCTGGACACTAAACAGAGATGTACCTAACACTAAGTACCGGCGAAAATCATAAACCCCAACATTTTAGAGAAAAGTTTCTGCCTCTTTCATGAGCACATAAAGTACTATTTTGCACGTTTAAATTCATCTGTATCTTTGAAACCCTGTCTGATAGAAAAATTCTGTATCCATATTTCAATTCAGCATAAAAAGTGCTGCTAAATTCACCAACTGAAGTTCGTGGGACAAAAAAAAGGTTAAATTTTGTTAACCAGTGTTATCATTCCATTCGACAATATTGAAAACTTCCTCTGAGCTATTGACAACAATCTTAACTAAATCCATGTATTAGAGTCCTCCTTAAAAAGCCAGTAGTTGCTCAGCTTGTGAAGAACTTAATTGCATTTCAGGAAACTCAAAAGTTTATTACTGTGTTTACAACCGCCAGACATAAGTGCCTATGCTGACCTCATGAATCCGGTTAAACCCTACCATGTCATATACATTTTAATATTAACCCTTCATCTAGAAATAGGTTATCTAATTGGTATAAATAATAAGATATGCAGTCTACTGATAACGTAATATTTTAGCAAGTTTGCATACTGTTCATACTTCCTAGGCTATCCTAATAGCCTGATATCAGTTTACTCGAAGAGGGAGCTTAATGTCGCCGTAAACAACATAATGCACTTAGGTCTACACACAAGGTGCCCTAAATTTCTGTCCAATTTAACGATCTGGAATCTGTCGACAGATTGTCATAAAAATCCACAATATAAAATTTCACGTAACTTCGTCCAGTGGGAGCCGCGTTGATGCATGAGGACAGATGGAAGGACAGGCGGAAAATCGCGCGGACAGGCTAACAGCATGATACAATTTCAGTCATGGAGAGCACTTTTAATTTCGCCGGCAACAATAAAACCCACTTAGATCATCTTTGTGCCCGATATTTTTATCAGATTAAATTTGGATTGTGTTGACAGATTTTCATTAAAGTCCTGAATACTATAGTTCACGGAAATCCATCCAGTAGGAGCCGTGCCGATGCATACATGGGGACGGACGGAAGAACAGACGTACTTAAAGACAGAGACAAACAGACGGACGTAACACAGGTAATAGGCACTCTGCAGGACTATGAGAACGCACCAAAAGATTGAAATGTCTATTTTGATATTTCTGGCCACATTATACACGGATATTTTGAGCAGACTAAACTTCTGAGAAAAAGCGAGGAAGTAATATTTGTGTTGAAGGAACAACGCTGTATTAATAATTTAATTAATTCAGAATGTTACAGTAGCTTTAGCGTTTTCCATACCGTTTTGTAGTAACTATAGTATACTTATAAAAACGGTTTTCATAAGTATACTATAATTCAGAACTGAAAGGGACGTCACTGCCCTAGATCCACCCAGCTCCGCTCTGAATTTCAAATCATCGCCTCAACAAGATGATGTTTCTCTGCGTCAAGGAGGAAATGTTAACGGTCTGTGAGAGCTGAAGTTCTGAAGGAGGTACCTATGAATATTACAATCTTCTTAAATTTGACGCCGTGTATATAGGTACCACGGTTCGGCAACGGACTGCTTCCATCTGCAGGTTATATACATCTTCCGATTGACACAAGGCACGTTGGAGATCCCACTTTTTGCAGTCTAAGCACCAAACTTTTGTTTTAAGATGAATAACACCAAGGTGAAAGCAGCACGTTTCTCCGAAACATCTGTGCCCATCTACCCATTTCACTGCGTCATATTTCAGAAGGCAACAGTCTTCAGGGTACTGTTCCTCTATCCTGTCCTTAGCATGTCCTCCCTTCACCTTTTGCAAGCAGTTTGTATGCCCTCATTACCACGCAACCCCCGCTGAACGGGGTCGGGTTTTGTTCCGAGGCTGCAGCCCAATGGTCGAGGCGCATTGCAGGTACCAGTAGTGACACTCTCATTGCTTTGCATGCCAACTGCTCGCTATTTTGACTTTACTAAATGTTCAGCTTTTGTGTTCTTAAAATAACTCAAGTATATGCGTTTCTGGTGGTTAGAAAAGAAAAAAGATTTGTGCGTTTGTGTGTGTATGTCTGTGTATGTGTGTGTGCGCGCGCGAGCGCGTGTGCATGTGTGGGAAAGCAATTGAAGGGAGTGTCCGAGGGTCCTGATATACCTGCTGTATTAAGTATAAATGTTATTTTCTTGACACAGTTAGTACCGATCAATAGACACATAAGTATCAGACAAGCTCAGGGATCTGTGTTACACTTCCACCAGGGAAGAGAGATTTCTGTCGTGGAGACTCCCGGCAAAACCTGAGGCCCAACCAGACTCTAATCCAATGGATACCGGAATAAAGCCATCAGAGCTTGAAGCTCTATCTATTAAAGACATTCAAAATATCTGGATCTATAAGCCCACTTTCCATACGCCTTTATGGCATGGTGTTTTAATTAAGCATAGGGAAAACCTGACGTTTTACAGGGGGCAATGTTTTACAAAATTTAGTCCACACATTATAATTCTTTTATATCTTTAGTGAATTATAATGGTGTCAAGAATCGATTATTTTTTGGTTAAGTTACGGCTATCGATTTGTCATTTCCACACATACGTAGCCTTGGGGTTTAGGATTTTGGTCGCGGTACTTCTTAGAGTATCTCCAAAGTGTCGGAAAACATTAATGCTATCTTAAAGACAAAGCATAATTTTAGTGTAGGCTATCCCATCTTCTCTATAAGATGTATGTACATGTAACTGCCTATATCTGTCGTGTCGAATGCCGACAATAGGCCACTGATGTGCAACCAATACGAATCTTTATGCAACTCATAATTAAAAATGCAAGACAGGAAACGAATTTTGGTTATTTACATTTTACAATTCTATTTGATATTTTTTAGGCCTGGAGATGACGACATGGCACGAAACTTAAGCAATATTAGTTCACAAAATTGTGAATCTGAGAACACTAATTAGAGTTTTTATATGTACGACAATTTGGAGCTTGGCTGTGCCTGTCTTGTGGTAGCTATTTTATTGAAGCTTACAACGAAACACTTTAGAATGTTAAGAGGCGCTCTACGTTTTTTTAAACACATGCACAATATTCAAGAAAAATACTGCCATGTCGATAATAGACCATAATATGAAAAAAAGCTATTCATATTGCATTAAATATCTTCACGGTCAGTAGATTATTGAAATTTATCCGACGATGCGGGTAACATGTTGTGTTATTCACACTGACGTGGCCAATTTCCGAAAACCGAGACTATGTGTGAGGCGCCAGCTGTAAATTAAAACGTTCAAGAATTAATTCTGGAAATAACTGTGGCTCTGAAACAGAAGGCAAGTCCATTGACATCGTAAGTGAAAAAAATGAACTGTGAATTCGCAGAACAGTTGACTTTCTAATTGTCCGAGTTTGGTGTTACAGCAGGATTCAGAACGAGGACATTTCCTTCCAAATGGCACCTCACTAGACATCCAAGAAGCGACATTGGTTTGTGATCCTTTAGAAATGTGCTGGTCTCCAATCCTGCACTGATGATGAAATAAATATTCGCTTTTAGAGTAATGCCTTTTGAGATGTGATACTAAATAGATTGTTACCGAAATTTCCGAAGAGCCTACTGTCTCCTCTATTGTAACAGTAAGATCTATTCTTACTCCAAATGGAGACAGGAGGCACCTACGAAACGCTAGCAATCATCTACCAGACTACACGGTCTCACATTCCGTACGTAAATACTTCTCGTAGTCACCATTGTGAGAGCTTCTAATATCAGCTATGTTCGTGTCTTTGTTTATCCACCTCTAAATTTATATACGTAAGCTCCTATAAAAAATGTGAGTTTTGAGATTCTCACGCCAATGAGAATAAAATTGATGTCTCTGCGTTAAGGCGTCAAGTAGTTTGGTAGCCTATCTATCAAACTACGCGACGTCGCATCCCAGAAGACAGCACCGCTAGTGACAAGATCCTGAGTCAGTAAAACACAATCCATATCACCAAACCTTTGGATTATTTCAGTATGCTTCCTTCCTTATTTTGGCCTTCCAAGTGACCGTTTAAAAAATAATTTACAGCACATTTCTCTGCATACTTGGTCAGGACACTTGTAATAGCGTTTAGCTTTAAGAACTCGGCATCTTCATTCACCGTGTGATCATGTGTTTCCGTGCCACTCTCGAAATAAGGAGCCATTTTTTACCTATGCTGTACGTATTTTATATCATTACATTGGAAATGCTGATTGTTTTCTGAGGTTGGGACTCAATTTTTAAGTACTGTTTAAATGATTTTCTTTTTTAAAAAGTTTCACGCCGTAAGATTATTGGGAGAAATGCGATTACGTAGCTGATAGTTGTGTAAAATTTATTATTTATTAATCATTCAAGATATTTTTCTTGTTGCTTTATCATCATTGTCATCATTATCTTTGTCACTATTATATTATTATTGTCTTTATAATAATGTTTCTATTATGTCGTCAGCCTGTCACATAGCAATAACATCGTGTACTGACGCACATGGCTGTGTTTTTCGGCGTTTTTCGCGAAGATATGTTGCAAAAATGCGGCATGTACTCGTATGTCTTCTTCTCTGTTTATATATCTGCCAGTCCGAGACTCGAAAAAGACTTAATCGGTTTCATGATATTTTATGCCGAAAACTTTACATAAAGCATTAAAATCTTGGGTAAAATCGAAAAAAAGTAACGGACAATTGGCAAGGTTAGTGACAAGCGTTTCTATGCGCCTGTCGGGTGTGATCTGACTCGTATTTTTGGAAAGAAAAATATTTGGGAGAAACTTTTCGGAGAAAAGTTACGATTCATGGTTAATAATTTCCACCTACATCGTGAGGATATTGAGTCAAATAGACAAAACGGTCGAACACATCAAAACTCTTCAAAATTTGTACGTGTTTAAATAACGGTCTTCAAAATACAACAAGTATGATCATAAAATCAACGAGTAGCATTATTTTATGAAGCAATCACGTTTTGTTTTGGTGATTGTTACTTTAAAATGTAAATAAATTTGAAGATATTTTTACAACCCAAAACTAGTACGTTCATGATTTATTTCTTGCGTTTTTTTACACTTAGTATTCTTGTGCAGACTTTTGATGGTGAAACTATTGGAAGGCCAAGAGTGAGATGGAAAGATAACGTAAAAGGTATTAGAGGAATAGGTAATCATAACATTGTAAAATTGTGGGCTTTGATATGGATGATGTTGAACATTCAGTTTCGTTATGAACAGGCTATACAGTTACACATGCTGTTCCCTCGTTTCTTGGATGAGCTTTGTATACACATTATTTGGTGCTATTCATTTAAAATACGAAGTAATATTTAGTATTAATAGTATTAATTTTGCTGATCACAGAGGTGATGTTTTCAAGTGGGAAATAGTTCTCAGGCAGTAGCTCTCAAAACCAATACTACAGTTGTTTGATAGCTTTATCATGTGAGCTTTAACAGCTTTAATATTTTTTTGTCAGTAAGAATGCTTAAGTGTTGGTAATTTTTAAACAGTGTAGAAATTAAATTTGTATACTCAGTTAACACAAATCATAATGATACTTCGCGTATCATGATTTGAGAACCACTACGGTAGGCGCCGTGACTATGTGTGTGTGTGTGTGTGTGTGTGTGTATATATATATATATATATATATACATATATGTATATATATATGAGTGTGTGTGTGTGTGTGTGTGTTCCAGAATTATTAGAATTAGATGAATTACTAGAGTGTGTGACAAGTCCGAGTGTGCTGACGTAATGAACTGATAGTTCAGCAGCAGACGAAAAACGCTCGTTTTGTTTCTAATCTAGAAAAACCACGGGAGGGTGTTGGAACCGTCATCTATCAGTATGAGTACTGAAACCAGCAAACCACTAAAGAAATTTCAGCAAATTTGGAATTAATATATAGACAGTTTTGTCCACATTATTGTTACTATTACTGGTTACTTGTCTGTTCAGTCATCTCATAAACAAACAAGAAATATATAATAATAATAATGATTATTACTATTATTAAACTTATATATTCTTTTGTCGCATTAATTGTTAATAAAATATTCAATAGATTATTTCCTGAGTTAGCATTGCCGGAACTGTAGGAAAATGAAAAAAAAACTCCCAAACTGCCGATAAAGGCTACAATCAATTTACTGTGTATTCGCGTTTCCTTGCATCTTATGAGCAAGCACTTTAATGAAGTCATATTATTATTATTATTATTATTATTATTATTATTAATCTGACTAGTGATAGGCCTTGGCTGAACGACCGAACGGACATAGGAACTTGGCAGGCGATAGGAGTTTTATTACCGTCCCAAGGTGGACCAAATCTGTGACCTCAGAAACGCCTGAGTAAGGACTGGAGCGTCAAGCTAACCAATCACATTTATTTAGTCCCGAAGTTCATAGCAAATAACTCTTTACCGATTACTTCTTAACTAAGCACAACTAATTACGATTAATCTTTACTACCCCCATTACCATTGGCGTAATCGAGTATTATGAAATTTCAAGAGTAATTTAATTATGGGGCCCAGGATATCGTAGTCGGTATAGCGACTCGCTACGGGTTTGACGATTCGAGGAATAGAGATTTTCTCTTCTGCACACCCGTTCCGACCGGTCCTGGTGCCCACCAAGCTTTCTGTACAGTGGGTACCGGTGCTACTTCCCTGGGGGTAAAACACAGAGGTTAAGAGAGATCATGCCTCTGATCCTCCTTTGTGCCTGCGTGGTATGTTGTGGTAATATCTTTACCTTTAAATTAAATATTAGTTTGGATTTACTGATAATGTTCTACAACAGGAGAAATTCTGTGTTTAGGACGCCCTATTCACCGTTTGGAGGTTCTGGGTTTGATTATTAATCCAGAAAGTGGCTCTTCTAATTTATGCGTTTTGTGCTTTTTTCGGCCAGTACAGAACCTTACGAGATAACTTCGAGTAATAATCACTTCTTTCCCAGTATGTCATTCACAATTAACTGATTATTTGAAAATATAAAATATATAGCCTGTGACATATCATTGCAACCGGGATAGCTCAGTCGGTATAATGAACATGATACGGTTTGGACGACTGAGAAATTGGGGTCGATTTCCCGCAGTGTGAAGAGGTTTTGCTTTTCCCACATTTTTTCAGACGTGCTCCGGGGCTTACTCTGACTTCTGTCCAATGGATGCCGGGAGTTCTTTTCGTGGAGCTAAAACGGCTATAGGAACAGACTGACAACTCAGTCACATCTATGCCAAGATTTAGAATTCCTGGAAATATACTTCCACTTCTTCTACACCGTCATGATTTGGTACTTAGTTGAGCATATGGACAATTTTATCTTTACCTGAGGCGTTATGAAATGAATTAAGAAGTGAAACACGCCTCTCCCCTCCCCTGTAAGATTACAATAATCTTCACTGTGCAGCGACGAGACAAGAAATATTTCTGCCTTCTGGAAGCATTTGTGTTTAACTCTATCTGCGTATGGGTTTTTCGTATGTTTCGAAATCCCACAGTATATGACAAGACATTTTCACTTCGTCACAGTTCTTTTCGTAGCCAGAGCAAAAGCGCTCGAATTCAGTTCCCACGCGTAGGCTGCACTCGCCGTCACACACTCAGTGTCTGAACAGATATACAAAGTGCCTCTCGTTACAGGAATACAGCGTCCAGCTGACTTTCAGGGAGCAGTGGACTGACGAACGTCTCAAGTTCAACGACTTTGGAGGTTAGTGTCACTCATATTCTTCCTGGGCAAGGCTGCCGAATTATTCGGGCCCGGCAGCAAGGGCGGACCGGCTAAAAATATTTACACTAAATAGGAAAGACTGACTCTCAGTAGCAGAGTGACTTTCGCTGGAAGTGTTAATTTGTACAATGGACAAAGAGTGATACTACCGACAAATATAAAAAAAAACGTGCAATACAGTCGGGCCCCGGGACCCCTTCCGAACCGCCGGGCCTCGATAATCTGTACCTGCTTCCCCGCCCTCTCGTAGGCACTCCTCGTAGGTTCCCATTTTACTTTCTTGATTTGTACATCCTTCATTTCTCACCACCGTCTTTTTTTCGTTCATCTTTTTGCTCGCTTAATTTTCTTCTCCACCCGTTCAATCCCATGTTTTCTTCTACCCTTCTCTCTATTTCCGTTTGCCTACTCTTCCTTCTATCTTCTTCTCTTCTTCTTTAGGCGCTACAACTTCATTCGTTGAATGTTTTGGCCTTCTCAATATAATTTCCAATTACTGCGATCCTGGATGCAGCTAGTCCAATTCTTATTTTCAGTTTCTTCATGTCGTTTCTTATGTCATGTTCCCATCTATTTTTTGGTCCTTCTAATGGTCTTGTTAACATCGGTTTCCATTTATATACTTTTTTAACTATTCTCTCTTCTGCCATTCGCTGTAAATGGCCAAACCAACTTAACCTTTGTGCTTTTATATAGTCTATTGTGTTCTTATGTCTTATTAAATTATCTAATTCATCATTTGTTTTGATTCTCCGTGTACCATCTCGTTTGTATGACCAAAGATCTTTCTTAGCACTTTCCTTTCAAATACTATTAACTTATTTTGTGTAATTTCTTTCAAAACCCATGTTTCACAGGCATACGTTACTATTGGTCTTATAATGCTCCAGTACAATTTCATTTTTAATTTCTTGGAGATCAATCTACTTTTAAAGAGAAACTGATTGTTATATCCACGAGTTATTCCATTTTGGATCTCTTCTTCTATTAAGTTATCACTATTCAGAGTTGATCCAAGATATTTACAAGACTGGACTTGTTCTAGGTACAGCGAGTTAATTTGTAATTCTTATAGGTTATAATTTTTCCTCGTACATTTAAGGTATTTTTTTTACCATTTACAATCAGCCCATATTGAGCCGATATTTCTTTTAGTTTCTGGAACGTATCTACTAAGGACTGTTTGGTTCTTGTTGTTAGCAGAATGTCATCTGTATGGGCAGTATATTTTTTCAGTTGTGTGGTAATGTTTCCTCTTAATTCCATCTTTTTTAATAATTTATCAATAACTAAGCTAAACAGGATTGCTGAAAGAGGATCTCCTTGTTTGACTCCGCATTCTACTATAAATTCTTCTGTGAAATCTCTGTTCATCTTACCTCGTGCTCTTGTTTGTATTAAGGTAAGAGCTATTAATCTAATTAGTTTGTCTGGAACATCAAATACCTTTAAACATTCAATGAGCTTGTTCCTATAAACAGAGTAAAAATCATGTGTGTAATCCACAAATATGTTATACAGATCAATGTTATATTCATGGCTTTTCTCAAAAATCTGCCTTATAATAAAAATATGATCTATAGTACATCTATTTGAGCGGAAACCCATTTGATTATCTTCCAGGTTATTCTCTTACGTTCTCTATTAGTCTCTTATTCAATAAAATAACAAATATTTTGTATGCTATATTTAGTAACGTAATTGGTCTATAGTTGTTACAATTAAGTCTGTCACCGTTCCTATAAACTGGACAAATAATTCCTTCTTTCCATTGCTGTGGCACTTGCTCGTTATTCCATATCATTAGGATTAATTTGTATAATTTCTGTTTTAGTGTTCTACCTCCATTTTTAAGCAGTTCTGGGGGTATATTTTCAGAACCAGCCGCCTTGTTCTGTTTCAATTCATTGTTTATAGAGCATATTTTATTATATGACGGTATTCCTTCTATCTTTCTCTTCAACTTTCTTCATCTGTATATTTCTTCTTCCTTATTTTATTTTTCTGCTTGTAAATCGAAATCGTTCCCAATTAAATCTTGGAATTATACTTCCACTTTCTCATGCTTCTTTATTGAATCGTCCTAAAACAACACTATTACAACTTTATAGGTCATCTTTTACTTTTGACCGAACGAGGCTTTTCTCTGTAGGTGAGGCGGCAGTAGCCAGTTATTTGTTTTGTTTTGTCCCCCCATTTGCTGTCGGTAGTGCTGTACAAGTGTGACTCGCTCCTGGTCTCTGTTTGGACACTCCGTAGGACAGAAAATAACAGATGATCTGTACTGCTTACACGTCTGACTTTGTTCCCCTTCTTGACTGCCAGAAAGAGAATTTCTTGAAATGATCCATCAGAGATATGAATGATGGTTATGTTCTGTGGCACAGGTAAAATCAAATACCTGACCCTGACGGACGCAGCCAGAGTTTGGATGCCTGATTTGTTTTTTGCCAATGAGAAGGAAGGACATTTCCACAATATCATAATGCCAAACGTGTACATCCGTATCCACCCTGACGGCTCTGTTTTGTACAGTATACGGTAAGTTACACTGTCCGCTGTTTCAGCTCTTTTACTAGATGTTGTCTAAACAAAACCCTCAAATGTAAAATCGTTTCATTCTTCCTTGTTACAATCTGATGTTTCACCCACATTTAAAAATTTCGATATTTATTCATTATGCTAGGGTAATTCGAAACATACATCGATAAGAATCACTCGGGCTTCGGAGATGCCAAAATTGATAACACATCTGTGTCGCGCTGATTAGTTCAGTCAGTATAGTGACAGATGCAGAGTGGGCAACCGAAGAATCAAGATTAAATTTCTCGCGACGCTGAGGTTTTGCTCTTTGCTATGGTATCTGGT
>JGI20166J26741_11587584_pt1 | contig 11794 bp, 6 predicted proteins | sample TergutCu122P5_FD_26741 | JGI IMG/M metagenome (IMG submission 26741) | reverse complement strand
TATTAATCATGTTTAAGAAAAGAGAAGCTGCTGAATATGCTGGAAAAACTACTGTAGGGAAGTTTAACAATGTGTTTAAGATCAAGTGCAATATGGAAGATATGGGATATTATTTGGAAAAAGGTATCGTAAATAAAGTCTCATTAAATAAATTATTAGCATCAACCATTAAAGAGATGGCTAGTATAAAATAAAAATTTTACTATTCACTAACAGTATTCATTTTTTTGATAAATAATTAATTGTAATTAAAAGGAATTGTAAATATCATGATTTAAAAATTTTGTCGATATAGTTCTTTTGTTATATCATAAAATCGATATGTTTTCATTAAATTTTTAATACAACACATATTAAATTAAAAGTTTAATGAGAGCATAAAATAAATGGGAGCAAATGTCTAAAAGTTTTTTATGAGAAAGTGGAACATTCTTAGCTGTACTTTTATTAAGGTGAAGTTAATTGATGAATAGTGATGAAAAGCAGCGGATTTCTCAGGCTGAAAAGGAAAAGTCTGCTAAAGCTTTAATTGGTATGTTGGCAGGATATGAAGTGGATTTAGATAAGGAACGAGAGGAAAGGATTTTACGATGAAAATTCTTATTGATAATAGTGAACAGTATTTTTTAATGCCAAATTGCCTTAATTATAATCCAAATTAAAATTATCCATATTATTGTGATAGGAAGCGCATAGTACCATTTCTTTGGTTTGCCATTTTTCCATAACTCTTCTGCCTGTATTCTACATTCTGCAAATAACTCTTTTGGTATCAGCTTTATTGTAATAGCAATTAGCCCTGGGAGTATGATTAAATCATCTAAATATCCTAATACTGGAATGAAGTCAGGGATTAGATCGATTGGAGATAAAGCGTATAAAACAGTTACTCCTGCTAAGAACTTAGCGATGATTGGAGTTTCTTTCTTCTTAAGCGCAATAAAGACTGCAGGAATATCTATTTTCAATTGTTTTGCTCTTTCCTTAAGATTCATGGTTAATTCCTCCACTAGAATTTATATTTATTTTATCATATAATTATGGAGGAATAAAGTTTATTTTTGAGGTATCAGAATGAATAAAAGCATCAACAATCTTCTTTACAAGCTCAATAAGTTTCAATGGGAAAATTATATGGAAGATAAACACCACGATTTAAATCTTATTTGCAATGAAATATATGATTATCTCAGCCATTTGGGCTGTTCATCTGACTTAAGTAAAAGTGAATTGAGGCGTTTAGTAGAATACGAACCTTCTGTTTCTACTTTAAGAAACAAGATTGATGATAGTTATAATAATGGTTTTAAAGATGATATTAAAGAAGATGTGCTTTCTTTAATGGAAGTGCGAAATAAAGTTTCTAAGAAGCTTGGCTTTAAGGATTATATTGATTTAGTCATGTGCTGCGAAGACTTGGATTTTGAAATATTAAAGAGTCTAATTGATGATTATATTGAGAAGAACTTAAACCATGCAAAAGAATTGATAAATAAATACGATTTAACATGGGGAAATTGGTTTCTTAATCTTAAAAATATAGGACCTATTGATTTAAAAGATATAGATTCTCTTATTGATAAGTTTTTAGAAAAATTTGGTTTTAAAGAAGTACTCAGCAAGATAAAAATTGCATATGATAAGGATATGGGCTATTCTACTAAGATTTCACCAGATGATATAATGATATGTGCCAGAAAGCCTAATTCAATATTTGATTTAGGAACATTGTTTCACGAGTTAGGCCATGGGATTTTGTATTATTATGCAAGTGAAGAAGATGATGACTCATTTTTTAATATTACCACAAGTTTTGATGAGTTCTTTGCAGTTCTTATGGAAAACTTGGCCTTGTTGACCATGTTCCCAAGAGATGTATCGGAAAAAATGAAGGATATCGTAGATTTAGAGTACATGAGGACAGCTATATCTGCATCTTTTGAATTTGATTTATGGAATTTTAATGAAGATCCAGAAAAATTGTATGCTGAGCATTATTCGAAATTAGGAATTAAGCAAGACAACCTGAGACCTTGGTATAAAGATAGCTTTAGGAGCCTCGATAGCATGTATATACATAATTATACACTTGGTCAAATTACTGCTGAAAAGATAATATATAAAAACTATAATAATGACTGTTTAGAGTTTGGTAGTTATCTCAAAAATATATGTAGATAAGGATTAAAGATTTAATGTATTAAAATAAACTATAAGGGGAAAATAAAAAAAATAACATACTTTACAAATAATGCAAAGTATGTTATATTTTATCAGGTAACTAGATATAACTTGGCGGTTTACCCTAATATTTTTGTTATGGGAAGTCGCTTTTAGCCTGCGAACTTGAAGCGATTATTCTTTATTTCTAATTGTTCGCATCTAGTTACCCAGATAAATTATTAACATTTTTTTAAGATTTTAAACAATAGTACATAAAAATATCACACTTTATAAATAATATAAAGTGTGATATATTTTTGGTAACTAGATTGAGTTTGTGATTCACACTAAGTTACACTTAGCTTGAAGGTGGCTAAGAGTAAACTAAAGCAGGTGACAATTATTTTTCATCCCTAAAAAAGGCTATGAAAACAGCTAGTATTAGCCCGAGGAGATTTATTAGTATTCCTAAAAAAGAAAATAATAAGTCAATCAACTCATATAAACTAATGCTTTCCATTAAATCACCACCTCTCATTGAAGTAGTAAACCGCAACTATTCAATTCTAGTTACCTTATATAAATTATTAACATTTTTTTAAAATTTTAAACAATAGTACATAAAAATATTTAAGAAAAAAGACAGGATAAATTTTATCCTGTCTTTTTCTAAAATAGTTTAACTTAGTTATTACATATTTCTGTTAAATTATAGTATACTATGTTATTATTTCCATTATAGATACTATTATACATTTATGTAATCTGAAACAACTCAAAAAGGATCACCAGATAATCACTAGCTACTAGTCACTAGCCACTAATCACTAATCACTAATCACTAGCCACTAGCCACTAGCCACTAATCCCACCCATATGCTATAATGATACAAAAGGAGTTGATCACATGTCCCTTAGATTCATCTATGGCAGAGCTGGAAGCGGAAAAAGCCACTTTTGCTATGAAGATATCAATAAAAATTTTAAAAAAAATGAGGACAATTTAATTTTAATCGTTCCAGCAAATATAAATTATGAAGCAAGCAGAATTGTTTTGGATTTTTTAGGACCTGCTGCTCCTTTAAAGGTTCACGTTTTAAGTTTTAACAGGCTTTGCTTTAGGATATTCAATGAGCGTGGTGGAATGAAAAAGGAATTAATAAGTAACGCTGGAAAGAACATGCTCATATATTATATATTGAATAAGCATTTAGACAAGATGAAAATGTATAAAAATCCTTCTAAACTAGTGAATATTACAAGTGAGTTTAATCAAATAATCGCTGAGTTTATCAGATACAATATTTCCATAGATATGCTTAAATCAATAATTTTAAATATGGAAAATGATGAACTAAAATCAAAACTAATAGATATATCTATAGTATATGGAGAATACTTAGAAAAATTGAATGAAAATTATTATGATAAGGAAGAGGAGTTAAATTATCTCTTAAGCGAGATGGACAGATCTACTTTATTAAAAAATAGCAGAGTGTGGATCGATGATTTTATAGAATTTACTCCTCAACAATATAATGTCATAGGTAAATTGATGAAGCTATGCAAAACTGTAAATATAACGCTCAACATCGAGCAAAACGATAAAAGAGAGATCTTTAATCCATTGAAGTACACTGAAAATAAGCTTTTAAGGCTTGCTCAAGATAACAATATTTCAATAGATAGACCTATTGAAATTCCATGTTCACCTTGCATTAGATTTAAAGATTCAGAGGACCTATCTTACCTTGAAGAAAATATTTTTTTATATCCTGTAAATCATTATAGTAAGATACCAAGCAATATACAAATATTCAAAGGGAAAAATACATATTCGGAAGTTGAATTTGCGGCGAGATCAATAAGTGAGTTAATTCGTGAAAATAATTTAAGATATAAGGATTTTGCAGTAATTTGCAGTTCTATTGAAATCTATGAAAGCTTAGTCCAGACCATATTTAAGGAATATGATATTCCATATTTTTTGGATAAAAGGAGAAACAGCAAGGGAAACAATTTAATCAATGCAATCTTTTCATCCCTGGAAGTGATCATCAGAAACTTTAACTATGAAAGCATCGTTTCCTTTTTAAAAAGCGGATTTGTAAGAATTAGCAATGAACAAATTTCAAGTGAAGAGAATAGACTAAAAATAGATAGATTGGAAAATTATCTCTTAGCCACAGGAACAAAAGGGAAAAAGATGTGGCTGTTTACTGATAAATTTGATTATAATCCTTTTAAATCATCTTCCGAAGAGGTTTCTAAAAGCGATCTTGAATATATGGAAGAGATAAATAACATAAAAAATTTCATAGCTGAAAAGTTTGTGCCTTTAAGCAATGTGTTATCCAAGAAGCAGAAGATCAACACATTCTGCAGAGAGTTTTATGATTTTTTATTAAAGATTAACTTTCCAGAAGCCATCGAAGAGCTATTAGTAGAATTCAGAAAAAATAATATGGAAGATAAATTAAATGAGTATAGACAAGTGTGGAAGATTTTCATAAATATATTGGATGAATTGGTGGAAGTTTTAGGTGATGTTAAAGTTACCGGGGAAGAATTTTATAAGATGCTGCTCTCATCCATAGAAGAGCACGATATCGGTGTTATACCATCTAATATTGATGAAGTCACCATAAGCGATGTTTCAAGATGGGTGAGTAAATCTGTGGACTATCTTTTTATTTTAGGAGTCAATGATATGCTTTTTCCGCAAATTCCTGTAGAAGAAGGACTGCTTTCAAATAAAGATAGGGAACTACTTTTCAATAAAGGCGTTGAAATTTCTGTTTCTTCAAAGGAAAAACTTCTGAGATCAAATTACGATGTGTACAAAACAATAACATCTGTATCTAAGCATTTAACTCTATCCTATGCAATGTCCGATTTTGAAGGAAATGCCCTAAGACCTTCTATCATTATTTCCAGAATTAAGCATATTTTTATAGGACTCAAGGAAAAAACTGATTTAAATATTGACGGTGAAGATATAATGTTTACTATCCAAAGGAAGCTTCCCAGCTTTAATATATCCATGGAAAATGAGAGAAATGAAATCTACAATGCTGCTCTTAGTTTTTTTGAAAAGATACCTTATTATCAAACTTTAATCGAAAATTACAGAAGCGGTTTTAAACACGATAGCAATCTCATAATAAACGACAAAGAAAAGTGGAAAAAATTATATGGAGATCCATTTGTCATGAATGTATCTAAAATTGAAAAATATGCAAACTGTCCATTTTCTTTTTTTGCACAATATGGGATGAAAGCAAAAGAAAGGAAAGTGTTTGAATATTCCACTCAAAGCGAAGGAAGTATGCTCCACAGTGCTATCGACGATGTATCCAGTGGATATATAAAGACTAAGAAAAATTGGGAAAGAATAGATGAAGATTATTGCAAAGAGCTTGTTGATAAGATATTTGACCAGCAATTAGAACAGAATAAAAACTCTCTTCTTAAGAATGCTAGATTTAATTATCGAGTAGAGAGGCAAAAAAAGGTAGTAGTTAGAACCCTTATGACCATATCAGAGCATATGAAGAGCGGAAGCTTTACTCCTATTGGTTATGAAGTAAAATTTACTCTGGGAGGGAAGTTTAAACCTATCATTTTAGAACTATCCTCTGAGGAAAAAGTATATTTTACAGGTCAGGTAGATAGAATCGATGTCTTAGAAAAAGATGAAAAGACTTATATAAGGATCATAGATTATAAATCAGGGTCTAAAGAATTTTCCTTATCCAGTGCTTATTATGGAACACAGATTCAGCTTTTAGTTTATTTAAATGCCTTAATAAATGAGCTGGCGTTAAAAAATCCTGCTGCTGCAGGGATCTTGTATTTAAGAATCGAAGATCCTTTGATCTCTATAGAAGAGGATCTCAGCGACGGGGAGATTGCTGAAAAAGTGAGCAGCCAGATAAAGATGGATGGGCTTGTTTTAGATGATGTAGATGTGGTTAAGTCCATGGATGCGAATATAAACGGATATTCAAAAATAATACCGGTTAATTTAAAATTAAATGGTGAAATTGGAAGCAGATCTCAAGTTGCATCGGAAGAAGATTTTAATCTTTTAATGGAATTTATAATAAAAAAGCTTAGGGATATTTGCGAGGAAATGATCTCGGGAAATATAAAGGTTAAACCTTTAAAAGAGATTGGTAAAGAGGGCGACGGAGCTTGCGAATACTGTGAATTTTCTCATTTTTGTGGTTTTGATAGTACCCTGAATAACAACAATTATAATTTAGTAAGAAAGCTCTCAAATGAAGAGGTATTTAAAAAGATAAGAGAGGAGCTTAATAATGGCTAGGATTTTTACAGAAGAGCAGACTAAAGCCATTCTAACGGGTGATTGCAATTTAATAGTTTCAGCAGCTGCAGGTTCTGGAAAGACAGCTGTTTTAGTGGAGAGGATCATAAGAAAGATAACGAATTTTGAAAATAATAAAAACATCGATGACTTTTTAGTTGTAACTTTCACAAATGCTGCAGCATCTGAGATGAAAGAGAGAATAGAGGAAGCTTTAAATAAAATAATCGAAGAGCCTGATTTAGATAAAGAATATATTTCAAATATCACAAAGCAGATAACTTTGCTTCCAATAGCAAATATTACAACTATACATTCATTTTGTTTAAACGTCATCAGAGATAATATCCATAAAACCGACTTAGATCCTAAATTTAGAGTAGCTGATGATTCTGAAGTGAATATCTTGATAAATGAAGCTTTAGAAGAGCTATTTGAAGAGGAGTTATCTAAAGAGGAAAATGGAAATTTTATTGAATTGATGTACACCTTTGACGAAAGAAGAGAGACGAGATTAAAAGAAACCATCTTAGATCTATATAGATTTTCAAGGAGCCTTCCTGATTTTAAATCCTGGCTCTTTAATTCCTGTGAAAAATTAAATATCTCTAATTGGACAGATTTCTTAAATTCTTTTTATGGAAATAAATTATTTCACCTTTTAAAGGCACAGATTAAAAATTTTATAGATGCTGTTTCACAGGGTGAATTATTTTTAAAAGAAACCCCAGGTCTATCAAAGTACTATTATAGTTTTGTTGATTTAAGAGAAGCGTTAGAGGGTTTAAATGCATATAATGAATTAGATCAGTTATTAGAAGAAATGAGGCTTTTTGATATTGAGGATCTCCCTAGGACTCGGGGTTATGAGGATGAAAAGGCAAATGCTAAAGCTTTAAGAAAATTTGTCAAGGATTCTATCGATGATATTAAAAAAAATTATTGTAAAAGCCATGAGTACATACTAAAATCTTTAAAAGGAAGTTACAGAGTGCTTAAAGAGCTAGCTCTAGCAACTTTAAAATTTCATGACATTTTTTCCACAAAGAAAAGGGAAAAAGGGATCATCGATTTTAACGATATGGAACAGATGTGCTTTGAAATCTTATTGGAAAAAGATGTAAGCAAAATATATATGGATAAATTTTCTGAAATACTCATAGATGAGTATCAAGATTCAAATAGAATACAGGAAGAAATTTTAAAGTCAATATCGAGAGTGAATAGTCCATATAATTCTCCAAATATTTTCATGGTGGGAGATGTGAAACAGAGCATATACGGCTTTAGAAATGCTTGTCCTGATATGTTTATTGAAAAATATAGATCTTATAGAGATGATGGATTATATAGGAAGATTAAATTATACAAAAATTTCAGATCCAGTAAAAGGATATTGTCCTCAGTAAATGAAATTTTTAAAATGATCATGTCTCAAGAAATTGGCGGAATTGATTATGACGAGGAAGAATTTTTGATATTTGGATCTGATACGGAAGATAAAGGTGAAGTTTCAATCAACATTTTAAATTATGATAAAGAATATGAAACAGATTCAGAAGAAGAATTGACTACCATTCAAGCTGAAGCCAGGATGGTAGGGAAATTGATAAATGATTTGATTCAAAAAAAGCAGATGATTAAACGGGATGAAAAGTTTAAAGAGATCGACTATAGAGATATAGTCATACTTTCAAGAACTACAGAAAAAGTAAATAGGATATTTTTAGATGAGCTTTCAACATGGGGAATTCCAGTTTATGCCGATGCAAAGACAGGATATTTTGAAAGCTATGAAATTAAGATAATGATTTCACTTTTATGCATAATAGATAATCCATACCAGGATATATCTCTCTTATCAGTTTTAAAATCTCCTATAGGAGGGTTTACTCCAGATGAAATAATGGACATTAGGCTTGTCGATGAAGAGAGCTATCTATATGATAATATGCTGACCATGGATAATAAAAAGGTGAAGGATTTTATAGAAAGGCTCAATTTTTATCGAAAGGAAGCTGGACACTTAAAAATTCATGAGCTTATATGGAAATTATTTACTGAAACAGGATTTTATGGCTATGTTGCTGCTCTTCCATATGGAAATGAAAGAAGGGCTAATTTAAAACTATTATTCAAAAAAGGAAAGGATTTTGAAGAAGGAAATTTTAGAGGTTTATTTAATTTCATAAATTTTATTAATAAATTTAAACAAAATGATGGCGATTTCGGATCAGCTAGTACAATAGGAGAAAATGAAAATGTAGTCAGGCTTATGAGCATACATAAGAGTAAAGGCTTGGAATTTCCAGTAGTTTTCTTGATCAGAGCGAGTAAAAACATTAATTTTGCTGACTTGAAAAAAAAATTAGTGTATAATAATGACTTAGGGCTTGGAATAGATTATACTGATATTAATAAAAGAGTTATAATGACTAGTATTGTTAAAGATCTGATAAAGAATACCTTGAAAACGCAGGTACTCTCTGAAGAGATGAGGCTTTTGTACGTTGCCATGACTCGTGCAAAATATAAACTCATTATCACAGGCTCAGTTTCAAATTTGGATAAGAGCTATTTAAAATGGCAAAGCAGTTTAAAATACACAAGCAGTAAATTATCAGATTTTTATATTAATTCATGTAAAAATTTTTTCGATTTAATAATGCCTAGTGCGATTTTGAATAAAGAAATATTTGAAACAAAAGCTTGGGAAATGATGGATATTGATAAAAGCAGATTCATTCAGAGAAATGATGTAGACAAAAGCAATGAAACTATGAAGGTTTATGAAGAAATAGATAGAAGACTTAGTTATGTATATCCTTTTGATAAATTCACTAAATTGCCTGGTTTTGTCACTGTTACTGAGTTAAAGAGAAGATGGGAAATATTCGAAGAAGATGAATATAACGAAAATGATAGATTGATAATTGAGTCTCCAAGATTTTTATCTCCTCACAGAAATATTAAGGGAAATGAGGTGGGAATGTTAAACCATCTTTTCTTGCAGCATCTTGACTTAAATAGAGAATACACTTATATATCTTTAAATGAAGAGATTCAAAAGATGATAAATGAAGAAAAAATAACCCAGGATCAAAGGATGTTTATTATGGTTAAAAACATAATGAGCTTTTTATCATCTGATTTAGTTAAAAGGATTAGGAAATCTAATTTTGTGAAAAAAGAATTTCCATTTCAAAGTTTGTTTCCATCTAGAGAGCTATTTGTTTTAGATTTTGATGATGTACAAGATGATCTAGTTATGGTTCAAGGGATAATAGATCTTTTCTTTGAGGAAGATGGAGACATTGTGCTTTTAGATTACAAGACAGATAGCAAGTTAAATGATAGCATTGTTCTTAATTATGAGAGGCAATTAAATATATATTCAAAATGTTTAGAAAAAATATTAGAAAAAAAAGTAAAGGAGAAACTTATATATTTACTATCAAAAGATGAGTTAATAAAATTATAAAAGTAGGTGGAAAAGAAAATGAATGTGAAAACTATTCTTGTTGTAGATGACGAAAAGGATATTGTAAATGCTATTAAGATTAATCTTAAAAATGCAGGGTTTAATGTCCTTACTGCAGAAGACGGAAAAGTTGCTATTGACATTTTAGAGAAAATATCTGTTCACCTTATAGTAATTGATTTAATTATGCCACTTTTGGATGGAGAAAGAATCTTGAGAGAAATAAAAAAAAGATCTGGAAATGTATCAATCATTTTATTGATAAAACAAGGAGAATATTTTGACAAAACTCAAGCTTTAAATATTGGGGCAAATGATTATATAATGAAACCATTTACGCAAGAGGAACTTATGCAAAAAATAAAATCATTTTTAAAAAAGGAAGAGGTTAAGCTTTCTAAAGAAGAAAATTCACATATTATTGAAATTGAGAACCTGGTGATCGATTTAAAAAAGAGAATCATCACTATGGATAATAAATACATAAAGGTCACTCCCATTGAATTTTCTATTTTAGAGCTTTTAGTTAAAAATCACGGCAAAGTTTTAAGTGTTACAAGTATATACGAATCTGTTTGGAATCAGAAATATTTTGCATCAGATAATACTGTTATGGTTCACATAAGAAGGCTTAGAGGTAAAATTGAAAGAGAGCCTAATAACCCAAAAATAATTAAAACAGTTTGGGGAGTCGGCTATAAAGTAGATATATAAGATTATTATATTTTAAAAAATATTTTAAAAAAATGTAAATTATTTGCAACAGTTTTAATTTTTTTAGCATCTGTATAAGAAATAATATATCAAATAAACCTTTTAAACCTTTAAATCCAAATATTAGATAAAACAAATATATAAAAAAAGGAATATTGAGGAGAGAATGTCATAATAATATTTTTAATCCTATGTTTTTTAAAAAACATAGGATATTTTTTATTGGTTATAGATGGAATAAATAGAATTTTTTGGAATATAATATATTTTTCTAAAAATATTAAAAAAAATTTTTTTTTTTGCAACACTCTTCAGAATTAATAACTCTTTATATATAGATAACAAAAAATTAGAATTAAAAACCAATGAATTCAAAAATTTTAATCTTAGGAAAAAGTCAGAATAAAAATATAATAGAAAAGGGAGAATATATAATAAAATTTTATTTTGGGAGAATGTATCTTTGATTAAAATTAAAATATTAGTTGCAACAAAATCAAGGCATAAATACTCTATATATATGTTCAACTAAATATGGATAAAGCACCTAAGAAAAATTAATATTAAGCACTTCAGATTTCCCTAAAAGTATGAAATTTCCAGATTAAATAAATCCTATGAGAAAGCCTTAAAAAAGTGCCTAAAGTACAAAAGATGAATCTGCATTTCATTTTTAAATATTTAAGGAGGTACTTTTTATGAAGTTAAAAAAGATCAAATTTTTTAAGCTATTTTCTTTTGTCATAATATCATCATTGTTTTTATCAATAACTGCATATTCTACAGTAGCGGTATCTTCAAAGGAGCAAAGGCTTAAATCTTACGATGAATTAAAGCAAATTTATATGAAGATTTTAGGGACTGAAAGCACAACCAGGGATCCATATCTTTATACTATGAATGAGGATGTTGTTGTAGCAGCACCTGAGTTTGCACCTGCACCTGCTGAGGCTCCTCAAGCTTCTATGGCTATGAATACAACAAGTAGTGCTAGTGCTGTTTCAGTTTCCAGTACAAATACTCAAGTAGCAGGAGTAGACGAAGGAGATATCGTAAAAACAGATGGCAACTATATATATGCAGTTTCGAATATAAATGGCAATAAA
>JGI20166J26741_11587473_pt1 | contig 11798 bp, 12 predicted proteins | sample TergutCu122P5_FD_26741 | JGI IMG/M metagenome (IMG submission 26741) | reverse complement strand
GAAGGAAAGATAAAGGGAGAGATGGAAGTGACAAGAAGACGAGGAAGAAGATGTAGGAAGCTACTGGATGACCTTAAGGACAGGAGAGGATACTCTCATTTGAGGGAGGAAGCTCTAGATCGCACTATGTGAAGAAATCATTTTGGAGGGGGCTTTGTAACTGTTGTCAGACAGAATACTGAATGAATGAATGAACTACACAGGAACTCTTCAGGTAAAGAAAAGACAGCTAAGATAATAGGACACAATATAACAAATCCTTTGACAAGGCAGTATGCTCCCATCAGTTTAAAATGGGAAGAAGTTCCTATAGCTACTTCCACTGATGAGCCATGATAAAATTTTTTAGTGAGAATGCTGATGATTTGCACAAGAATGCAGTTAGGAGATCCAGCAGACCAAAGAGAACTTTGAAAACTAGGAATGAAGATATTTTATTGAAAATGAACTCATCAAACACAGTGTAGTGGATGTTAGTGTAAGAAGTGGAAATTGTGTAAGATGTAAAAAAAATTATGATTGCAGTTAAAATTATATTTGTGACAGAAATACAAGTGACATGCAGAATTTTAAAATGGTAATTGATAAGGAAGATCAGTTAAAAGTCTGAGACAGAGAAATGAGATGGGAAATATATCAAGAAATTTTAACATCAATAATACAACTGAAGGACATAACAATCATGATCTGAGCTTAACACACATATTACCTCATAATCAATTTATGAAGTTACGTTCATGTTCATTCTAAAGGAGAAGGAATGAAGCTGTGGTTAGAGAAAGTGTGGTCCAGCGTCCAGGTGGTCTTCTTAAAAACCCATCTTTATTAGTGTGCGATCAGTTGAAGGCACATGTAACAGAATCAACAAAAAGGCTTGCCACTAAACTGAAGACACATCTCACAGTATCGTAATTCCTGGTGGATTAACTAGTCAATTACAGCCTCTGGACGTTTCAGTTAATAAACCATTCAAGGGATTTATACATGAGGAACGGGCAAAGTGGATTTAGGCACCAACTCATCACGTTACACCAGCAGGAAGAGTGAAACAGCATTCGATTTCTAATGTTTGCGAGTGGGTGAAAAATTCCTGGCAGGGAGTTAAAAGTGAGACTATTGTAACATCTTTAAAAAAATGTGGCATTAGCAATGCACAAGATGGAAGTGAAGATGACCTTTTATATGAAGAAAGTGACGCATCGAGTGAAAACAACCAAGAAAGTTATTTTAATGGCAGTGATGACGATTTTCTGTGTTTCTATAATGAATAAATTATATTATAGTTGCTAATTTTGTTATGTAACAATTCTGCTTTCTTCCAATAAATTAGTAAAATTAAAATACATTCATCATTATTTTTTTCTAAAATTTCTAACGGAAAGTCACAGTGTGTCTTATGGGTTGGGAAATATGGTACTTACCTTAGTTTGTAAGAGATAAATCAGTTCCTATTCTATTTGCAGATGACACTGACATCTTATTGTCCCATTCAGATCTTACTGACTTTAATAACAGTATCAACACTGTTTTTAAAATTGTAAGAGTTTGGTTTAAACAAAACTTACTTTCCTGAATTTCTACCAAACCAGTTTACTAATTTCACAACTAAAAATAATAACCAGGTTGAAATAAGTATTAATTATAATAATAAATCTATCCCTACTATTATTTATACAAAATTTCTTGGTTTAACTGTTGATTGTTCATTACCATGGTTAAACTGTATTGATTCGCTGACAAAAAAATTAAACACCATATTACTTAATTCAAAATATTAAACCATATTTGTCTATTTTTATTCTGAAAATAATTTATCATTCCACTTTTAAAACCAATTATGTCTTATGGTTAATATTCTGGGGAAACTCGTCACATTGTTCTGTAATTTTTAAAATGCAGAAAAGGATAATTAGGATAATAATGGGGTTACAGGGAGTCTTGCAGAGAATTATTCAAGGAATTAAAAATATTACCACTTTCATCACAGTATATATTCCCTTTATTATGGTTTGTTGTTAATAATAAGGATTATTTTGTTTCAAATAGTGTATATTATAACAATAATACCAGACAAAGAAGTGATTTACACTTGCCTCAGGTAACTCTGGCCATGTATATGAAGGGAGTTTATTATTCAGACATCATAATCTTTAATGGTCTTCCCCAGGCAATTAAGGATATCTCCAGGAAGCCTAATAAGTTTAAAATTGCTCTAAAGCATTTTCTTCCTACACACACATTTTATAGTGTAGATGATTCTGTTAACAAACAGCAATATTTCACTTTTATTGTGTTTATATTATCCTGTCATCTTACACTGTACAGTTATATTAAAATACTCTGTATTTATTCATTATCTATTGCTCTTTTACTTCATTAATTTTTAAATTTTGTATCACAGTTTGTATACATTTATTTAGTTTATATGTTTGTATAATGTACTTTATTTTGTGTATTTGTAATTTTGTAGTCATTGTATTTACGAGTACTTATTCTAATTTGAAATTCTATATTAAATTCGCACTATTATGTTTTAATTATTTTTTACTATCATAAGACTGATTCTTCTGTTACATGAAGACGAAATACTAATTTTTGACTGTTCCTATTTTCATTGGATGAACTCCTGTATATGGATTTTTTGGAATACTAGTGAAGTTAAAAACTCAAATCGTCAGCAACACTGCTATGAAAACCTCAAATCTTGATATACGAGTATGTACATATATTACGCTTAGATTATGGACACTGGTGACATGTAATACACGCGAAGGAACCAGTCATTTAAAATTTGCTTGGAATGTTTCACAGGTACAGGTCACTTAGAAAACCTAAAATGAAGACAGCATTAAAATTTAAGTTACGTTAAACCTGTTTATATTGAGTAGCTGACAACTGACTATAGACATAGCCTTTCATGCAAGGAATATTATAGTTTGGATTCTGATACCTTAGATTTATGACTGATTAATAGGTTTATAGTTGACTCAGCTGCACTGGTTATTAACAACACAAAAAATTTTTATAAACTAAACTTAAACTGTCAATTAAACTTACCAAGGCGAATTTTAGCCATTGAAAATGTAATGATGATATGTCCATCACTTGAATACCAGACCCTTGTTTGTGTCAATGACATATCCTACATGAAGGTGAGGTTGACGTAGTCATTAATTGCATTTACTGTTATTTTATTCTGCTCCTAATGTCAAAGATGTGTCAAGTGTGGTGACTGTCATTTTGTGATGCAGGACCTCAACAGTGGAACTTGTACACGATCCAAACCAGGTCACTCAATTGACAGCTCATTAACACGCGTGCTAGCCCTGTCACAAGAACAGAGTTCTCGCAACAGAGTGGTACCTCTGAACATCACATACAGGGGAGGTGGAGGTGGTGGGGGTACCTTTGTGTTTCTGGTGAGTTGTGTGCCTTTGTGTGGTTTGCTCTGTTTGTTGTAGGAAATATGCTGAGCACAAATTCATAATTATTTTTCTGCAGGTGAACAAATTCAATGAGTCTGTGCCTCTGGTAGTGGCATCTGGTGGAGGTGGTCTGAGTGACAGCAAGAGTAAGGATGATGGATGTAAACATGGACATGGATTGAATGCTAGTACACTAGACACGACAGGCAATGAGTATGGTCCAGGTGCTGCAGGTAGAGTGAAGTTCAAGTTCAGTTCAATTTAGTTTTCCTCCATCCTTGTGTGATAAGGAAGAGGCTGTTGCAAAAGTTGTGGGTGAAGGTGGATGCTTTGCTCAAAATGTATGTTGCAGACATGAGTTCTTGCAGTTGTTATCAGTGGAACTTGTTGCAGGTGCGGGTGGTGGCTGGAGAAACAACAGTGCACTGGAGGTGCGGATGGAAACTGGACGCGCTCTGCTAGATAATGGCATTGGTGGAACGGCATGTTATAATGAGCCCACAGGGGCAGGTGCAGGAGGGTTTGGTGGTGGAGGTGGTGGTTGTGCTGCGGGGGGTGGTGGAGGTGGCTTTGCAGGTTTGTATAAGATGCTTGAGACAGACAGGACTCTACACAATATTATTATTGTTTGTTGTGTTGGTTGTATGAGATTACATTTTGTATGTTGAGTTGAGAAGGATATTAAACGAAGTGGCCATGTTGATATTGTTATATATTACTCAAGTATAGCAAGGAAAACCATGGAAATTCTCACCTTATAAAGAATATGAATTGCAATGATCCAACAGGTGGGAACGTGTGGTCTGAACCCACAAGGAATGGGGAGGGTGGGTACTCATATGTCAGAACAGAGGTTCTGAGCGACATTAAGACGGGTCAGCACCAAGGTCCAGGTATGGTGCTTATTATCCCTGGTCTGGACAAGGCCTGTAGCTGTGATTACCGCTGTGTGGCACTGGATGAGTTCCGCAGTGAAGTCCAGTGCATCTGCCCTGACAACTGGATGCTTGCTGCTGACAACACATCTTGCATATGTGAGTGATATGTCCTTATCTTTCATCTTGAAACTATTTGGCCAATTCTGGTGAAATTTGATATTGAGGTCTACCCTAAATTTGTGGCTTTCATTCTTCTGGATTGTGGCACCACCTCCCAGAAGAATGAAGACTCTTACTTCACAGCTGCAAAAGCCTAAAACTTGCATTTCTTGAATTTGTTGGTAGAATTTACTTTGTGCCCATATCAATGCCATGTAACCCCTGTGGTCAAATGTAACTTTTTTCCCCCTTCATGGCTCATCATGCATAAATCTAGCACATTTGGTACAATGCAAACATTGTAGTTATATGTAACTTTTATATTGTTGAACATTTTATATGTCATATATTTAGCAAAAGGTAGGGAAATAATTCATGTGTCTAGGAAGTGTACAATGCTGCATCACTGAAAGATTTATGACTGCTCTATACATGTACAGTTTCTGTACTGTTCACTACAACAGACTTGGCCATGCAGAGTAACAAAAAGACTAAGGGACCCAAAATTTACATGAGTGCACTTGGATTCTTACATGCATTTCCACATTACTTTTTTCCCCTACTCAAGCTGTCTTAAAATTCTAAGGTGGGATGTAAATATTAAAGATATTTTCAGCTATTTATATATGTGTGTGTTGGGAAGTTGTTCCTAAAAATTGCAGCCATGTACCCAGAAAATTTCCATTTGGGGGAAGGGACTACCCTGCGGTTGTATATAATTTATGTTTGATTTTACAAACTACAGGTACATATTCCTAAGTTTTTCAAGGTTCCACTGTACTGGTCTTCTGTCAATTTCAGTGGCTGATTTTGGTTGAAGGGTACGTGGTGTAAAACACTGCATGTCTTTATGTCTACAAAATATTTTGGAAACTGAAATGGGAAGATAATATTAAAACTGCAATTAAAAAATAGGTTTGTGATGTGAAATTAGTTGAACTAACTTAGGTAATTTGTATTTAGATAAGAAAGTTTGAAATTTCAGGTTCTGATAACAGAGAGTCTGTCATATTAACTCAGTTCCATAAGCATGGTTCATGTACCCACAGAAGTGGTGTTTAAAAAAAAAAGAGCATGGTGGAAGATTTTGTGTGCAAAATATTATTTTGATTAGAATGGTATGGGTGCTGCTGTGCTGGTGCTGCTGCTGCTGCAAATTGTATATTCTTAGACGCTTCTACTTACATAGTAAATACTTAATTTTTTAAGATATGTAAGTCACACATACACACACAAATAGACTAAAGGCATTTATCAAATTGTCTGGTTGTCTGAAAGGATACAAAAGTATTCATTTTAAGTGCACACGTTGCTATAGTTTACATGTTTTGTAACATAATTGTGTCATTGTTTTCTAGTACCTCCAGAGCCTCCCATTGCATACATTGTTGGGCTGATGGGGACTGCTGCTGTGCTGGTTCTTGGACTTGCTTTCCTGTGTTGCTGCCTATGTAAGTAAAGCCCTTGTCTTAGGTCCATGATGCTGTTCAGTTACTGAGTAGCAGTTCATTGCACCTTTCAAGTATATTATGAAGAATTGCTAGTATTTGTAGTAGAAACAAAAAACTGAAAATATGCTATCCCACACAACACTTTAATGTCATATCACACAGTTCCACTTATTTTGGTTCGCATGAACCATCATCAGGCCCTTCTTTTTACAACACTTAGAAAAAAATAGTATTAGTATTATTTGTTTGTACATTTATTTTGTATCATTAATCATGTCAAGGATAGTGGTGGTATGTTTTTGCTAATGGCTGTCTGTTTCTAGGATTACATTTGGGATGACTATGTTGTTTTGAAATTTAATCTTTATCAGCAGTTACCACATTTGAAAATTATATTTTTCAGTGCTATTATAAAACCTCACAATTTTCGTATTGTAACTGCTTGGCATGACTGCAGATCACAGTGCAAGTCTTACTTGTACTTGAAGGTTAGGTATAACATTCATACAAAATTTGGATGGAAAACCTCAACGGCAGAGATTGCTTAGGACACCAAGGCCTAGTTTAGGCTCCACTTAAATGTAATATAAAAGAAATTTATTGAAAAAATATATGGTGGGGAGTTTTTTGAACACAGTTATAACTTCAGTAATACAGAATTCAGGCAACTCTTTAACATGAAATGATGAAACTGTGGAAACAAAGGAGAAAGGGAATTTCTTGGTCATGTGAACAACAATGGTTGGCTGGTCAAAGAAAACCCTGATATATGCAGACATTTAATTAATAATTTTATTGATTGTTTGATTAGATCATTGGATGGTTAATTAGTTAAGTCCATGAAACAAAGTTTCTTGTTAACTAACACTTAGAATCTGGTCCAAGAAGTCTTTTCTACCATTAAGCTGCATTGCTTGTTACATAGCAGGCTAGTAAGTTACTTAGTCAGGTAGCCATATAATTGTTAATTAGATGATTAATTAGTCAGTTCCACAAAAACCAAGAAGTTTCTCAGCGTCCGAATAACTTCCGAATATACAAGGAAGGCCTTGTACAATAGAGTTAGTAAGTCACAAGTTTTGCGGTTTTATTTCTCTTATTTAGCAAGCAAAAGTTGAAGCTGGCTACAGCAGTTGTAACAGCCATTGTGAAAGTGAAAGAGTAGTGTCCAGTTTTTGGAAAGAGGTGGCCAGTTTAAATGTATCGTATTTATGAAAATCTAAGTCGAAACACTGGTGAGCTGACTACTAGCTGCCATGTATTTAATCGTAGATGTGAGGAATGGCTTAAACCCAAAGGAATCATCTCAATGACTAAGAGTGGTGCAACACGAGGTGTCAGCTGTTTGAATCTACACGGTAAGAGAGCGTGTCTTTGCTTCAACTCTTCTTCCCATAACATCTAACCATGACTTAGATTTGTGTAAATACGGTACAGTAACTAACCTCTCCCTGAATGCAGCATGCCATTCCCAGGCCTTGTTAATGTTACTTCTTTCGGGCATAATCTGCAACTTGCATTGTCAGCTAATTGGTTTTATTGTGTTTTGTACAAAATTTGACATACGAGTATATGTAACTAAAATTCTGCTCATACACTTTTCTTATTTATGTGTGAAGACAGAGATTTTCAAACTTGATAAAAATAAAACTTTTTAGTAAACATCATATTAACTCCAAATTTCTATTCCTTATAGTATTAAATGACACACAAATGTCATGTGGGTTTGTGTACAACTATAGAGTATATGTTGACACACAATTTTGAATTCTGAATGACAAGAGTATATGACTGTTGTCAATGTTAAAAAAAAAAAGTGTCTTCATGAGCTGTTCTAATGAATACTTAATCTTTAAAACCTATTGCATAATTTTTTATAAAGCTGCATGCATACAATACAACTTTCACATCTTTCAGTATTGCTACATTTTTATGAAGAGTTGTTTGCATTTTAAATCACAAAGTTTATAACAAGCTGTTACATTTTTCTCAACAACATTCTGTTGAAACTTCTTTCATTCATGTAAATATAGTGCCTTGAACATGACATGCATGTAGAAACACATGTGCATATTCATGTAAGTGGATATTACTGTAACCAAATTTTAACCAAAACTGGAATATGTCAATACATTTTAGTGAATCTACTGACCTTGCAGAGAGCTGGAGAGGTATAGTTGGTATAACACCTAGCTATGGGCTGAATGGTCTGAGGTTCGAATGCCAGTAGGAACAAGAGATTCTGTATTCTCAAAATCATCTGGACCGGTTCTGGGGCCCACCCAGCCTCCTGTTTAATGAGTATTGGGCTATTGCCTGGAAGCGTAGTGTCTGGGACATGAAGTTAATCACTCACCTGCATTTAGTGGCAAGGTTGAGAATGAATGGAGCTATACTTGTGCTCCACCCCTCTTATGCCTTTATAGTGTGCACAGGGACAACCTTATCTCTTGTACCTTTTACCTGAACTTACAGGCAGACAGATGTTGTGAAGACAGTATTTTGTTGTGAACATCCTGAAAATGTGAAAAAATTACATAGTAGAAAATATGCACTCATGTTGTGATTTTGTGGCCTCAAAAGAAATATTTGCTGTGGCAATAGGTTTAATATTTTGTAGCTGAACTTCAAAATTTGAATTCAGATAAAACAAATTTGCACAAAAATTGAATTTCCTACTCTTCCCCCTTTTTTTTTTCTGCCTTAAGTAGATTATGTCAATAAATCTGTACAATATACAGAGTGTATTGTAAATATTGAAATATTTTGGAATTATTTGTTCTGTTAATGCAGGAAGCTATGGTACAGCAAGAGGTTAATTAGTGTTTTAATAGTTTGGAACATAAACTTAGTAAGGAAGCATGCTTAAACTAACCGCATCTCATGTTTTGTTCTGTATTGAAGGAATAACACCAGGACATACTATAAAGGACACCTTTGCATGAAGGTGTCACGTAAAATGTAATGTTCTTGTAGCAAGCCTGAATTGAGAGGCTTCAATGCCTGGGACCAAATAGAAGTTTAAGGACCTTTTCATACTAATGTGCACAAATATAGCATTTAATCTATGAAGATCAAGGTATATGTAAGCAACAATTTTTTATTTTGCATGATCCAATATTGAAAAAATAATGTTGTCATATTGCAGGCAACACAAGAAGTATTCAGCAGGTCGCTAGAGCCAGACTAGACCCACAGTGGTTATGCCAGCTAATAAAATAATTCAGCACAAGTAAACTACATGAACCAATTAGGCAAATACAAAGGGACATTTCTCACTATTGATTTGATGGATTCTGACACATTTTGTTTGATAGACAAATAATGTGTGAAGCCCCTCTCTGTTGACAAAATTATCAACACCTCTTTTAACACTTCTTTCTTTAATTTTTATTTTTTGGCTCCACTTGAGTATTTCCTCTGAGAGAGCAGGTTTCAAAAACAATTTAAAATGTACAAAAAGTGTAATTCAGTTGTTCCAAAAATGCAGATGATATATCATAAAATAACTGAAGTCCTCTAGTCCATGGTCACAGTCCAACAGAACATGAAGTTGTGAAGTGACAAACTGACACAAACTGAATTATGTACAAACTAAGCAAATTTTGCATGACACTGTCCCCTATATAGACTGATTGAATTGTGTTATACGGTAAGACACAAGACAAATTACAGCATCATTTTTATTATTGTCTCCATAAAACAACAACAATGACAATGATGATGACAACTACAACAACAATGCCAACAACATAAACAATACAAACATTACTACTACTACTACTACTACTACTGCAGCTGTGATGCTGCTGATGATACTACCACTACTACAGTTGTAATATCACAACCATCATCAACACTATCACCACACTACCAGCAGCTGCAGTATTAGTAGTAGTAGTAGTAGTAGTACTAGTAATAGTTGTTGTGGCATTGATAATAACAAGTGTAAACTGACAGAACCATCCCTAGCAATAAACCAGACATCATAATCCATAATAATGAAAGAGAAGTGTATTTTAATAGATGTTACCATTTCAGGAGAGAGAAGTGTGGTAAAAAAAAAGCCAAGAAGATAGTAAAATATAAAGCATCTCAATAGAAGTAGAGTGTGTGTGGAATGTAAAAACAAAAGTGATACCAGTAATAACTGGGGCAACTGGAACTATCTCAAAATTATGTAGAAAATACCTTAGCAACACACTGGGAAAGCATGAAATCAAGGAACTAGAGTAAACAGCTTTATTGGGCACTGCACACATACTGTGGAAAGTACTAATGTAAAGTACTAAATATTCAACATGTGTAAGAACATTACATGTAACCAGAGAATAGCTGCGACACTATACACCCTAGAAACATGATCTGTTTCAGGTATACATTTGTACTTGTAAATACCCTGCATAGAGATGATAAATGATGATGATGATGATGATGATGACGATGATATGGGAGAAACAGGAAGTGGAGTAGTGGCAGCTCAAGACCAAGCCATTAGTACAAACTATTTGAAAAATAAAATTTTGAAGGAAAAAAATTATGGTAAATGCAGATTATGTAAACAACATGAAGAAACTATTGACTACCTAACCTCAGGCTGCCCCATTTTGGTGAAGAATGAGTACATAATGAGACATGATAAAGTTTGTGCACATTTGCAATATGCAGAGCCCTAGGCATTGAAATGACAGACAAATAGTACACACACACACACACACACACACACACACACACACACACACAAATCAGTGTATGAACAAGAAGATGTTGCAGTGTTATGGAATCAAGGGATACACACTGGAAGAAAAGTTACGTCAAATAGGCCAGATATAATAATTAAAAACAAAAAAGAGAAAACATGCATACTGATAGATGTGGCAATACTTGCAGACAGGAATGTGATGCAAAAGGAAGCAGAAGAAAACTTAAATACACAATTTTATGTATAGTGATACAGTGAATGTGGAACATGAAATGTATATTATACTGGTAATAATTGGAGCCACTGGAATAGTAACACAGAGTTTAAAGAAAAATTTGGAATCCATACCAGGAAAACATTCAGTACATTCACAATGAAAGACAGCTATACTAGGAACATGACACATAATACGGAAAGTTCTGCAGTCTTGAACTTGAAGCATGAGTGGTGGGGATCACCATTGGTTCAAGTACCAAGAAGAAAAGGCATGTGACAAGAGACAACAACAACAACAACAACAACAACAACAACATAGTAGTAGTAGTAGTAGTACTAGTAATAATAAATTAGACAACAAACACTGGTATGAACATGTGCCAAGATCAGTCAAAACAAGTTAAGAAGGTAAGGTTACCATATTATGGAACCAACAAGCGTGAATTGACGGAACTATTCCTAACAATACACCGGACATCATAATCTGTGATAATAAAAAAAGAACATACATGTTAATAGATGCTGCAGTTTCTTGAGACAGAAATGTGATCAAGAAAGAAGCTGAGAAGATATTAAAATATAAAGACCTTATAATAGAAATTCAGCACATGTGGAGTGTGAAAGCTAAAGTGATACCAGTTGTAACAGGGGCAACTGGAACCATTTCAAAATCACTCAGACAATACCTGAGCAACATACCAGGAAAGCACGAAATTCAGGGACTGCAAAAATCAGCCATATTGGACACTGCACATATATTACGTAAAGTGCTAATGTAAATGTACATGTTTCATGTGTGAAATAACATTACATGTAGCATAAACTGTAAATACAGAACAGTTGCTACACTAGTAGTGTGTGGGATCCTTGAACCCCCAAAAGACATTGGCCATTAACATGATTTAGTGACTTTTTGATTTAGTGACTTTTTGATTGAGCGACTTTTTGTTTGAGTGACTTTTTGTTT
>JGI20166J26741_11587251_pt1 | contig 11801 bp, 7 predicted proteins | sample TergutCu122P5_FD_26741 | JGI IMG/M metagenome (IMG submission 26741) | reverse complement strand
CTTCTTCTTCTTCTTCTTCTTCTTCTTCTTCTTCTTCTTCTTCTTCTGGAATGTTATGCAGTGTCCATTATCACCAGTTACTGCCATTTCAGAGTAACATATGCCTCCAACTTTGGGGTGAAGGAGTCTAAACTGCTTAACCCTGAAAATGGAAGCAGAATGCTTGACAATGAGAATGGAGGTTATAACCATTCTAGCACTCAGCCGGTAGATATTCTCTTGGTTACAGGGAATCTGAGTGTTTCCTCAGAGGAAAAGACACACTTGTGTAAATTATTTAAACAAAAGATAGCAAGTAATTTAGTCTATATCGTGATAAATATGGTTTTTTTTTTTGTTATAAACTGTCCAAAATGATTTTTACAGGTGTTCTTGTACTAATGTTCAAGGCACCAGAAACTTTGTCACTTAAAAAAAATCAGTTTCAAATGTCACTATTATCCTGTGTAAGCAGGGTGAGTTTCTAATTATAAAATGTTTAATTTTTGACTTCCTGAATTGAACTGACACAAATTTTGACTTCGCCCGACCAAGTCTCAATGGCTTCTTCCCATTCGCGTGAGTACACAGCAGCTGGTATCCTGTTCAAATTTCTTCCCACTACTTGAATTTTATCATGGTTCCCAATTTGGCTAACTGTTAAATTTTACTATTTTCTAATAGGCCTGCCACGCGCAGGCACGCGCGCGCGCACACGCAAGCACACACACACACACACACACACACCTGTGCTGTGACATGTATGAACCCCACACAAGAGTCCTACAGGTTTTTCTTAATGTTCCAGCATGACTACTAACATGCATTCCCCCCCCCAAGATTTAAGACATGCAAAAAGTCAAAGTTTAAAATTGCCATGAATGAAACCCATTAATTTTCAAACTGACAAACTGCAACAACTACCAAGTCCCTTTTGCTACCCTCTATGCACCTAGTCTATCTCCTTCTAAATATCCCTGTCTCACTCCATCTATTACACTCTAACACTGCTCTCCTATTGGCCCGATGTCCTAATTATCTGCCTTTCGCTCACTCTCCTAATGCATCAATCTCTCTCAACACATCTATCTAATAGAATAAATTTAAATACAATATAGCCACTTTCAGTGCAACAGTTATAAGGCACCATGTTCCTCTGATACACTCATAACTATTTACTGGCACATACTGTGAGAGATTCCAAAAGATATGCAACATTATCAACACCACAGTCAGAACCTCAAATCTCGATACATTACTTTACATTTCCTTGTTCCCACAGCCTTTCCAAGGAAAGTAGCTATTAATTTATTCAGTTAAGAACTTTGCATTTTGAAGTCCAAATACCATTACTACCCACATGAAAGCATCTCACTCTTGTCTGTACCCTGCCATTGGATGGCACATCATAACACACCATGGTGTGGAACCCTCTCTTGTGTCCTAACAGCCAACAGTGACATCTCCACAATTGCCCAGAAAATAAAAATTTAAGGCACATCTTCAACAATCAGTTCCCAGTTTACCAAACCAAACTTACACAGAGATTTATGTCTTGCTATTAAAAATTAACACATCACATGTTCTGTATCTGGTTGCTTCACATTCTTCCTAGAACACATCAATATTTGACAGGTTGACAATGCTGCACTATAATCAAATATTATGGATATGTAGCAGTAATTACTGAAAGAGGGAAGTACAAATCTCCCCACTTAAGAATAATGTGGTTTTCTGACAACTTCATTACACAGTCCAAGTTTTCAGATGCAGAAACCATAACTTATCAACAATAAGCCTTTTAAAGACCTGCATTCACATAAGGAAATGGCATGTAGGAAAACAACCCTAAAAATGAATTTTATACACTTAGGCAGCATGGAAATTTACTGCATTTTTAAGACATTCTGCACAATCTCTCTTTTGATTCCCACAAACACGTTTACTTTATAATTTTATCTTTTTCTGTTTTTCATTAACCATAAACTCAAAATACCCACCTCAGGAGGCTAAAGCTTAAGCTTACTTTAGTGATAAAACCACTCAGTTTTCCTGAGACTCAGCAAGTTTCTTTGGAATGTCTGTTACCCATTTTCATACAACTTTCAATGTGGCAAAATTCATGTCATCCTTAATGACTAGTTATTTTACCTTAATTAACCCCTGTTTGGCAGCCCTGAAACATGAAAAACTGGTGAATGGGTATAAGGTGTACAACAGTTCTTCAACATTCCAATGTACTTGCTTTATCAGAGCCACACAGTATGAAAAGGATAAAGTTCATGAAATAATTTATTTACAATAGTGAGGCAGAGTGCTAAACTTGCCAACTGGAACATACACATGGCAGTGATAAACATTCTTTCTGAAGCAGTGAAGCACAACACTGCACATCATCCAAGAAGTTTGATTCCCCTTTTCACAACATTTTCATAGCATTCTTCTCCTACTCTCTGATAGTTCAGTAATCATCCTTAACACATAACAGCAGAAACATGGCAGCACATTTGATAACAACTGTTCAGATTTTGACTTCCAACCTCCCTTATTACCTACCAATTATTAGTTCTAAACACTTACAAAGAACACAAGCATTTCATACACACATTAAATTATGTTTTTAGGCACCCTGTTACTGGCTATTTAAACTGTGCAAGGTTGGCACATGAAGTAAGTTTATGAGATGGGTTCTGGAAATAGACCGTCATGCCTCCCACTGAGTTTAAAACAAGCACACAGTTACCAAACAGACTGTTTACTATGTGAGTGAGACAGAAACTAAGTGATCTATCTACATACTTTCATAACGGTAGTCTTCACCTGCTGGGTGCAGGGAGAACATTATGTACATCATACTTACTAACTCAACACAAATTTCCTCTCTGACTCATCATACCAAATTGGAATCTGTAATTATTTTCATGCCCAGCTCATGCCCCATATGAAGTGACACAATTCTTGGAAGTGACCTAGATTAGATATCATATTAAGTGAAGTAAGTATATCAGTAGCTGCAACTTAAATTTACTGTTTCCAGTCAGTAAGAGGTAAGAGGAGACTGGAGGAACCCCATGCCAAATATTATTCAGGTGAACAAATCAGGAAGGATTAGATGGGTAAGGTATGTGGCACATATGGGGAAGCGGAGAGGTGCTTCTGGGATATTGGTGGGGAAACCTGAGGGACAAAGACTACTTGAGAGACCTAGTCATAGATGGAAGAATATTAAGCTGAGTGTTCAATAGGCTGGAGGGGCACAGACCGGATTTATACGGCTCAAATGCGAGGAATTTTTTCACTAGCTGAGAATCAATTAGCTTCTCAAGAAGTACTCTGCTCACTGGAGTTAGACAGATTGTTAGTCAGAATTAATCACTTGAGAGTAATCACTCTTACCTGCATTTAAGATAGAAATATGCCCAAACGTACTAACTTCATTATACCAGTAATAAGTGATTCTGATATGTCTCCATGTATAATTAATCAGTAACATACACTTGTGTGTACAAATACATATAAACTGGTAACAAGAGGTGCAACTGTCAGCTGTTACAAACACTTTTCAGTATCTCCACATGTCTACTTTGTACACTACAGTGGTAAGGGGCTAAGATAAAATATGCAACAATGCTCCTTGTATACACAATGGCCCACATTACCCATTTTGATAGATAATAATACATATAACATATTTTTAAATTCCTACTGGCATTCATTCAAGGACTAAACTTACTGAAAGAAAAGCAGTGGAACAAATGTAAATTAAATAAATGACTAGCAACATTCTCTGGAACAGATTCAGTTCAAAACTGAAATGTTTTCAATGTATGAAACATTTAATATCTGTTCCTTCATTATCAACTGAAGTAATGTATCTACCAACTGCAGTGCAGAACCATTAACAAAATTTCATTAGAAACAGTATGAACATAAATTAATTTTCCAATTGCACATGCAACCTCCCTTTAAAATCGCATGATATCTGTGTATTGTTTGGTGGAATGTACGAATCCTTACACTGTTTTCCATTCATTCTTAACAAACACAAATACTTGATTTCAAGAAAGTGTATGCCAGAATTTTTTTTTAAAATGCAGGTGTATGAAATTTTGTTTCAAAGCTGGAAAAGCTGCCGAAGAAACATAAAATTTGATGAAAGTGACATATTGGGATGAGGCACTGGGCCAATGAAGAGTGTGTGAATGGTAGAGAGATTTTAAAAGTGGCCTAGAATCATGCAAAGATGGCCATCATCTGGCCAACCATCTGTGTCACTGTTTAAAAAAAAATTCATGCAGTACCTTCATGCAATCAGGTCAACACGTTACAGTATGGGAAATGGCAGAATACACACGAATATCCACATCAGTGTGTTTCAAATTCTGACTGAAAATTTGGGCATGTGGCGAGTATCCACAGAATACATTCCATGACATTTCTCACAGCTGAACTACAAGAGAACCAAGCAAACCTCCACAAAGACCTTTTGCAACAAGATGAAGCAGACATGAAGGTCATAAAATTAATTACTACAGGTGATGAAATGTGGATCTATCTGTATCATGTTGCAACACAGCATCAGTCTCACAATGGAGGTCAGAATCATCCCACGGACTGCAAAAGCACAATACAGCATATCGAATGAGAAGAACACACTGACTGCTTTCTTCAATTGTCAAGGTGGGATGCATTACGAGTTTGTTCCTAGAGGCCAAACAGTAAATAAAGAATTCTACTTGATTATTTTACAGTGTGTATGAGGACTGGTGAAAAGAAATAAGTTTAGGGGGAGAATGTGGCTGGTTTCTTAAGTCACACAGGACTGTCTGTCCGAACATGTTTATCATGAAAAACAGAACCACCACCGATGCCACAGCCAAGCCTTATACAGCTCTCTTCTCTCTAGACTTTATCCTGTTCATAAAACTGACAGTTAGCTCAAAAGGACATTGATTTGAATCAGAAGAGAAAATACAAGAAAAAACACCACAGCACCTAAGCTAAATCTCTTAAGAATCATACATGAAATGTGGAGGAAAATTTAATAATTTAAATCATTATATTAATACAATACTACTGAGAAGAAAATAATGTTTAATAGCATTTATCTGGTATGTACTGCATTTCATTTAATTGGTCCAAGAACTTTTCTTAACAGACCTCATACATTATCATACTGAACACAAAAAATTAATGCATATGAAATGCAACAGCTATGTGCAAACCCAAGTTCAGGCTTGAGAATAATTTATTCATTTTAAACCATTCACCAGTACCAATAGAAGTTTGATATCTTAGATAACTCACCAGTTTCTGTATCCGGAAGTAGAAGTAGCAGACAGCATTCCATTGGCAGCGGCGGCAGCTGCTGCTTCCTGTTTCTTCTGGAGGAAATCCTGAAACAACAAATGACAATTCTAACAAGCTGTTTCCATCATCAAGAATAGGCAAGAATATACAACAATTATGTTATCAGCTGCCAGGTGCCAAGAATTATATTTACTTAATATGATTGGCATTTCATAATGACACACAACTGCCCTTATCATATTGCAAGGAAGAGAAATTTATTTCAGTACATTCAGCATGTGAAAATACATGTTAAATGAACCTGAACAAGTTTAAAGATGTAATTTACGCACACTATAAGAAGTAACATACAGAACAGCACTGCCAGTTACAATCTCCAATTTAAGAGTACTTTCTTTCACTTTGTTTTGTACAGACAATGGAACTGACTACAAAGAGGAGCCAGAGGGATCTGGGAAAGAGAACAGCAACCTCCTCTCATTCTTACACAGACCACTTAATGTTAGTAGACACTATTTCACTCTGGTCTAAGTGTCACTCACATACATGTTGTGTGAATCTACATACCTCACTGGCCTTAAAACCTTTCTGGCTCAGTGGTTACTATTATATGTGCCACCAGGTTTAGCACTAAGAAACTCTGCATTTTGCCCATACAATGGATGTCTGTCCCACATGATACTGACAACAAAGTCATCACTTCTCTACAAAGCATTCAATGACTGGTTTTTGTAATGGAAACACACTGTGATCTTTAGTATGCAGGAACTGAAACCTTATGTATAATGTGTACTTATTCAATTACTGCTGATTCAAATCTTGTACCAAGATTTTACTTTTTTCATGCCATTAAGTGTGCCATGTGCTAACATAAAGATTGCATATGAACTCTGTCTTTAACACTTTGATCTCTCAATGAAACACTTTTCCTCATTCACCTTCTGGTCACTGTAACCCCTTCACTGTTCAAAGAATGTAATAATTAAAAAACCCTGAATGGCTATTATAAATGTGTATATATTGAAGCATATCAGTACTTGCATATACTTGTGTAACTATGTACATCCTTCACTGACAGGACGAAAACCAAGTAAGTACCAACAGTCAATTACATTATTCTCTAGAGACAAATGAATTTTTGCAAACTGCTTAAGAGTCAAAGGGGCAAAGCTGTTTCTGTGCTTATACTGGCAGAAATCATACACCACTTACAAACACCAGTGATCACACTCAGTTTGACAGACACCAAGAGAGTGCACTTATATAATTAAAATGTAAGACATCAGAAGAACCAGTTCTGGAGTATCTGAAGATATTTATATCACACAATCACTATTTAAAAAAGAGAATGTTTCACACATTCACACTATGAAAGTACAGCAAAAATACAGTCTCATCTGCAAAGAAAGGTAGTGGAAATATATAAAAGTTTGATGCCTTAAAAATAAGCACCATAACTTAATAATAATAATAATAATAATAATAATAATAATAATAATAATAATAATAATAATAATAATAAAGATTCAACATGACTGTGAAGGAATTGAAACTTTATTTTAACTCACAGATCATAATTCAGCCACCTGCAGACTAGGAAATGAAGATTACTAACACCCTGAGCAGAACAATTGCGTCTTTGGTCTCATATTGCAAATTGACTGAAGTGTTGATACCTGTGACCTTTATTCAAGAAGTATACCAGCTCAGATTTTGGCTGGGAAACTGGCTATCCTAACTTATGTCGTTTGTGGCTTTCCACAGTACCTCAGACAAAAGACAGATATATTCCCTACGTACTCTCATACCGACATGCAGGATTCAGATTGACACACACTGGCAATAAAAACGTGTCAAAAGATCATACAGCTGGTAACTTCCACACTGCAAAATTTATTCAGGTATTGACACATGTGGTACAGACTTACCATCAACTTCCGTTTAACTTCATGAGATGCGACAGCACTATGTTCATGCTTATCTTTTTTCTTGAGGGCCTCCAGCTTCTCTTTTTCCCGTCGTTCACGCTGTTCTTCCAGTTGCTTTTGCTGCTCCCAGAACTCCTGCTCAGAAAAAAAAAACAATGGTATGCCAGCATCAAGAAATATAAAGGTAAAGTATTTACTTCTTTGCACACAATGAATGCATGAAGGAAAGGAGATATAGCTACAATCATTCTTAAATTCAGCACTAGACAGACACAACTGATCAGCTTCTCGACCCAGCCACTCTTTTTTTTTAATGGCTCGACAACCCTAGTGGGCCTAGGCCTCCTCACTGTCGAGGTTTTGAGATCACACTCAGACACACCACACAGGTAGGATTCCTCTGGAGGAGCGATCGGCTCGTCACTCACAGAGACTTCTACCTGACAACACACAACACTCACAACAGACAGACATCCATGCCCCTGGAGGAATTTGAACCCATAATCTCAGGAAGTGAGCAGCTGTAGACCCACACCTTAGACTGTGTGGCCAATGGGATCAGCTCCCAGGCACTCTACCCGTGGAAACATGGTCCTTGGTACTGTACGTACTGAACAGTAGATTAGGTGTGCCCCAGAGCCAGCTTGGACACTTTGGAGAAGAGAAAAAATTCCTGCCCATGCCTGGAATCGAAACATTATTCCTTGGTTGTCCAGTCCATAGCCTAGTTACTACAATCAATATAATGCAAATGTTAATATCCTCAGTAGATGTATTCAAAGAAAACAGCCACGTACTTTGGTAAACAGACAGCAATATTTTGAATCGAAACATGATTCCTTGGTTGTCCAGTCCATAGCCTAGTTACTACAATCAATATAATGCAAAGGTTAATATCCTTAGTAGATGTATTCAAAGAAAACAGCCACGTACTTTGGTAAACAGACAGCAATATTTTGAAGGAACCTGCTGTCTCCATGGTCAGAAGACAGGGCATTCCCCAGACTACATGTGTTACCCCCACAACTCAGAAGCCAGTAAGTAATGTTCATATTTACTGTTATAAACACATCCAATGCCACAGTGCATCATTCAGATTTTCATTACAAGTTTGGCCTCATCAACTGCATTAAACCTTGTTGTTTTGTTACATTAATTTTATGCCATGTGAGTACAAAGACAACACATGCACAATGGTTAGATTTCATTGTTCACAGACAAGAAGCGAAATTTTTCCAAACAGCAGATGATACTAAGTGTAACCTACACTTCCAATAACTGGAATAGAATTCAAACACCAGCTCCAATTTTCCCAAATCACTGCCATAAATGTAAAACCCTCCTTGCAAAGTGACCACAATAACCACAATGACTATCACTTGAGGATCACTACAGAATGTACTGAAAATCATACATTTACTTCCTACAAGAAATCTCATTACTGCTTCCAAAGTTCCACATTCCACAACATGATAACACAATTTTCAAGTACCTAATTGTTAGGTAAGAGCCTGAATGAGCTCTACTGTCAGCAGCTTTACTACAAAATAATGTGTGCTCTGGGCAACATTTCCCCATCCAACATCCCCCTCATGCACAGCACATTCAAAATGTTCCATGCATGAATGACACTTAAAATCTGGCAAAACTAATTCATTTCAAGATACTGTCCTACAGTAGCTGAATACATCTGCTTGTGTTTGGGCAATACTTCATACACTTTTTAAAACCAAAATGCACAACCTGCTGCTACAAAATCTTCAAAGTGACTTGTTCTCCTGCTGCTTCCTATGACAGCCTGGCAAACATTTTTTCATTGGCAGAGAGGTTAGGATCTGATGGTGTAGGATCAGGAGAGTACAGAAGGCTGAGAAGACCACAGTATCATGCTTGTCACACTGTTGTTACCACACAGACAGGATCAGCATATCAGGGCATTTTCTTGCAATACCATCAAATTATTGGCTTCCCACACTTTGACACACTTTGGCCACACTGTCTTCAGATAGAAAAGCATCTTCTTCTGCCTTTCCTTATTTACTGTAACACCATCAGAAATAAACTGCTTGCACAGAATGCCCTGCATAATGAAGAAAAGCTCCAAAATCTTTCCAGCAGGCCTCCCAGAGTTTTACAAATTGCACAAGAAATCTATGATTAAACTCGTATTTTACAGGAAGCCTGGATTGTTATTTGCTGCACTGATATGCTCACCACTGATCTTCAAACAGTCACAGCATTATTTCTGTGACAGCATTCTTCATTCATTATTTTAGTAATGCCATGGGTCTTCACACTTTTAAACATGATGCTGCAGCAACTACCAAATTAAATTTTGAATCCCTGTTCAACTACAAGATGATGATTACAACACAAAATGTATTACGCTCATTCTGAAGTGTCCTTGTTAGGCATTGCTGCCAACCATCCACTATGGATGTGAGCTTCCAGTAATGCATGACAGTCCCTGTTTGTGTGATGCCACTCAAAGACCTTGAACCAGGACACCATTTGCTCAACATGCACCATCAGACACACCATTAACATTTCCATCACCAATAATTTCTGTCACTGGAAACTGTCATGTCAGCTCACCGACTGAAATGATACATTTCCCCAGTTTGGAACTTATCATACACTGTACTGATCCCTGCAACATATCATGGTCACCAACCCTACAGACACTAACCCATTGTGCCATGTGTACAGGGCATTTAAGTTGAGACATCTACACACTGTGCAACAAAACTAAGCACCAAATATTGTCCCAAGTACCAAACCATAAGAGATATAAGTGTACAGCTGCCAGTCATAATGCCAGTCAACCACGCTTTCCTTGTACATAAGCACATAATTGTCTCTGTGTGGCATTTCCCTGCTTTTCATTCTTCACTTTATTTACACCCAGTATCTATCAACCATACACACTAGTATAACTGCCTAATTTGAAGACAAATATGGGTTAAAGTTCATTATTTGTCCAAGACAAGTAACTAGGCTCTAAAACTGTAGCTTCAGAGCTCCAATACCCACGTTCATTCACAGCCAGTTGACGATCTGGAAATTAGTAATCCTGAGAGATCAAATATGCTAGTTCAAGTCTTGAAATGAGTAAACTTCATTTTTTTAAACCGGAAGGCTAAGCAAGTTCTAAGGCGCCGAGGTAATGAATTATGGCGCGTATCCAGTATAGTTCACGAGGCTGTGTTAGAAGCCTAAGCTCAGAGGCTGCCTTTCACCAAGTTGGCGAGTTTACAGATGCTACTAACTGTAGTCACTAGAAACGTACGGTTATTTCAAGATTTATTGAAGCTGATCTCACAACACGACACGATGTGGTAGAACCATATTCTCTGGCGAATCTGCGCTTAGATCAGCAACGGGCCGGTTTCGGTTTACAGACCACGGGAGAGAGTTTCAACTCTCAAAACGTTCCCACCTTCACACGCAGAGGTCATGTACTTGTTCATTACTGGGGCTAGAATTTTGCTTCGCTTAGAACAACACCTACACAGTCTTTTCAACATAACATTTGCAGAACGTAAGGGTGCCCTCCGTAAAGCGAATTTATCCCGAAAAAGTAACCCAGTTCCAACAACACCACTCCATTCACCAATCCCGTGTGTTTCGCGAATGGCAATCACCGCAGGCCCACGTCGAAATCACTAAATGGTCTCCGCAAGTGCCTGGTATAATCCCATCAAGAATACAATTACGTGGAGAAACCCACACGGAAAACATGGGACGACCTCCTTAGGACACACAGTTATGCTCTCTGGACTCTTGCGTCGTCTGTGTTATGATCGACCCCTAACTTGAGTCTGCTGAAAAGAATGCGGCCAATGGATGCGGCTCAAGGATTCTGGACATGATATGAAGGATATCAGGCCTTGAGAACAGCCATTTCAAGGGTTAACTTGGTAACTTATATTTTCTATAAGAAAGTGATATACCTAAAGCAACAAAACGATTGTAAGGCATGTATGTGTTGCATAAAAAGATGTTTTCTACAGTCGCACTGGAACTTGAACCTTGTAATTAGAATGTCTAAAAACAACGGGAAAATAGCACAAATAAGAGCATCAGTTGTACGTCTAGGCTGGCCTATGCAGCACAAATAACTTCTGAAACACACAATTACATAATAACACCGCACAGTTGACATGGTATTGCACCAATTCAACACGAACGGAAATAAAAACCCATGCCAACGTCAAGATCTTCGAAGAGTACTAGTCAAACGCCTTGTCCACTTGCCTATGACAGAATATCAATATTGCATTTCTGAACTTACACTTGTCTGTTAAACAATGTCACGCGTCACGTCTCGGATAATTAACGAAATTTAATACACGCGTATCTTCAAAGCAGGTAGTAGACATACTGGCGTACTGGCGTCTCCGGATATCTAGTGCGAATTAATGTAATAAATGTTATGACAAAGGAAATCCGCGTACGAACAAATACGGGAAATTATCAGTAACTACAGGGTTATTCATAAGTCCCTCCGGAACTTCCGAACTCGACTGCGCAACAACCAAGAAAGACGGGGCAGAAAGGAGCATATCAATAGGTAGAGAATCT
>JGI20166J26741_11587140_pt1 | contig 11804 bp, 6 predicted proteins | sample TergutCu122P5_FD_26741 | JGI IMG/M metagenome (IMG submission 26741) | reverse complement strand
GGGGGGGGGGGGGGGGTGAAGAAACCGTTGAAACAGTCCAGTCATGACAGCTGGCATGGTTTGCAAATGAACCATGGCCTGCCGTAACTATACATAAGACTAAGACGTCAACATTAGAATGGCAGTCGTTGATGGTTTAGCAAGCATTGCGGTTTGGAAGTGAACTAATGTTACAACAGGCGACCTTACGTACTGCGTGGAGCGGAGTCCTTCTTGAGAAGCTAACCGATTCTCAGCTAGTCAAGAAATTCCCCGCATTTTATGGAACCCGAAGGTTAATTACCGCGTTTACGAGTGCCCGCCACCTGTCCCTATCCTGAGCCAGATCAATCCAGAATGTCCCTTTTCCATTGCTTAGGTCGTACCAAAGGATTAGTCCAGGCCCAAGGCACATATATCCCTTTCGTAACAAGGCCAGGTTTTACGGTGTTGAGTTGTTAGCACCTCGCCCAACCCCCGAGCTGGAGTACCACCCCTTGTTGGCAGTCCGCAACTGCTCATTCAATATATACCCAGCTACCCACCATATTGGAGGCCGTTCCTCCATCCGCAAACTGAGGAAGCGCCATGCCGTGGTGACAGGGACCCACAGAACAGGCAACCAGTGATTATGTATGTGGCAGGATGGGCTGAATAATTTGCAGGGATAACTGGTAGTACGAGGTAAAGTCAGACTCATTAAACAAGACAGGCAATGTAAGTGTACCGTGGAGCGTTCGTGTAACCATTGTTGCCACGAAAACACAACACTGCTTTCCCTCTGTATGGTTGTTGACCTAGATGCAGCTGTCAACAATATAAAACCGCTGAGCGTTTCCATGGAAACGCGACAATGGATTACCTTTGCACGATTATGGAGTTACGAAACATTTCGTACTGCTGTCAGCAATATAAGCGTCCTTAGGTCTTCATGTAAAGTGCCCCGATACTCTTGTGAGATTTTAACCAAATCTGGACTTTATCGACAGATTTTCTTATAAGTCCGCAGTATAAATTTCACGAAAATCCGTCCAGTGGGAGCCGCGTTGATATATGCTGACGGACAGACAAACGGACGGACATACATGACGAAGCTAATAGGCGCGTTTCGCTATTTTTGCGAATGTGCCGCAAAAGTAAAAATGCTCTTACGACGCGGCGGTTCAATATTGAACCGCTGCGTCGTAATATTGAATAATATTGAGTAAAAGATTAAAAAAAGACATTGACGTTTACATTACATTCTACGAGTACTTGTTTACATCGAGTGATAGTAGTCCTAAAAGTGTATAATAAATAACCATAGCAGTTAGTAAAACGCTGTCAATCAAGCGAAGTATCGTCATTAAACACTTTAGACTAAGAATAACCTCGATTATATGTAGTCAGCTCGTACTGCGCAGTAAACACACGCCGTCTCGACTGTAAAAATCAGTCTGTCCATGCTGCCCTGGGAAATGATCGCTGTTTGTTCTGAGATCAACAACAACTCCATAAATGTAGTCCATGGGCAGAACGCAGAATTTCTATGTTAAACCTGATGGTGCATGCAATAACCACTGGGCTTTAAAGGTGGAGGTTAATATAACTGTTAGGTGTTTTGTCAGCGTCATTTCCGAAATATTTGTGATTTAGCCAACCGTAAGAGCGACCTTATATTACGCAAGAGCCATTTGAAAATCCCCCAAACTTGCGCTAGCCGCAAACCAATTGTTAACAGTAAAGTCTGATTTTTTAAGGGGAAAAAATTATTTCATATTAAGTGATGAAGGGGCTGAAATTACTACTAATTAATATTACTGGGAAAACATCGCAGTTGATTTAAATTAATTGTTAGAAATTACATTATTTTTAAGAATGGAAGGACATCAATGAAGAGCTAGTAATAGTTAAGACTTGCACGTAATTTCGTTCTGTAGAATTTTAACTGAAGTATAATTTAAATAATAATAATAATAATAATTATTATTATTATTATTAGAACATACTTAAAAACGAAAGAGGATCTTACCACTCGGTATTTTTCTCACTCCCCTCACTGTAAAGTTTCCAACATACGATGTTTTGCCATGCCTCACGCACGACTGCCGTTACAACTTAAATATTGTTAACCGAATTTAACTGTGCATGCGAAGTTCACAAAATCACTAAATATTATTGCCAGTCATTCTGATGGTGGAGCAGAAGTCAAACGTGTTGGAAAAATCTTGCGGGACGCAGGTTTCTTATCTCTGATTTATCCCATAAACAATATTTACTGTACAGAAATTTCATCACGATCTAACAAAACACAACTAAATTTTATTTATTATATAGAACTACGTGTTTCGACTGTCTCAGGTCATCCTCAGGTTCACAGTTGGACTTTAAAACATATTGAGGAAGACATCACTTTTAGAGACCCATTGTGAATTCGAGGCTGACATGAGACAGGTTGAAACATGTAGTTGTGTGTAATATTTGTAATTTCTTTGTGTTTGAACAGATATTGATTTAATTTTTGTACTTAACAGCACGACAGGACGACATACGTTAACAGTATTTATTGGTTACATTTGCAAACTCATTATTTTGATTAAAACTGTCGTACAGAATAATCGTAAGTTTAAATACCAGAATGTTAGGTGCTGGTCACGTAGCCCAGTTACAGCCATGTACATAGGTGGACCTTTTTATGTGTATTTTATTTAGCCTTATTAATAATTAACCACTGTCACTTCGTGTATGACCGCATTCATTCTAATCTTACGTGACTCACTATTGTTTCTGTGCAGCTAGAGTCACGCACAAGGAACTCTTCCACTGTTTTTACGGAAATATCAAAGGCAGGTTACCGTTTCGGTATAGTGACTGGCCTACGGTCTGGAAGCTTCTGGGTTGGAATCGCGGTAGGGAAAAACAATTTGTCTCTTTTCCTAAACATCTAGACCGGCTCTGGAACCCACACAGCCTTCTGTACAAAGGGTATCGGGGTTCTTTCTCGGAGGTAAAGCGGCCGGGGCGTTGCGTTGACCCAGTAATCTCCATCGAATGCTGAGGTTAAGAATGAGAGGGCTTATACCTCTACGCCCCATGGCTTCGAGAGGGAAAACCTTACCTACTTTTATATGCAAATAACAGTGAGCCGTGTAACGTAAAAAAGAGTTCAGAGTTGCACGAATGAATTAATATTGCTTATCACAAACAAAAGGGGCACACGGTGGCGCAGTTGGTTGAGGCACTTCGCTTCAAGTTCCCGGGTTCGATTCCCGATGGTGTCATTGGAATTTTTCATTGACATAATCCTTCCGGCCGCACTACGGCTGTGGGGCCGTCTTACACTCTAACAGAAATATTCTCTGCGGTTAAAGGCGGCCGGTGCGTAGGGCTGCAACCTTACCACCTTCGTATGCCGATTGTCTGAAAATTTGGGACCATCAGCGTCCTGGAACCCTAAGGGCCTGTCCAGGCCTATGCAGGGATTGCTTTACCTGTCACAAACAAAATAAAATTTATATTGCAGTATGTCAAACGTACTCCGTGACATGGTACATAGTACTGACCACTGCGTTTTGGGCTTTCGAAATATTGTACTATTTCACCGTGCATGTGTGAATGCAATTTAATTTACGTCCATTAGAAAAGCACGCCTTTCCCCGCTCCGAATTATACGAAATCCACAGTTCAGTGGCGTTACCTGGAGGTCTTCCGTATCGAACGTCATTCAAATCGTTTAGTAAATATGGAAATAACGCGTAGGAGTTTATGTACACCCTTAAGTAAAGTATGACTTGCCGAACCGATTTTCAGGAATCTTGGTTTTACACAAGCACATTTCGTTCCTAATGGGGTGGGTAAGTAAATTTTGATAAGATTCCATTGCATTTTTTTTTTTCAGTCTTTGTGGTGTAGTCGGTGCTGGGTTTATTTTCGGTGTAAATAATCAGTAATAAATATTTGCGCATGACATCTCGTGTGTAAAAAATTAATTAATTAAATAATAATAATAATAATAATACATAGTATCTTGAGAACTGCACTCTTCTGGGTATCGTATAGTGGTAATGGACTGCTTGACCTCTGAAGTTGGGACTGATTGATTGTCCCCGAAACGTCGGTAAGGAATACCACTACACGCTGCACAATAGCACAGAAGAGCACAGTTCTCATCTACTTCACGGCGGAAGCCTGAAATCTTACGTAGTGTCTTCCTCGAAGTGTTTAATAATATGACATCCTGAAGATAACCTGATCCAGGCTGAAACGTGACTCATTCATTTACACAAGCAGGCTGTGCTGTCGAATGAGTAGAGTTGTGGTGGACGCTGAAGTTCGTGTTTTGAAAACTTTTATTTTATTTTTTCACTCCAAAAAGCACACTTGTACTTTGTCGGGGTTCCGCGAAAGTTGAATTTCAGTAACAAGGGTGTCATAGATATTAAAAGTGTGAAGACCACCGGACTACGGTAAGCGTCCACTCTTCCACCCAGAAGATGAATGCAGTACTTCCCTTCGAAATGCCGGTAACTTTACCAGTCGACACCGTGTAGCATCCCAGAACATTTGGATCTACAGCAGCATCTCTGTGATAACCTCAAATATTACATTGTATTGGCAGTGCTTCTTTCAAGGGCAGCAACAAGAAGGCATGGGAGCAACGGAGAATCATTGCTGTCTAATTGACAGTTTTTCCCTTACGTATCCACATCGTTATATAACAAATGAAAGTGATACAGCATTATCACTAAAGTTTCCCTTATATTTCAGAAGCTGTCTTCAAAAGCTTTACCGTGAACTGCACGTTGGTTATAGGTCTGTGCGGGAAGGGTCAAGTACATTGCTGCGTTCAGATTTATTCTAGAAGCGATGAGTTTATTACGAATGCATAGTGGCCCAATACACCAGTACACCCAATCACTGTTATACACTCTAGTTGCGTTCCTAAAAAGTGGACGTAAATAAAAAATGATATAATCATCAGAAATAAGGGGTTAGCGAAATAGAACTTAGCCAACCGAAGGGCGTTAAACCGAAAAGAAGGAAGTCGAAATTAAAAATTGGTGTAAATTAACAAGGGGCTTTAAAGCAAAAAGGCGTAAAAAGAAATGAGCGTAAAAGAAAGGCCGGGGTTACCTTGATAAAAATACGTTACTATGCCTACAGTTTCTGAATCTATCAGCTTGTAGGTTTTGTAAAAAAAAAACATAAATTTTATACCCTATGGGCGAAGCTCTTTTCTAATACAGTAACCCCTCTTGGGTCGCGGTTTTGACTAATCTTGGTTAAAATAATTAAGTTTGGGGAAGGGGGGAAATTGTGGAACGCTGAAAATTTTAAATACTCGCAGGTTTTTCTTTTTCCATGGCACAACAGCCCTTAGTAGGCCAGGGCCTCCACATTATCGAGGCTTCACGATCACACTCAAGACACGCACACACTTGGTAGGACTCCTCTGGACAAGTGATCAGCCCCAAGCAGAGACCTGTACCTGACAACACACAACACTCACAAGAGACAGACATCCATGCCACCGGCGGGATTCGAACCCGCAATCCAAGCAAGCGAGCGGCCGCAGACCCACGCCATAGACCGCGCGGCTACTGGGTTCCGCAGGTGGTAAATGCGGGCTGTTACTCAACCGCCGCAGAAGCTGGCAACATCAGGTACCCGAACAGTATGTAAATATTTAATGTACAAAACTGTTTGTACGTACTTTGAGCGATCGGGAGGCGTTGGGGGATGTGTAAGTGACCGCGTTCACATGACTCTTTTTTTTTTTCCCGTAAATTTATCCAGCGCGGTTTTGCCCAACACGCCGTGATCACTCATCCTAACCCCCCCCCCTCCTCCCCGTACGATGGTCGTGGGATCACATTGCCCTCATTAACCGTCCTTGTGTTCTATCCTTCCAGATTAAAGGGAAGAACAGAGAGCAAATAGGTCACAGCTGTTTAAACTCCAGCAAAACAAAAAACCGTAGAAATGTCAGAAATTTTTGTATCTAAAACAAGACAGGCAATGTACGTATGTCACATTGAGGCGCGTTCGTGAAACCATTGTTGCCACGGAAGAGCAATAAGTATTACGTATTCTGAGTGTGTGTTTGTAGCCTTAGGTAGCCAGCATGCAATGCGCAATCGCTCTATTGTCGTCTGTGGCCTCTCCGGCTCTACCATATTTTTTCACATTATCTCATAAACAACACGATTTTCCGGAAGAAGTTAGTGAACATAAAATGTGTGTTTTGATTTTCTCTACAACTTTTGTCCGAAACATTTCTGATTCTAAAAAGAATTCAGAGCGATATGATCAAAATGTTTATTGGTCTTCATGTAAAGTACCCGTTATTGTTGTCAGATTTTAATGAGACTTGAAATTTTCTCCACTGATTTTCGAAAAATCCTTAAATATCAAGTTTTATGAAAATCCGCCCAGTGGGAACAGAGTTGTTCCATGCGGACAGGCAGACGTGACGAAGGTAATAGTCGCTTTTCCGAAATTTTGTGATAGCGCCTGAAAAGTGTGGAATTTCATATAAAATGAATAAATTTTACAGTCATGTCTGCAGAGAGACGTGTGCTGTGTACCTCGCATGACTGCTTAATTAGGAGGCTGTTGCGTGGCCTGAGCTGTATGCGAGGCAGTCGATACATCTGCTCCCTGCATTGATTTATATTAAAAAGTGATCAGAATAGAGAAATACTCGATTCATTACTTTCCAGACACCGTCGAACACCCAGTTACTTTTCTTTGTCCAGTCAAAGCAATATAAATAAAGGTAATAAAATTGAAGTTGCCCTTATACACGCCATATTGGCATGGAGGGGGAGTAAGTAGTGGTATAGCACTACTCCTTCTTAAGTTCGGAACTAAAGGGAGGTGAATGGTCAGCCTCGCAGAGAAAGAAGAACCGGTGCATGTTGAATAGGAAGCTGGGTGGACCGCAGCCGATTTGGAAAAGAGAAAAATTTTTTGCTCCTTTTGGGATTCGAACCCCAGATCGTCCAGCCTTTTGCCTATACACAATATGCTGACTACGCTAGGGGTCAAACATTTATCTGCTTAGTACAAAATTTACCTTGTGTATCGCGTACTGGTGTTTAAAATGTAAATAAATTAACTTGCCCCAGAGATGAATTGAACCCCGTGCTATGAAGACTTTGGCGCGGGGGTAGAGATATAGTTGTACGCATTCTTAATCTCATGTCAGTTTTACGCCCTGACCGCTTTATCGCCTGAGAAAATGGCCCCAATACCTTTCAGATAGAAGGGTGGTTGGACTCCTGAGCCTGTCTGGACGCGGTGGAGAAAAGAAAATCTTTGATCCTGCTGGGAGTGGAACCCGGTTTCCCCGATCGCCCATCTAGACGCCTGTTTCTATTGTGGGATATTTCGTCTAGCGAAATAGCTGCTGTTATATACCGGAAAGTAGTTCTTGAAAAACTAATACTTCCTCAGCTGTCCAAGAAGTGCTGTTCCCCGCACCTGTCCTGAGCCACATGATTTTAGTTGACTCCCGAAACCATTTTTTAACACCGTACATACCGTGCACCAACTGTCGTGCACTACGCTGTTTCTTCACTCACATATTCGTTCTTGCTTCTGCGCGTTTCGGTCTTTATTAACACCATCTTCAGGGAGCTTCACTCCAACTACAGTTCCTTCAAAACACATCAGTTGTTGGTATGCATTTAGTAGCTGTCAAATATTGTAATTTTCTCACAAATACACCACTTCCCTTGTCATTAAAGTTTTCTCTTGGACGTTCGAGATACTTTGTGTTAACTTCCATCTTGTTTTGCCACTGTACTCCTCTACCATAAAGAATTATATGAAGTTAAATAATAGTGAATCTGTGATCTAAACTGCTAACATTTAAGCCTTTTATTAGATATACGTTCAACAGAAAAACTTTAATGATAAAAAAAGTGGTCTATTTATGAGAAAGTACAATTTTTAACGGACAACTACTAAGTGCTCATAAATAATATGATGTGTTGCGAAGGAACCGTTGTTGGTTTGAAGCTTCCTGAATATGGTGTTCATAAACATTGAAACGCGTAGGAGCAAGAACTAATATGTGGCTAAAGAAACACAGTCTAGTGCACGACAATTGGTAGATAAAAGTTTAGTGTACTGAAACCATGTTTCCTTCCATTTTGATAGTATCATCTCATCAGTGCCCACGTATTTCATGTCTATTTCTTGAGGTCTTAAATTTTATCTGATTTTTTAGTCACACTAATGCGGGCTCAGTCTCCTTCCGTCTCGTGTGATCGCCCTGCTATTTGGTGAACCGCACAGGTCATAAAGTTTTTCTGTTTGTAACTTTCTCAAATCTGAGTAAAATGTTCTTCCGTTACGGTGATTAAGACCAAGTTTCACACGTTTTGTTGTTTGTTGCTGTAATTTTAACAGTTGTATTTTATTTGCTACATAAAAATTATTGTGCCTCGTACAGTTTGTGAGATCTCACAAATTTGAAATATACATGCATTTTATTTTGAGTTTTAAATTTCATGTATGTAATGCCTCAGGATGGTCAGTACGACCGAAACATGTGGCCTGTAATGACAAGACTGTTAAAGTTTGTTGTGGTTGGCGGCAGTAAATATGTCAGTTTTAATAAGTTTTAACGTGTTTTGTTTTCCTACAGTGGTATGTAAATGCTACCGTATTTGCAAACATTATGTTCTGTTTACCTTATTGTGAAACAGAGCGAGAGGAAAGATATTGCGCGCATTATTGCCTGCAGTGCAAGGGACTTCCATCGTGTTTAAAATTACATCTGAAATTCTTACCTCGTATTTTCAGAGGGGTCTAAATCCATCTGTTCCTGTTGTTGAATAATCACGGTAAACCTTTGGAGCTTCATAGGATTTGATGTTTGATGGAGTGCAAGTCTTCTGGGATATCAAAGAATAAATGAATGTTTTCGAGCCCTCTTCGGTCCCGATGCATTTAGCCACTTGTAGAATATTACGCCGTATCGATTGGTGAATTGTTAACGACGTTTCGGTTGAACTTTCGAAGGCCATATGTAGATTTGAGTTTCTCACGGCGGTATTGATGAAGTTCGAGTCTTCTGGGACATGACGCCATATTAGTTGGTGAATTTTTACCGACGTTTCGGATGAGCTTGCTGTCACTATATTCAGATCTTACGTTCTCACGGCGGTATTGATGAAGTTTAAATCTTCTCAGGGATATGACGCCATATCGACTGGCGAATTTTTACCGACGTTTTAGATGGTATTCCTGCCTACATATTCATGGTCTCAGCAACCCAAGAAAAGTGCATAGACGCAAAATTTTTCGGCGTCAAACTCTTAAACGTTGGCAGTTTTTTACCAGTCGACAACCAGTCGTCCCAGCAGACTCGAATCTCGTGTTCCGGCCTTCTCTGGCAAAGGGATGTGAAGTAGGAGACCAATTCGCTGCGCATGCGCCTATGTAAGAATGGGTAGTTTAGTGCCACTAGTGACCTCGAAAATGGAATAAGGAATGAATTTCTAATGCTGTAAATACAGCCTGTAATAAAAGAAGTTGATGAACAACAAGTTGCACGTATTAAAAATAAAAAAAAACACTCCTACATATTTCGGCTTTTTTCGTTAGCTGTCTTCAAGGAGTGGGGCACGCGGTGGCGCAGTTAGCACTGCGCTACAATGTAAGGGTAGGAGTAGTTCGACTACTCCTACCCTTACATCATATTATGTACACAACGGGGATGTTACAACTTAAAACTGCGCTACAAGCCGGAAGGTCGCGGGTTCGATTCCCCATGTTGTCATTGGAATTTCTCATTGACATAATCCTTCCGGCCGCACTATGGCCCTGGGTTCAAATCAGCCTGTAACACAAATGTGCACCTGGGGGTAAAAGCGGCCAATGCATAGGGATGACAACCTTACCTTCTGCGCGTGCAGATTGTCTTGAAATCTGGGAGCCTCAGCCTCCTGGAACCCTCAGGGCATGTCCAGGCCTGTACAGGAATTGCTTTGTCTTTACCTTTATGTTTGGGGAGTATCAGTACAGCTGTATACAGCTTTGCCATATGTAGATGGTAAAGTATACAATTGCAGGAGACCGTTAAAAGATCTATGTGTAGTATTATTTAAAAATTATGTTAAAACTTATTGTATTACAAGACTTTGTTAGCACTATGAAGGACCACTGTGTACTGGTGTGAACGTAGAGTGACAAAATGTAGGATTTGCCACTCGATTTCATTGGAAGAAATTTTAATATCACAAGATGTTTGGATGCAGAAGATTATAACACCGTACGTATGTTTTAATGTTCTGTTGCCATTAAATACTTCGTCCTGTACATATGATATTGCTGTGTACGTCTCTTGGTACTGTTACTCCCTGAAGATGGCTAAAGACAGCAGCCGAAACATGTATGTTTTATATTTTTAAATATGTGTAGTTTGTTGGTTACAAACTTATTTTCTGTCGTCAATTGCAGGGATGGTGTACAGTATAGCCTGTTTTGTTCGAATCGCTTCCAGATACCAGCTGCTTTTCTCAGTCATATGGATACATGACAATACATATCCTATTTAATCATGAATTACAATAAAAACGTAACACAAGTTTCATCGGCGATGAATCGACCAAGCGTGAACTTCATCAACCAAAATTCGTGGCGAAATAGTTCGGTTGGCAACTTCTAATTCTTACGTAGGTACAGATTCATGAGAAAATGTCAGTATTTTGGGAGGCGATAGTATCGGTCATTGTGAAAAAATGCGAACGAGCAATTCGTCTCGTATGTCCACTTTTTTTTGTAAACTTCGCTTTTCATCCAACCACACAAATACAAATCTGATGGAGTTAGATTTGGAGATTCAAGCACCGCACTGTCGGTAACCATTCAGAAATAGACCCATGTTCATGTGAACTGTTTTTTTTAAAACACAGTGTCCGATATCACCCTCCAAAATATTGACTTTTCCTCCTAAATCACTCTGTATATTGTGTGTAGTAATCATATTGTATATATTTAATACCATTTAATTGTACTTTTAATAATAACAGTGATATTACAGTATTTCGGTGCCTAATCTCCCACATGTTCAGGCGCAATATATGGGAGAATAAGCACCGAAATACTGTAATATTGCCTTAATTATTAAATGTGCAGTTAGTTGGTATTAAATATATAGAATTGTTAAGTTTTATATTCAGAGACGTAACAATGTCGTGTTGTCAGCCGTTCAGATTGGTAGCAGTCATCAACATCCATACTACACAGTACAGTATTACAAACAATACAGCACGTTTCTGTTCTCACAGCTCATAATCTGAAGTACCATACAGTTTGTGTGAGCTAGACGCAGTACTAGCACACTGCATCACACTAGCCAATCAGTCACAAGTATGAGAGTTACATAATGTCACATCACTGGCGGGACTGCGTGCTATCTCAGGGGAAAGTGTGTTGTCAGAGTGACATTTCCTTTCATCCTTGAGGCAAGATGAAGGTTAATTAAAGCACGTGTAAGACTGTGTTTATGACCACGCATGTCATGATGTTCTTTTCCTTCGCATTATAGATTTGAAATATATTTACATCGTGATATGTTACAGCCCTTGCAAGAGCGATACCTATGCTAATTGGCTTTAACTCGTACCTTTTTTATTTTGAGGTGTTTGAGTTCTTTATGTATTTAATGATCATTAGAATAACGTTTGAAAACCACATACCATCTGGATAATAGAGTGGTCCAAAAGTCAGTTCGTTATTAAACTATGCGTTAAAGACGGATGACTGACTTTCGGCTGCTGTATACGTACAGCGACCCGAAAGTCAGTCATCCGTCTTTAAGGCAAATATAT
>JGI20166J26741_11587029_pt1 | contig 11805 bp, 5 predicted proteins | sample TergutCu122P5_FD_26741 | JGI IMG/M metagenome (IMG submission 26741) | reverse complement strand
TTTGGACATAGGTGTTTTGGGTTATATCGGTATAGTTTAACATAAGGAACACCCTCCCGAAGTTTGGTCCTTTCCTCCTGTGACACCCTGTATATATATACTTTTATTACGTTAGGTCCTCATGTGCTGCAGAAAAAGGTCATATTCCTATGACCGCTTATCTTATAAAAATTAATGTAAGAAGGGCCCATTAGATTTTTATTGTATCTTCCTTTGTATGGTTTGTGTATTGACAAGCCTGAGGATGGCCTAAGTAGAGGCTGAAACATGCAGCATACATGTAAAGGTAATAAACTGAATTAAAATAAACCTGTGTTGTGTTATACTGAATAAGTGTGATTTGTTTGGTAATAAACAATGCGGAATGGTTTCTATAAAGAAAGTTTTACCACTTTAAATGTTTATTATCTTCAGATTTTTATATGAAAATTTCCCATTTAATGCACGTACAGGACTTCACAACTACAAGGTCTGTCCGGAAAGTATCCAGCCATTTTGAATATCTCGAGAACCGGTCAGGTGGCCTTGATGTAACTTGGCAGCCAGTCAGAGGAGACATTACTGTGCATTCGTAAATAATCACTCTCCCGTGGGGCTAGTCAGTCGGCAGTGAGATGCCGTTAACTGAGTTTGTGTACTGTGTGACAGTCGCATTCACAAATCTCCGCACTTTCAAGGGCAATTTTGGCTTTGGGAAAACCCAGAAGTCGCAGGGAGCCAAATTCGGGCTGTAGAGGTGCTCACAGACCTGGGTGAAACAATGTTTTGCCAAAAAAGTCTGCACGAGAGCTGTAGAATGGGCAGGCGCATTGATGCAAATTCGCTGATCTGCTCGCTCGGTCATTGTGAATGCAACGCTCACACAATACACAAGCTCAGTCCACGGCGTCTCACTGCCGACTTACTAGACCCACGGGAGAGTGACTCTTCACGGATATGCAGTAAGGTCTCCTCTGACTGGCTGCCAAGTTACATCAAGGCCATGCCACTGGTTCTCGAGACATTCAAATTGGCTGAATACTTTCCGGACAGGCCTCGTGTTACTTATTTCTTGACAGTCCAACTGTACCAGTTGAAAATAGACTGCAGACCCCTGCATCACTTGCATGTGACATACTTTTTCCAGTTGTCACTCATTTTATAATAACGAGCATATCGCAGACATGGTGCAAGAACTAAACTTCACTGTAAGACTGTAAGACAGGCCTCGTGTTATTTATTTCTTGACAGTCCAACTGTACCAGTTGAAAATAGACTGCACACCCCTGCATCACTTGCATGTGACATACTTTTTCCAGTTGTCACTCATTCTCTAATAACATGAGCATATCGCAGACATGGTGCAAGACCTAAACTTCACTGTAAGACTGTGTTGCATTAAATGTTAATGGTATGACTTAATGAGCAATGTAATCAGACAGTGACGTAAATGATAACAGAGCACCCACGTACACAACAAATGGTCCACTATGACTTGTGTTTTATGAACTTTTCTTTAGAACAAAAGTAACTGTATATTCAAGCTGCCTGATAATACACATCTGTGCTCTTTATAACTGAGGTATTATGACAAAATGCTTAATACAAACACGAGTTGATCCAAAAAATAAACTGAATTTTTACAATGCCTTTAACTTCCTTTGCAACAGTCTACTGAAAAACTTCTAATGCAAGAAACACTGTATATATTTACATGAAGATAACTTACTTTAAGGTTTTTTTTTTTTAAATTACGAGGACTCAAGCCCACAGACTATGTAATTCTACAAAATCCATCCCAAGTACCAGTCTTTAGGTTGTTAAATGCAGTGGTCCTGAGATGTGACCACAAACAAGTACCATACGTCAATCTGGAAACACAAAGTACAAAATAAAAATATCTGATTCAGGTATGACTATGCATTTTCATGTCCTGCTATTATTCTAGTCCTGAATGTTTACTTCACCAAGTAGGAACAAGTAAATGTAAGGGCTCACATGTTACAAAAGATTCAAAAATTTTAAAAATATACCTATAGAGTTCTTTTATTCAGCAAATATGGGAACCATCTTCCCATTATGGAACACATTTCATGGTCAATCACTAAGTAAAAGTATAAATATTATTACAAAGATAATTATTAATTATTTGATTTCATGTTACAAAGTTTATACATTCATCATTTATATACACAGCAAAATTAAGAGTCTGGGCTACACGGTCCCATTAAAATAATATTACGAAACAATTATTCTCAACAGCCAGTTAAAATATGCCGCCTTCTAGAAATGTCTTTATTACAAAGTATAAAATAAAAACCATAAATATTTACATTTAAAGTTTTAATAATAAAGACATTTAAACTATTTTCGATGGAGGCACTGATAAATAGTCCATTATTCAATATCTGTAATGTTAATTTACACAAAGCTTCTCACGACAACGGGACAGAAAAAAAGAAAAAGAATAACAAGCACAAAGTTCCATTAACAAACTATAAACCTAATTCCAGTCCATTCAGACACAAAGTTCCAAAACATTCCATTATTCTTCTGTTACATACTACATTATATACATGTCAGAACATGGAATGCCACATTTTGTGGAATGTACAGTTCCAATATAAAAAAAAAGAGGCATTCATTCTAAATGACTTTGCCCCAACAGTACAAAATTTGAGCTAAACTTTTTGTCATTTCTTAACTTCTGTATATATAGTAAATATACAATAATAAATAAAAAAGAAAAATAAAAGGAAAAAAGTATAAAAGAACAAATAAACCACTCCTTGGGGACATAACCCATTTGGAACTTTGGTTAAAAAGAAAAGACAACTCCCATCAGTCTCGCAATAAATGATAACAGAAACACTTTTTTCAAGGCGAGAGACTTCAAAGCTGAAACAATTACTGGACGTTATGTTTGAAAACCGTTCATGTGCAACCAGATAAACCAAATATTTTTACAGCCCTCAGTAACCTGCACAATCTTGATCACTTGCCCAATAGCTAATATTAAGAATGAAAATTTCAAACCCACTTATAATTTCATTATACAAGTATAAATAAATTAGCATGTTCTAGACTAGGCTGGTCTGGACTATTTTATCAGTTGCGTTAGGCAACGTTTTTACCACGGTAGCTGCCTTAGTACAATAACATCATTGCCGATGACTCCACATATTTCACTGCGTCCATGCAGTATTAACAACTTCACTCCCTCCAAACACAGCACAACTTTTCAACCTGTGACTGCTGCATAGGTGCCATGTTTTACAATTCCTAAAAAGAGCCATCATTTTACACACTTCAAACTTCAGTCTCTCACAGCATCTTTACATCTTTCTTAACAGTATGTATTACATAATCACCACCCTTCTGTATGTGTAATCACGGACAAAACTTCTGCATGTATAAAATGAATTCAAGGTAACAGCCAAGACAACGAATTACATTGGGAAGACGCTTCATATTACTGTAAATAATTCCATCTTCAGATATACTAGCCAGAATTAAAGTTCTGCATCATAATCATCACCATCTTTATATATATAAAATGTTGAAAATTGAATAATATGACAATGGAGACTGATGATATATGTTTGTACAAAATTTCACATTCATACTTTCAATGGGTGACATACTCAAATGCAACATACAGCTTTAATTTCTGAAATCATGGCTTTAGAAATCAGGGTATATGTTGTACTTAAGGATTATGTACAAGGTACTTTCAGTGTTCTTCAAAACTGAAATACTGGCACTGAGACTGTCATCCGGTAACTAACCAATCTGTAGCAAAAAACGTCTGGAAGTTTCATTTTACAGCATGTTATGAGCAAGTGACATGTGATATGTAAGTAGTTGACTGTTGAAACATCAGTGTATAACACAACAGAGGAGAGGTACCAATGCCACAATTTGTGCTTTTAACACAACATTTGTGATATGCTAGTACCTAGAACCAATGGTTTCATTAAGACAGTTGCTTTACAAAATAAAACGCCAAAAAACAGGAAGCCTGAACCAAAACCTCAAACAACAGTGGTACTATTCTTTGTTGTAATGCACGTTTGTAGTTTATTTTGTAAAGCTGCAATACGTAATCTAACAAAACACTGTTTCTAACACAATATTTACCATATATCATAACCTACATCCAAAATTCAGAGAATAACTTTGCAGTTACAGTCAATAAATTTGCCTTTAAAAAAGGACATTCACTAGAAGTACACAATACTTGTCAAAACCCATACATTCCAACTGCAAGTTAGCTATGTAAATCAGAAAAATGATGCAGCTGTGTCATGTCAAATGCCAAGTCTTACGAAAGCCTGCAAAACGTGATCGATCACTTAACTTTTCTAATGCTTTATTCTTGCAGGAAAGGTGTGAGGTCAAGTTTCAAATCACACCCCTAGTAGAATACACAATAATAAAGTGTGCACTAGCAGCAGTGATGAAAAAGAATGGCTATCCATCTACTGCAGTAAACTATGGTTTGTTTATGCCTTTGTATATATACATATTGTAAATCATAACAACCATGGCATATTTTTTGTTAAAGAAAATTAATAAAAAATGTGGTTCTGATGAATGAATTAAAATAATACAATAAATTAACAATATTTTCACTAAGTGGTCATGAAAATTGTCAACTGATATAAAGGGTCTTCAGATAACAACAAAAGCTCACCTTTTCCTAGGAACAGGTGTAGGCTAATAATGACAGGACTCTTCACCAAGATGATAAAATATTTACGAAGTTCAAAAGGCAACCTCTCAGCATTTGAGTGGCACCTTGCACTATCACTTAAGATTTAAAATTACAAAAGCAATATTTTAAAGCTTTGTTCATGCCTAAACATTCTTTATGCCACAGTGCACTTTACTTACTATTACTGTGTAGCATAAGAATACTACCAGCTGTGAACAATACTTTCATCAAATGCATATATGAACCAAGTTAAATCATTCACAGTAATACATTTTTCTCTATTGTGTGCTGCATGGTATTCCACTAGCTGAAGCATAATTATCAGTTCTTGTAAGTGCAATTATTCATGCGCAATGTAGCTATAAAAAGCTTAATACTCTACTGCAAGAATAACTAATTAATTTTACATTCAATCACAGTATGATCCAGATTAACCATTTCTCTCCCCCACCTAAATTTGATCATTTAACAGTGCTTTGTACTTAATGCCACATCTGAACAAGGTAAAACGGAAAGGTAAAGTTGTCCCTGCACATGCCATGAAGGTATACAGGGGAGTGGGGGTATAGCTCCACCCATTCCTAACCTTGGCACTAGATGCAGATGAGTAATCAGCCTCACAATGCTTGCTTTACCCCCAGGCAAAAAATTTCCTGGTACCTATTGAAGAGAAGGCTTGGTGGGCCCCAGGGCCACTCTGGATGTTTGGAGAGCAGAATATTTTCTGTCCCTGCCTGAACTCAAAACCCCACAGTATCCAAAGTGTAGCCTTATCACTATACCAACTACAGTAATACACACTGACAAGAAAAAATATTTCTCTTCTAGCACGCATTTTGAATGCAAATATCTTGCCTCCATTGCTAGATGGTGCATGTAACTATGTCACAATCACCTAATATCTCCAAATCGGGATGTCAAGATGACAGTCCAACAAAAGCCTAATTTATGTACCCATGCTGCCTATGACATATATACATAGATGTTCTTTGGAAGTGCTGAAAATGTGCTGCTGCTTGCATACTGAATCCCATGCAAGCATAAAGTAAAATATCATTTCTTTCATGTCTAGTAAGCTACAAAGTGGTGTATTTACAGTTCACTGCTACTAGAAGACATGCTAGTGACATGCGGAACAAATGTCGTGAATTCACAACAACAACAAAAATACTTTTCAGATAAGTACATGGCAAAACAGACAAAGAAAACCAACTTTCACCAGCACACAGAAAATTCTGCATCTTGGGCATCTTTTCAGAAAGGCACATTATCTTTAGAGCTACTTTATACTGGGCCATTATAAATACAAAACCATTCTTAAAAACACTGTAACCAAAAAGCAAAAAATTATTATTGAAAACATCAATGGAATGAAATCAAAAATTCCAAACACAATATTTACTTCTTAACTGCATTTCATATCTGCTGTCTTTCACATTTACGAAGTTCCTAAACTGACCACTCCATATAAGGAACTGTATTTATTTACAGCAATTCAGCTACTGACATGCTTGTAGTTCTGTGTAAAATTTCTACACATGGCACATCCTTCATGCGTCCCACAACTGTTTCTCTGCTGAATTCTGTAGTGAAATTCAAACATATTAACATTCCACTGAATAAACTCACAACCAATTACCTAAAATACCTTGCAAGTTACATTATGACTCTGCTGTGTAATGCTTGCAGACTAATCATTTTCAATTAATTAAAAAGAAATGTTATGTGAATTACAAAAAAATTCACTTCCATATTTAGGCAATGTAAGGTACTTGGCCATAATATGGTCAATGGTCTCTCATGCACATCATTCAGGCTTCCAATCACAGACTGCAACTCAGCACATCAGGCAATTCTACAGAGGCATCCAGTAATGCTGGCAGCCGTTTCACAACTCCAAGCTGGTTAATGTGCCTATTCTCCCAAAGCAGCAGGTTTAATCACCATGCAGGTACAAACTTTCTTTGTTCAGAACCATGTTATATCTAAATTTGCATATTACTATATAGCTTTTGTGCAATGTTCTTGAAAGTATAAGAAAGAAAATTACATAGTATAGTGACAACATACAGATGTTAACAAGAACGACGTCCATAATACGTCCAGCTTTAGCTATGTCAAAGACCAGGTACAGCCATATATGCACATGGAATTGTATTTTACTGTAACTTTTTGATTAGAATTATTTTCACACCGTCCACCCAGCCTCCCAATGAATAGGCACCACAAGCTCTTGCCTCAGGGTTAAAGTGGCTCAGGCATGAAGCTAAGTTCTGACGTTAACAAAGCATGATGCTACACATTCACTTCCCCCATACTATCTTCATGAAATGGTTGCTAATTAAGCATATGGACAGCTTTTCTTTCACAGGCTTATTAAGTAGTTTCTTTCAGTGAGATAAAAGAAAGAAGTCTGAATAAAGCAACTGAGTATGCCAGTCATTTGTGACTGCAGATAACCTATGGTTCTTACAGATCACAAAAGAGCAACTTACAGTACAGAAATATCTGCTGTCCACAAACGTTGCTAGTAAAATTCATGGATTGCTTCAAAGCACAATCCAGGTGTGAGGACACAAGGCAGAAGAGTGTTCTCTGGGTCAAAAATGTGTGTGCTGATGAACCAGATAATGATTAATTCAACATCTGGAAAGCAAGAGCAGCAGGTAAGAGGCATACAGAAGACTAATACTCTTCTATGGAGATACATAAATGCTCCACTTGAAGGCCTGGACTTTGCCTCATTATCAAAACTGTGTCCTCAATATGACGAACTGAAGGTTCGTGAAAAACAAGTTTTTAAAATAAAATAAATGCTATAATTTTTTTTTCTCTGCTCTTGTGAATGATATATAAGAGAAAAGTCCTTTCTTCTGGAAAATTATTCTCCTGTTTTCGTAATTGAAAGAAGAACTAAATCTTAACCTGGCCACATCAGAGAGCAGTGCCTCTTCTACATACAGCTAAGTTCAGCCAATATACTTAATACAAAAACACAAAAATGAATTATTTCCCTACTGAATGGAAAGCACACTGTAAGGCTTTCATGTGGCTCAAAACACTAAAAAAGATGACTTCAAATTCTCAGAGCTTCCCTGAAGATACTCCATATCAAGCAACACATATCTGCAATAAACTTATAAGATACCAAACACCTTTGTTTATGTTATGTTTTTAGATTACTTGCATATCCCAAACAGAACCAACACTCTTGTGGCCAAATTTGTGATTCTTATACACGTCTTCAAACACAGAATTCCACAGCAAAACACATTATTCACATTGAGGTCTTCTCTCAGTTGTGACACAATGTAATCTAGTAAGTGGACAGCAATGTTTGAAAGGAATCTGCTGTCTCCATCTTCACTTGATTCTGAAGACAAAAGTAGTAATTTCCTCCAAATATGTTGATATCTAAATACAAGACTACATGGTGTCACAACTCCATGACCAATCTGAATATTCACAGCACAAAAGTTGCAAATCTTAATATGTTAATATGTTAAAACATATTCTGAAATTCTTCAGACATAATCCTATTTACGCTAGTAAACGGAATGTTCACTTTTAGCAATTATTGTTCATGTACATGCAATTGGTGGTGATGGTGTTAACCCTTCTATCTGGAAGCAAAAGTACATACATACATACAGCATTCACACAGTCTTCATGGTGGCAATCCGAGGGCACTTGTCAAATGTACCCTCACAGGAAAGTTGTCACTGTTGTGCTAACCACCGAGAATGATTAAACTAGCTGCAGCAGCTGACCTTGAAACACTGTATCAACTACAAAAATTCTGTTGTTTCATATGGATATTCATGGAAGAGTTGTAAGGAATGTTAACCTTCCAACCAGCTGTTCAGCAAATTCAGTATAGTGCTACCAAGTGCATGGCATGCCTAAAATTAAGCTGGATGTTTCATTAAAATTCAGTGGAAAAAACACACGTATTATAACAAAGTGAGGTAGACGTACAATTCTGAAAATGGTCTCTTGTGTGAAAAAACTTAATAAGATAAATTAAACTGAAAATGAAACACTGGGGAATGAAAGAACAGAAAAAACATAAATTGGAAGAACACTGCAGTGACTGGTAATGGAAAAAGGCATTGATTTATACAGTTCTAACAAAATTCAGTTTTCTAAAAATACTGGTTCCACAAAGCATGTCTGAAACTTACCAGTTGTTCTGAAGCTACAGCCTGACAAGTGATTAATGCATACAGTAATTACTGGAACACACTGGCATACCAAGAAATTCACAGGCACACAAAAGGATGACTGCAGTGATCCTGTGTTCTCAACTGAAATGACATTGACAGCAGCAAACCATATTCGTTCCATGATATCAGGATGCTTATTTATAAAACACCAAATGCAACTTACAAAACAGAACACAGGAGATTTCATACATATAATTCTTCTTCACATCTCCTGAAACTTCCTTACAATTCTTACTATTTAAAAACAGAAATTACTCTGAAAAATGCTGCTACATGGTCATTTAAATTCAGCTGCAGAGTATAACCAGAAGGGATTTAAATGCCAACTTGAAAGGTTACTTAGTTACTAAAACATAAATGAATTTGCTGCAAGCAGCAACTAGTATTACAGGCATGTGCCCAGCAAAGGCATACCAAAAAAAAAAACTCTTGATTTTTACACTTGCACATTTTCTCCTCTTTAATAATTTTGTATTTGGGTCAAAAGGCCCGTAAAACACACTAAATTTTCAATGATTTTAGTTATTACTATTTCATGTGTTGTGTGAATTTATGTTTAATTTTTGAAGTTGTGAAAGGAAAAGAATATTTGGATAAAACAATTATTCTTCAACAATTGCTTTTGTTGAAAATCATTCACAGTGTATGCCACAAAAGTAGCAATACTTTTCTCAATTACTGTATGCCATATAGCAGAACTCCATTTCAGATTCTTCTGCAGGACAAGCTTTTTATACCCTACATCAAGAAATACCTTGAATGGGGCTTGTGTCACAGTTAAATTAAGAATTATTTATGTGGTAAGAAAACATTATATTGTCATATTTTATGGGACATGAAAAAAATTTTAAAACACACAAAACTGGGTTTCACTGCACAAGATATTCTATGAATCCATTCTTCTGTAAGAACTGTACATGATGGCCAATCATAAGATAGCTTACATCAACAATTTATATTCCGTGTTAAGTTAAAAACGCGTTTGTATGTAAATGGCTCCCTTTTTTTTTTTTTTTTTTTTGACCCATCACAATCACATCAGCTGTTTCAGAATCAACATTATAGTGTTGCTCAGGCTCCAAAATGGCACAGGGACCAAACTGTCATGTCTTATGTGGGGAAAAAATTAAATTGAAGAAAAATTAAACCAATAAAAAATTACACACCACACACACATGGTGTTTTGGCAGGACCACAAAAAATAAATCCAAAATGTTGTAAAATCTTGAATCTAATTAATCAGCTTGGTACTCTACCACAAAAGTAATCCCTGGCAGCATCAATACAAAGATTTACAAATGGCTGAACAGAAAATTTCATAAAATTATCAGTAACACTTGAAGCATGATTCACACAACTCATGCAAAAATACTGGTTACATTTTTATAAACAGTAATGGATGTTTTGCCTGTACTTTGTAACACCAAATCTCAAACTTTCTGCAGTCCATCAACCTTTTCACACCAAACAGCAACCACATATGATGCTCATTGCGCATTTAAAAGTGCTTAAGCTGTCATCACCCAAGAACATGCAAGGTAATGAGAGCCATTTACATTCTCATCACTGTCACAGCAACCAGGGCACTTAGTTCCAATGCAAAAGGATTAATTCTGAAATCACAAACTTTCCAAATTACTTAACATAAAACTCTAAGTAATATAATCTAATTCTTGTTGCTTTGTAAGTAATACCTACACCGTAAGAGAAAATGTTTGAGACATCAGTGTAAGAGGAGAAATGCTCTGCTTGTCTTAATGCTTGGTACTGTGTAAGTTCTGCATCAACAAATAAATGCATGTTTCTTATACAGTGATACGGAGAACTCACCAATTACCAATCAGTAAAATTTCTAACTTGTAATATGTTGAAATATGATATAGCGTCCTGTAAAAAATGGTGTTTACTAAATTTTTCAAAATTACATCACAGATCTCTGCATCTGGTTACAGTGAGTCACACAACACTCCTAAAGCAATATTGCACAAATAATTAAAGCAGTAAATTCAAAGAATTTTTTTTAACTAGTAATCTGATCTCTTTGTCAACAGGTGAAGCGAATGTGTTCTAAAATCTTCATGATAAGCATCTATAATTGCTGTACCTTCCAGTTATCAAGTTGCATTGCACAGCACACAGCAGAAACTTCATGAAATTTTTAATTTGCCCAAAAATTGTCTTTTACCTTAAGTTGTAACAACACACAAATCACGGCAAATTGCACATGAATAGGTATCACAAATGGACTATTGCATTAACATTCTCCAGTAAACTGTCATGAATGGATATGGTGTCCCGTGCAAACCTGATAGACAAACAATCAGATTAACTGCTCAAAAACAGATGCAATTCACAAGAACTACTGAAACTACTTCAGGATGCTTCTTCCTTTTTTCCTTCAAAACCAGCAACAGCCAAAACAGAATTACAATATAATGTATTTGTCTGGGAAGTTCTTATTTATGTCAATACATTGTCCTACATTCAACTTGTTTGTTGCTCAAAAAGGTCTTCAATTTAAGATGGAGATTTAACAGACACCGTAACTGTATTATTCCTAGGCAAACCTCTCAGAAGCCCCAAGCTGAGGCACATGGAATGTGATATATGTTAATAACGTATACACCAAGATACCATGTTAGGCCAGACTTACACTGATTGATGATGCAAATTTTTTTCCTATTGTAAATTCAGTTAAGTGAATGTTGCCAAAAAACTTTTCACATTATTTTTGTACTTGTACCTCAATTAATTAAATATAATACTAGTACATGTATGAACATTTGTTTCTAATTTGTCCCCTAACTGACAAAATACAGGTCTTCAGATGGAATAATTATTCTGAAATACTGTGTCAAAAAAGAAATAAATAAATAATTGGGG
>JGI20166J26741_11586918_pt1 | contig 11806 bp, 5 predicted proteins | sample TergutCu122P5_FD_26741 | JGI IMG/M metagenome (IMG submission 26741) | reverse complement strand
CAGCAGCGGTGATAAGGTTGCGAAGATCCTGGAGATTAGCGGGGAGTGGAGGCACAAAGACAGTGTCCTTCACAAACCCCCATAAGAAAAAGTCGCACGGTGTTAAATGGGGGCCGAGGTAGCCACCGCATTAACGCGTCATCTTCTTGTCCTGTGCGTATTCCAAAACACAAAATGACTGCTCGCGTTTCCTGAACGCCATATTTGCTACTACTGTCTCCTAGCGGCAAATCAGGGCAACAATGTGCACGGGCTTTTCCTTAAAAAAAACTTCAACTGTTTCTGTCTCTATCGACGTAAGAATTACCATGATCCTTTGCGTAGTATATTTGTTGCGAATTTTTAAAATGTTTCACGGACTTATGAATAACCCGGTATAAAACGGCGCATGTGCTTTGCATGCTGCAAAACTAAAGCTACAGACTCACACTCAGAATTTGTAGTAAGCCTACTTACTGCTTTCCAACGACAACAATGCTTACGCGAACACGTCTAAATGTTACATTAGAAGTACATTGCCTGTCTTGTGCATTTATTTGATTGAATTATGCTATTTCAACCCATTTCCAGGATACGAAATTCTAAGTGCACTTGCGTGACTGTCCCACGAAAATCGGGACGGGTGGTCACTCTAGCCTATTCTGAAAATGATTCGGAATATACATTGACTCTATGAGCAAAATTTTGATATTTTAAACCTTTTATTTATTGACAGCGAGCTTCGCGTTGTCAATAACTCAGATTACACAGCAACTGAGATCTTATCTCTTCTGCTATGTTACGTAGCATAGATTGATAGTTACCGATGTTTCGGTACAACCTATTATCCTCATCTTCAAGGGTCAAGCAATACAAGAAGACTTCTTGGACTGCTTGACCTTTGAAGATCAGACCGATATCTTGTCCCGAAACGTCGGTAATTAATTACCAATCTATGCTGCGTAACATCCCAGAAAAACGAATCTCATTTACACGGCCGCGGAAGCCCGAAATCAAACACAGAAAATGCTGGATGTACACATGCCCATACTAATCTCTGGGCTTGGAACAATTAATTTTTATATTCTTATGTTGAAGACGAAAAAGAATTTCTTTGTCTCATTGACGAAATTATACAAAATAAATTCATTACAAACAATCTTTTTCCTAGGCTATGATGAATGCTTATTTGTAAATGCATTCACATCAAAATAACTTGTTAATGAACAAAACACCACGAAGTTTAGTCACGAATGTAGTTACGAATTATGTTAGTGATATCCTTGAAGAGTAGCTGCTTCCCCCTGCCCCCAGACTTTTTTTTTTAATTTACTGTGACTTTTATACCATCCCGCTGATACAAAATTTTCATCCACGTTTTGTGTCCCTCACATTTCCTCTCATATTCCCACTAATTTCTACCGTCACACACTTAATATTGTGCGCTTTTTGGGGGCGGGGGGTGATTTGTGGTAAAAGAAGTATGTAAATTCAGTTTATGTCCCATGAAAAGAAACTGCCATACATGTAACATAAGAGCAATAATTGTGAAGGTGATGTGATTTGAGTGAGATTTTGGAATTACACATATCTTCGACACTTTTCCAGTTGTCTTTGCTTAACCGACAGTACCTTGTAATAATTCTGCCAGTCACGTTATTTCTGCGCAAAGATGGTCACTGTTGAGACCGAGGGACATTGTGGAACTCCCTGGGATAACTCCAACGCACTCTCTCCGTTGTTTCACCTGTTCTGATGACAGAGACACAAGTTAACGTCGTCTTGCATCAAAAAGCTATTCTACACTTCTTGGTGATTCCGACGTTGGAGGCCAGAGCAGAGGGTGTTTAACCCGTCTGTCCAAGCACGGATATGATCGTCTTCCAGACATGTCGACTTACTCTAAAGGAAGCTGCATGCATTATTTGTTGAGGTTACACAACTTTATTTCCAAGAGTGTCATGAAAACTTCGATATTCCTCTCGCCCTCTCTGGTGTATTTGCCGTGGGCATTAAGGGCGTGCCTCCGTGATTAGATAGGTGTGTTTATATTATGTTGTGGACGTTCTGGTTGACTTCGTTACAAAGGACTGGGGATGGCATTTGATTACTGTGACCGGAGTCGTCGTTTGGGTCGAGGTATTGCGTCGACTCTTCTTCTTTTGCTGGGTTGTACAAACAAGATTCTTCAATCTCGTTCCCTATTACTGTTTCATATGTTTCCAGTGTTGATAGGGTTGCGAAATTAAGCTCACCCTTTTTACGTTTGTTCCTATTTTGTCTCGAGATTTTGTGGTCACAGTTGGGAATGTAGTTCTCGTAAATGCGACAAACATCACATGACCTTTGCTGCTGCCAGTTTTGTTGTTCATGTTGCACTGAGTCATATTCTGTAGAAACAGATGATCTCTTTTTCATGATCCAACGAAAGACAAATATTACTATCACTGCTACCAGTATTATCACCACCGACAGCACAGACACGTATAAAACGACACTAGCTTCTAAAGGTTTTCCTGATGACTCTTGCTCAGTTGGAGAATTCTTGATACCAGTCATACCTTCATCGGTGAAATGCGGATCGCTGGTTAGCACTGTTAAAAGTGTTTCTTCATTGACGGATATTTTTGTAGGTCCAGTATCAATATTTATGGTGGCTATGGTGGCTTTTCTGATAGGTGCTGAAGTCGTTTTATTTAAACAACTTCCCACTTGTGTCTCCCAATCCTTAATGTATTTAGAACAATTTCTATCCCAACAGCTACACAAAAAAGGGTTTTGGTAGATAGACAAATTCTTCAAATACCCCATTCTTTTAAGAACCTCGTCATTGATATTGTCAAGCCTATTGTTGTATAAATACAAATCAAGGTAATGTAGATTTGTTGTTGATATTACTAGTAAGAAGTCTACCGATATCAGTAGGTTTACTGAGAGGTTCAGAAATTTAAGTGATTTTAAACTGTCAAAAAGATGATCGTCAATATATGTAAGTTTGTTGCTGGACACATCTAGCCTACTAAGATTCACTGTTTTCTGAAAAGCCCCTTTCGGAATGTTGATCAAATTACAGTCTGCAAGATTCAACACACAAAGGCTGACAAGACTGTGAAATGGCCATTCATCCCCTAGACTAACATTATTTCCATGAAGATCAAGTTCTTCAATCTTTGTGTTGTGTGCAAATGTATCTGGGTGGATATATGTGAGTTTGTTCATGCCTATGAACAGGCTTTTCAAGTTCGCCAAACTCCTGAAAGCTTCATGGTCTATATTTCTTATTGCATTGTTGTAAATATATAACGAAGTCAGCTGACTAATCCCCTTATTGGTGAATGATGCAGCTGTCAGATGAGAGATGTTATTGTAGGAGACATCCAGCGTAATGGTCGTGTCGGCAACTCCAGAAGGCACATCAGTTAATGTGATGTTTTTGCACAGTGTTTTGTAGATTGACTGACATTTGCAAGTGGCAGGACACGTGTGTGTTGCAGAGTGCACGAAGAAGGGCTGCGTAAAAAGTGCGGCAAATACCGTAAGCAGAATCCGTGCGTCCATATTGCTGCGAATAACAATACTTGTAATTAGACTGTTGAACTGTGCTTACATTTAGCAGTATACATTTATTAATCAGGGACCTGGGGTAGCGTAGTGGTTAAGGCGCTGCGCTACTAGTCGGACGGTCCCAGGATCGATTCTCCGTGGTGTCACTGGAGATTTTTTTCCGTGTTACCCCCAACAGAACCATGTGCCCTGAGGTCGTCTCAGCCTCTGAAAGTGAGTACCAGGGATTTCTCCCGGGGTAAAGGCGGCCGGTGCTTTTGACTGACGACCTACCACCCTTGTAATTCTGAAACGTCAAGAAAATCCGGGGCCTTAACCTACCCGGAACCCCTTGGGCCAACTCGACCTGTCGCGGGACACCTTTACTTTTTACTTTACAGTTATTAATCAAAAGAATATTAAAAGGATAGTGATTGAGAGTGATATTCAGTAAGCAGCGGTGGCGTTGTCAATATAACGTTTCCTAGCAGGATCAAGAATATTATCTTACTCTACAAAGCGCCCAAACCGGGTTTGTGTCCCTCTCAGCCTCCTATTCTATAGATACCGGGTTCTTTCTTTGGGGTAAAGCCAACTTCACTGACCTACTTAATTTCCGAAGTTAAGAATGAGTGGCCTTTTATGCTCCTTCCCAGTACACTTCCATAGCTTTCACAGGGTCATATTTACTCTTTATCCTTTACTCAGGAAGAGTTTATGGGAGGTTTACACCCGACTTTGATCTTGGTTTTTATCGCAACAGGTACCTTATGAGAGTGTCTTGTGTGACTGAGTGAGTCACACCGTGGTTTCCGTGGCAACAGTTGTTACCGGCTTGTATTTTCTGTGAGGTAAGGGTCTTACACTCTCGTTGCCATCGCAACATTTATTACAGGGTTGGATTCTGTATGAGGTACGCCATCTTGATTAAAAAAACAGATCTAGGTGGGTTCTTAAAGTTGCGAAAGGTTACTGTCAGCTCCATCATGTCTTTCACGTCAAATACCACCCCCCCCCCCGAAAATCGCGCCACCTGCAAGATGATCACTTGAACCGCGAGAGAGCAATTCAGGCCAAAGAAATAGTTATTGACATATAACTTGCTCTTTTGTATTCGTGACGTTATGTCAGGGTCTTAAAAAGTTATCGACCTCTTCTTCATTCGATATATATAACGCGTATTTAATAATAATTAAGACGTGCTATCATAATATTTGATTACGTCTAGAAATATGAATTTTTTTAGTGTAGATAAATTATGAGTATGCCTACAAATTACCTAAAAAATACTGCTTGTAAAGTCAGCAAGATTTGAGGTTATGTATGATTAACAAAAGTAACATACACAGTATCATCCTAGACATAAAATAAAGTTTTTTTTTTAAAGAAATACTGGCCTAATAAACAGACCGTACTAACACTAGTAAGTAAAAGCAACCCAATTACAGGCCCTGAGGGTTCCAGGAGGTTGAGGCGTCCAGATTTCAAGACAGTCGGTACATGAAGGTGGTTAAGTTCAGCCCTACGCACCGGTCACCTTTACCCCTCAGGAAATATTCCTGGTACTCCTGTCTGTTAGAGGCTGAGTCGACCCAAAAGCCATTGTGTGGCCGGAAGGATTTTGACACTATCGGGAATCGAACCTGCGACTTTCCGGCTTGTAGCACAGTGCCTCAACCAAATGCGCCACCGCGTACCCCCAACACTAGTAAGTTACATTCTATTTTTATCTGTTGTTTTGTATGGGTGTGAAACTTGGTCGCCCATATTGTGGGAGGAACGGAGGCTGAGGGTGTTCGAGAATAGGGTGCTGAGGAAGATATTTGGGCCTAGACGGGGTAATAAGGGAGTGGACAAGACTACATGATGAGGACCTTAATGAACTGTACTTCACACCAAATATTACTAGGGTGATCAAATCGAGAAAAATGGAGTGGTCGGGACACGTAGCACGTATGGGGGAGGGGAGAGGTGCATATAGGGTTTTGGTGGGAAAAACTGAGGGAAAGACACAACTTGGAAGACCCGGGCGTAGATGGGAGGATATTGAACTGGATCTTCAGGAAGCGGGATGGGGCATGGACTGGATTTATCTGGATCAGAATAGGACAGGTGTTGGGCTCTTGTCAGTGCGGTAATAAACCTTCAGGTTCCACAAAATGCAGGGGATATCGTGACTAGTAGAGAACCTGTTAGCTTCTCAGGGACTCTGTTCCACGGAGTTAGTTAGTCGACATTCTATAATATATGTAAAATCACGAAAAACAACAAAACCTGTAATTCCAATAGATTAAGGGTACAGATTCTGAGAAGACTATAATACGCAAAGATTCAAATGCAACTAAATGTTACGTTATACCTACATTTACTACCTTGTTGTAACTGAAAGAGTGTTCAATGCGAGGAGCGCGCTGAGGCTGAAGAAAGGTTTGAGCAACGAATATGTAATATAACACTGTACAACCACAGGCTGCAGTCCTATAACGCAATAAGCGAACAAATTTAAAGCCGGTCCTCCCTTGCAAAGGATGACCGGCTAAAAATCTGCACACTAAATCAGACAGACTCATTCTCAGTTGCAGATTTACTGGAGCTTGGTATGTAAGGGAATCCCGTAATTTTTATCGCCCCCCCTCCCCCCACCCGCTGTCGTTAACACAGCGGTGAAGTTGATGTAAGATAGGGTTACTATCCATCCATCACAAGCTAAACGAACACATCAACAAAAACAGAGGTTAAAAAAGGACATACAAATTTTATGAAAATGTTAGCATTGTCATTTACAAGAAAACATAAAAAAATTCAAAACAAAAATTATTCAAATTTGTATACAGTGTACACATAATGTACGAGTATATCATGTCGCCAGTTCTCTAGTCGTCTTCCTTCTCGTGTGCCGATTCATAATTCTGTTATTCTATTATGCTCCATTACTCTCCACTCACTGATGTAATTACGCACAAGGAAAAGAGGAATCACGAATACTGCCTAAGTTGTCCGAGACATTCCGAAGGTTAACGGCTCAATTCATATACACACAGTTTTTGACTCGGTGGTAATATAACTACGCGTGTCCTAAAAACGCAGTAGAAATGTTTTTCTTTTGCAGTCTCACTACCATTAATATATGCAAAAGCTTCGAGAAATAGCAATTAGTGAAAACCCCGGATATTAATACACACTTTTAAAAACTAGCCCAGACGGAAATTTTTGGGTCGGAGAAGAAGTGAGGACATGTCCGGGGTAGAGAAAATATAGTAGCCCTAGTGCAATAATAAACAAAGAAGCGATGAACGAGGTCATGGGGCAGCGCGTGAATAATTTGGTAGTTGGTCATACGATGTCACGTGGCTGGTCTACTTAATAAAGAGCTACGGAGTAAAGGTAAAGTTATACCGGCGCATTAATAAGCACCAGACCACGAAGTAATATGGCGGACTTGAGATATATTTTCAAGCAGTCTTAAACTCGAGAAAAAATGCAAGTGAATGGTCACAAGACTGCTGTAACTACCTATCCTCGATCAGGGCATGTCGAATACGTAACAGTGTGTCATTCAATCTTGACGTCTGTACTTACTTGTTCCGGTCGTGAATCTGGCTGCAAAGAATAATAAATCCTTATGCTTTTACCAATTTCACACCACATGTCCATAATACTGTAAAACAAAGCACACAGTGTGTACAGGGGAAGTGAGTACTGCCTATCGGGTACCATAGCAACCGGTAATGCCTCCATGTTTACTCTTCGATATCTAAGAAATACACGCTCGCACGTAGGCGTAGACAGCACTGTATCTCCTGCATTGCTGTTATCTACAATTCACACCGTCTCCTAAGAATACATTCTCTTTCGCGCCTTACAGGACTACTTATCGTTATTCAGGAGTACAGTCTTGCCCTTGGCAGCGTGAGTTGGGGTTCCTTACGTACCCGATGAGCTCCAGAAAAAAACACATAGATACTGTCAAAAATAAAAAAACAACAAAAACAACAGAAAACTCGCCGTCAAAAGACACGATTGAATTTCAGCCCAATGCATTCTAAAATGGAATACATCGGTTAGTTGGAGTCTGAGCACTGTAGTTGGTACAGCCACTAACTATGGGAATGATAATTCCAAGATCAAATTCCGGCAGAGTCAAGAGATTTTTCTGTTCTCCAAATCATCCTGACCTCCTCTCCCCCACAGCCTACTATTCAATTGCTAATGGGGTTCTTTTTCAGGAGGCCAGGGCGTCAAGTTGACCACTCATTTCCATCCAGTGCTGAAGTTACAAACCAGCAAGCTACAGGCTGTATCAACATCCCCTATATCCCTTGATGGGGTAGACAGGGACAACTTCAGCTGCTTCATAACCTGGTTACTTGTAATATATATGTAATGAGCTGATGTCCCCCTGCAGAACTGCTACTATATGCTTAACTAACCAAACCTGGGTTCTTTAAATCTAAAAAATGAACATATGACCCATACACTCCAAGCAACCGCTTGACAGATGTCAGTTACAGAACCTTTGTGATACAACAGTAGACCAAACCAAACAGCCTATATTATGACACTATTATTACAGTTCACTCACATTTATACGTTAACCACACAAGAAACGCTTATTTATTGTGCTGGAAGGGAGCCCTCTGCCAGAAAGCTCTTGTTGACAGCATTCTGGGACTCCCAAGGTACTATACTCAAACACTAATGTAGAGAGGTACCACAGTAACAAATGTAAATTACTGCGACATGATAAGAAATGAACCGAGGCCGGCTATTTGCACAAAATGGAGGATGTTTTGTTACACAACAATACATGCCCTCATATGGCACACCTCACCATCAACACCATTCAAATACTGAATTGGGTAAGTTCTCGGGCACCCTGCCCACAGTGCAGATCTGGCAACTTCCAATTTCCATCTGTTTGAACCCATCAGGAATGCTCTAAGAGGTCGTTGATTTGTGGATGACGACAAGGTGAAAAGAGCAATGAGTGGCTTCATAAACAACCAAAAACTTTTCTTCCAGAGGCATCAAGAAGCTTGCAGATCACTTGGCAAAGTGTAATGAGAAGAAAGGAAATTATATTAAAAAGTAATATTCTTCTAATGTCCAAAACATAAAAAAAGATTTAAAAAAGAATAAAGTGGGGAAACTTTTTGAAGTACCTACGTAATATCCCAAGCACTATCCCTTGACTAAAATAAATGTTGTGTTATTATTATGCTGTCACAATTGTGACACGGTTCTCCTTCATCCCCTCACTCAGCTGGCAGGTCATCAATTTGACAGCAGTCCCATGCACTTTGATATTGTCTTTCAAATGCTCTCAACTGACACCAATAAAATCCCTAACATGTTAGTAACTTCGTGAACTGCAATTCCTCTGTTTTCGAGCACAAGTTCCTTCACTTGTTTCATCAAAATATTCATCTATTTTGATCCATGGAGGATGTCTTGAGAATGTGGCATCATACTGTTTTTGAACTTGGCAAAACACTTGAGTTGTTCCCCTTGCATGCCCTACAAAAGCTACTTTCAGCATTTTTAATACTTCTGTAGCATTTTCCCCCATTTTAAAGCAAAATTTCTTGCAGACATGCTGTTCTTTCAAGTCTGCCATTTTCTAGGTACTTCACAACTGCAAATGGCACAACCAACCTGTACTTAATGAGATATTATTCAACTATCACATATGCTACAGGTTACCCAAGCAGGATATGTCCCAGTGGACTCTACTGTATCTATGCCCAGCAGTATAGGTTTGTACTAGCAGCAGTAGTGTCACCTCATGGTCAATCCAGAAACTATGTAATTGCAACATGTGAAGATTTGTACCAGGTCGCCTTGAAGATGAAGACGAATTTTATGAAACCTCAACAAATCAGCCCCATATGACATGGTACAATTACACAAAAATGGACACAAAATTATTTTAAAATTACCATGAATGCCTCAAGTATGTGATTTATTAAAGTGTGTGACAGGGGTCTAAAGTGCATCACAAAGACATTTCTCACCAGAAAAGAATGAACATATTATATTCTTATGTACAATTAACAAATAATCTCATTGTGGTAAACTGTAATTAAAAATGAGCATATATAATAAATCTATCTATGGTTAAATGACAACGTTGTAAATAAAACTTACCACTACATAATGAATTGAAATGAACTCATTCAACTCAATGTCATCTTGTACTTACAAATTCTTCACAGCTATACATAAAATCACAATGAAGGACTAGGCATTGTATTAGAATATTATAATTACTGCAGCACATCTTACCAAATATCTTGTCTTTGGCTGTCAATATTAGGTTATTTTCTGCCTAAGGACTACATTTTTTATTCTCTATGTGACTAGACAAATTGTTAAATCTTATCATTTTGTAAGCAGAAATAGAAGAATTAAAGTTTAATGATGTCAAAAGGGTAAAATGTTACCCAATGACAGTAATACCGGAAGCATTAAACTAGAAGATATCTAGTAACCCAAGAAAACAGATTTCATTAAGTTCATGTCTATGTGCATCATATCTGCCAATTAAAGGTAAGCAAGGAAATGTGAATTTGTAACATTAAGTTGGAAAGTTATTGGAGGAAGTACTTCTTCTTCAGGAGTTCCAATTGTTCTTCAGATGACTTCTGGGGCGAGCTGGTGGATGGATGCTCTGTCAGGGAATCTGTAACAGAGAAAATGGAATGTGTGTATTGAGACTGCTCACTAATTGGTGCACTTACACTGCTACCAATGCATCACTCTTCATTCATCAGATTCCCACTTACAAACAGGGACAGGTTAAGCATCAGGCTCATTCAGCTATGTTGTGTACATATTCTGTATAGGTTCTACTCTGTGTATTTATTACAAGGCCAACACAAAACTAAAATTAGGATAGACTGTAGCGAGTTGTGGTCCACAAACACATAAATTAGTTGCCTTCCCTTTGTCCCCTAAGACAAAACCCTGACATTTCAGTTGTGTGTGTATGCCTTTGAGATGCATGGAACTCTCTGCTGAGAACTGGAGGGTTAGAGTATGATAATGGTATATTTCTATTTTTCCTATCACATAAAAACACATACTTTTGTCTGGGCACTTGTAGAGTGAAGGTTGGTAAGACAACCATCTGCTAGCTTTACAGTACCTCTATTAACATATATTAACAAAAGTTATTCTGTTCTGTAGTGAGTAACTGCTTTTTGTGGTTGCCAACCCATGACCATCATTTATGAAATCTGAGAATTTCCTAAATTACAGGCTAACTGCCTGGCTGATGAATTTGAAAACTACCTGCCACTATCTGGGGTTATGACATCTTACATACCACGTGACATTATGTACTGTGAAAGTGTGTTACGGAAAGTGTATGGTTCGAACCTTTCCCTGCAGTGAAGGTGTGGGTTATGGTCTTCTGGATTACAAACTTTAGTAGTTTGAGAGTTGACAATCATACTGACGCACCAGTACGTGTGTGTTTGCGGATGCTCCTCTCTAGCTCTCTGCGCAAGATGTGACTGAAAGGATGGTCAGTTTGCCAGGCATCAGCTATGTTGGTCGTCACTGCAACTGCTGGACTGGATACAGAATTTATCACAGGTTGTACCGGACCTGACCGGTGTATGGGAGATCTCATATCCAACATGTAACCTTTAGAATTTAGCTCCTTCTCCTTCCTGTAATGACAAAATATAGGCAGGAACTGTACATTTATACGAAAGCCATTCTAAACCATAATTTGCATCTCCCAGCCACTACCTTCATCTTTACTATGACCTTATCATATGCAGAAAATACACATCCTATTCTGTCTTACGGATGCTTCTATTTCATATGTACACCCTACCTTAACTCTCACAAGATGGCCACATGTCATACCTGTAGGAAAAACTCACTTACACAAATACATTACCTCACCAATAATGAGTGAAATATTTGGAATCAATTTAATGAATAAAACATGGATCATCATACTAATGGTCTTTTTAAGTACCTCCTATTATAATACCTGCATGAAGACTAGCGTGACACTTGAATTTCTTAATGTTGGTACATTCAAGATGAATTTCTGTAGCTGGTGTCTTGTCTGGATGCATAATAAAACACAACTAGCATAAAAACATCACAAAAACTATAAGTAAGGAAGATGTACCAACTTGATGCAAACAATTCTACTATGATTTTTCTCATAAATGGCCTCTACATGTTTCGGACATTTACATGTCCATCTTCAGGAGTTCTTATATATAGGTTGTTTCACAGCCGCATGTGGTGTTATGCCATA